>Ga0307515_10010698_pt1 | contig 17536 bp, 8 predicted proteins | sample 17_EM_MG_FD_194513 | JGI IMG/M metagenome (GOLD analysis project Ga0307515, IMG submission 194513) | Populus trichocarpa ectomycorrhiza microbial communities from riparian zone in the Pacific Northwest, United States - 17_EM | ecosystem: Host-associated > Plants > Roots > Unclassified | place...
ACGGTAGGCTTATTAATAGGCTAGGTGTATAGGTAAAGTAAGTTAAAGTTAACAACGTAATAATAACTAGTGGAGTGGTTGCCTAATAGATTAACTTTAATTATATTCTGAGAATTACTATAAGGAAGGAACTATCTAGGTAGGGATTAAGGGTCCTTAAATATACAACCGTACTCCTATAAAATCCTTCTTATACGTAATATACGTGCGCTCTATCTACTCTATTATAGATTACGCATATCCTATAAATTATACAGATTACGTTATATAACCTTAGTTACCATTCCTCATTATATAGCTCTATCGGCTCTATTCTAAACCGTGCCTAAATTAACCAACTAGCTTCTTTTGACTCTTCCCTAAGTAGTTATAACATTGTACTTAAAGCGTCCGTAACATTACTACAGTCTTAATAGAATTTAGTAGACTTAGCAGAATTTGGCAGAATTCGGCAGATTTAGTAGAATTTTATAGAATTTGGCAGACTTGGCAGAATTCGGCAGACTTAGTAGAATTTAGCAGAATTTAGCAAAATTTAGTAGAATTTGGCAGACTTAGCAGAATTTGGCAAAGTTTAGTAGAATTTAGTAGACTTAATAGAACTTAGCAGAGGTTATAGATATTGCTAATATTACGAGTGTTGCGAATATAAGATAATCTTACAGTAGTAGGCAGAATATGGTAGAATATAGTAGATTGTAGTAAAATACAGTAGGTAGCGTATATAAGGTATTATGGGGTGGTCCCGTAATAGAAAGTATAGAGTCCCTATATTAGGCTTTCCTAGCCAATATAGGCATACTCTGCTAGAAATTTAAGTTTAATTAAAGTCGTTTAGTTTCTAAGGTATTATAGTAAAGTTTTACTATATCTAATGTCCATTAACCTAACTGCGCCATTTATAACTCTGTAAAGCCATAATTATACGTATACTGCGCTGCACCCCTATAGAAGGAGTAGTTAGAGTAGCCGTTAGGTAGAATACCGCTAGCAGCTAAGCGGGTTAATAGAATTTTGCGCACTACTAGCGCCAAAAATACTTTATTATTAATGCTAAATAATAGATTTAATAGAGGCCGGGGGTTACGGTTAAATAACCGTATTATTATAGCTATGGGGTATAGACGATCTCCTAGTATAGCGGCGATCTGGATATTAATACTACTATATGTTTTATCTGTCTTACTCCATTTTAGGTAAAAAACTATTAAATAGCTATTAGGGGCGATCCTAATATTATTACGGAGGGCCCTTATAGTGCTAAAGTCCTTAGCTTTCCTATTTGGGTACGTAATCTCTCCTATATATAGGAAACCCGTAAACGCTATTGTAAATGCCGCGTCTATATTTATATCCGCCTTATAGGGTCTAAAGGTAATAATCTTATCTAAGATATCCTTTGTAATTAGTAGTTTAGTTTTCTTAGTAGATAGGAATAGTAATATAGCCCCCGCTAGGGCCCTTTTAATAATATAATTTTTAAAGGCGGTAATTAAGTGACCTAGGTCTATATAATAAGATTAAATTACGGAGATATAGTTAAAGAGGGTTTCTGGCTTAATCCTACCTATTAGAGGGGCGGCTGTACTAAACGATTATTAGGTAATCTACTCCCCTAAGTTTATTCTCTTAGCCAAATATAGTAATAATGTTAGGTGAAACCTAAGTAGATAGTTATATAGCCGCAAGGTACGGGCGACCCTAGGGCAACCTAGAGGTGACTCGCCCGTAAGGCACGTGCTCTATATATGCCTAGGGAAAACCCTTTCTACCTCGTATATAGACTCCTCCTTTTCCCGTAAGGATTCGTCTCTGTCTATACAATATACCTATTGTTTTATTATTGGACTCCCTATCTATATCCTTACCTTATATTCGAATCCTTACCAATCCCCTTAAAAGGATAGCTGGTTTAATTTTTCTATAATGCCTCTAAAAAGAAAACCAACGCCTATACCTAACGGTAATACGCTAGCGATACGACTGTAAAACGCCTTAGGATCTAGTATAGACGAAACCGCTAGAAGCACACTAGTAGCATTTAAGCTATTTCCTAAATCTTAAAACAATTAGACATCTACGAACGCTAGAAACTAGTTTGACTTATACACCTAAGCTTAATAGGAGCTTAGTAAGGTTACTAGCGTCCTACCTAATACCGCTAATATAAAGGAGCTAGATAAGCTGGCTAAGAAAATAGCCAACTTACGGAGCATTATCAATTTGATAAAGCCCTCCTATTACCTCTTTAGTAAAGAGTATAAGTTACGTGGCGAACGCATACGCCGAATAAATCTCGACGCCCTAGTCAAGAAGTCACCACCCGATATTAGCGGTACTACTTAACAGCATTTCAACTGGTGGATCGCCGCAGTTAAAAACTAATTTAAGGTTAATAACGCTGACTATAACTATAAGCGACGCACGCGCTAGGCCATTAAAGGTCTTATAAAAGAGAAGACAATTACCTAATTAGTTTATTGCCGGTTAGGCACTAAAGATAAGGGCCCTTTACTATAGGATAAATTTAAGACTATAGTCCAAGACCAGATTAGGAACTCTATAGTAAGACACTTTAATAACGCTATAATATACTATACGGCTATTATAAAGGAGAACTAGAGGTTTAATGTCTTTCTAGCCTATATACGTAGCTTAGAGGACCTCTTCTTATATACCCCTTTTGTTAATCCTAAATAACAGGTAGACTTTTAGTTCTTACATCTCCCAGCCTACCTATAAGTAGAGCTCTTCCGCCAGAACTTTGCCTAACAGGTAAGAACTACTAAAGACCTCTTTAACGAAATCCGCTGTGTAGAGTAATTGCTTAATACTATAAAGCTTGCGGAAGATTACGTAAGTGGCAGCAGTAAATTATCGCGTATGAAGCGTGGTCGCAGTATAGGCTCTATAGACTTAGGCTTAGGGAATAGAACCTAAAAAGGGCAATGCTTTTCTAAGCAAACTCCTAGGGAGAATACCTAAAAGCTAGATAGCTTAGGGGACCCCCCAGACACTAGGGCTACGTACGCAGGTTAAAGGACCATAGGCGGCCACTATAAGGAACACTGGAAGCAGGCTAATAAAGAGAAGTCAGCCCGGCCTTTAGAAAACCTAAAGCCCTAGTGGCGTATCTCTCTTAACTATAACTAGGGCCTAATATAGAGGGAGAAAAGAAACGCATTATAGTATATATTGTAATAAATACGCCCTAGGGTAAAGTCTGCCTATATACTTTATACAACAATAGGTGCTAAATTAACCTTATTAATTAAGATATTGTCCGTAGGTTTAACCTACCTATAAGCTACGCGCTATATTTACGTAAACCTATCGCACGTTTCCTTAATAGCAACCAGATAATAATCTAGGATGCTTATAATTTAATAGTTACTACTAGTAACTCCTAGGGTACCTCTCGCACTATTAGCCCGCAGACCTTTTAGAGCGGCTTATTTAATAGTTATAATATAGTTCTTAGATAGGATTAGCTCGCGGAAGTAGATCTATTAATTAGCTTCTATTTTAGACAGTTCGTCTAGGGTACTTTAGACCCTAGACGCCTCTAGATAGTTACCCTTAACGCTCTCCTAGCAGATATTAAGGCTAGTGAAATAGTCTATTCGCTATAGCTAGAAGACTCCTTTTCTACGCCGGTTGTAAACATAATAGAGGACCTGTTATTACTAGCAGCGAGTACCCGTGCGGACCCTCTAGATATAGAGATACCAGTTATAAATATAGTAAAGGACCTGCCGTCACTAGCAGCGAGTACCTATAAAGACCCTCCGGTGCTAGCGCAGATCACCTATATACAAGGGGGAGGTAATCAAAACCCTAAAACTATTGAGTATACTACAGCAGAGCTGTATGTACTCTCTATGCAAGTATACCTACGAAACGCATATTAGCTGCACCCTTCTCTCCACTAGCTCCTAAAAGCACACTACTACGTAATGGTCGCTTTAACCTCCATAGCCCCTAGCCTACTAGATGTATATAAGGAGGAAATTAATATCTTTTTTAATAAGCTAGTAAGCATACTACTGCAGAACTTTAAGTATAACTATATAATCGACTTAAAAGAAGGCAAGACGCCACTATAAATGCCCCTCTATAACCTCTTATAGAAAGAGTTATAGATCTTACAGGAGTACCTAGATAGTGCTCTTAAGAAGGGTTAGATTAGGCCCAGTAAGTTGCCTACTAGAGCGCCTATCCTCTTCGTGCTAAAAGCAGACAGTATAATACGGCTATGCGTTAACTACAGACGCCTAAATAAGATTACAATTAAAAATCGGTATTCCCTACTACTGGTTGGCGAACTCTTTAATAGGCTTAGCCATATAAAGATATTTATAAAGCTAGATCTTTGTAATGCGTACTATAGGATTTGTATTAAAAAGGGAGACGAATAGAAGACTATATTTAAGACACGCTATAGTCACTTCGAGTACCTAGTAATGCCCTTTGGTCTTACTAACGCCCCTATAACTTTCTAGAGCTATATTTATAAAGCTCTAGGAACCCTAGTAGATACCATCTATATAGTTTACCTAGATAATATTCTTATCTATTTAAATAATAAGGACAAGCACGTTAAGCACGTTAAGTAGGTACTATAACAGCTCCACGCTTAGGGCCTATACGCTAAACTATTAAAATATATCTTTTATACTAAGAATGTTAAGTTCCTAGGCTTTATTATTACCCCTAGGGGTATTGTAATAGACCCTAACCGCGTAAAAGCTATTAAGAAATAGCCTGAGCCTAAGTCCTATAGGGACATCTAGGTCTTCCTTAGCTTTACTAACTTCTATAGGCGATTTATCTGGAACTACTTAGATACCGCATACCCCCTACACGTATATTTTATATAGGCACATCGCAACCTAACGTTAGATGGGGAGAAGAAGAAAAAGCGTAAGTTAAAAGGGCCTACTAAATAGCATCAGCCTTGGTCCTAGCCCAATAACATATAGTAGGCGTTCCGTAAGCTACGCGCTGCGTTTATATAGGCTCCTCTACTTTACTACTTTAACCCTAATTTACCCCTAATAGTAATTACTAACGCTTCTAATTATGCCTATAGCGGTATACTTCTGTAGCCTTTAGGGTAGGAAGATTAACTCTACTAGCACCTAATCGCTTATTGCAGTTAGAAGCTTACTAGCCTAGAAGTATAGTATAATACGCATAATAAAGAACTACTTGCTATAGTGCAATGCTTTAAAACGTGGCGCTATTACCTTAAACACGCCGCGCATATAACGCGCGTGCTCTGCGATTATAATAATCTTAAGTACTTTATAACCACTAAGAGCTTATCTGCTCGCTAGGCCTAGTACGCTAAGGAACTAGCTAAGTTTAATTTTAAGATTAAATATAAGCTAGGCAAGATAAATCCTACTAACGCACTATCTTGGCGCCCGGATTATACTAAAGGCTTTAAAGATAGTAGTAAGAGGACAATCCTTAATGCTATGCTGCCTATATTGTAGTAAAAGTTATAGGTTATAGGCCTTATAGGCGGCCCTGGTGCTACTATACTAAACTAGCGAGTAGTATACGTGTAGTATATAAGCGACCCTCGCGAACTTGGCGCCGGCGGACTAGAGCGTCCTGCTATTCTCTTTAAGACTACTTTAACTAACCTAATGGCGCTTAACCTTAGGGAAGACCCCTTAGCCTAGGCTACGGTCCCCCGTAATAACTTAGCGAGTTACCTGTATATTATATGTTACTTCGCTAGCACCAACTTTACGCAGAGTCTCGTGCCATAGTAAGAAGTAGTAGTAGCTACTTTAGCCGAAATAGCGTTTACGGAACAACCCCCTAAGTCACTAATTAATTTTATTCGTAGAGTATAAAAAAGGGACGCCTTTACACGTTCTATATATAATTAGTTAACCTAGGAATAAGTTCCTGCCGGTAATAAGAACTATACCCTTAATAATTAAGGACTCTTAAGGCAAAACAATAAGGTCTAGGTGCTGAATTATATACTACTATAATAGGAGATCCTTAAGCGGAATTATAACGATCCTATGGGCGGCCACTATAGTTTTAACTATACTTTTAAGGTAATTACGTAAAAGTATACTTAGAACGGCCTTACCTAGGACCTCTATAAATACCTAGATAATTATAATACCTACTAACGCTCTAAATCGCGCCGCTATAAACCCTATAGTGAGCTGCAGCCTCTTTAGGCCCCCACCTAAGCCTAGCGGTATTATTTACTTAACTTTATTATAAATCTTCTAGAGTCTAAGACTTCTAATGGCGTAGAGTATAACTCTATCCTTGTCCTTATAGACCGTTTTATAAAGCTAGTGCGCTACTATCTAGTGCGTAAGATAATTAATACTACGCAACTCATAGAACTCTTATTTAGAGTCTTTATATAAATAGGGCCTCCAGACAATATTATTTCTAATAGGGGTAGTATATTTATAAGCGAGTACTAGAGCACTATATGCTACTATCTTCGCGTTTAACGTAAACTTAATATTATATTCCACCTATAGATAGATAGTTAGACGGAGCGTTAGAACTAGGAGCTTAAGGCATACCTATGTATATTTATAAACTAGGAACAGTCTAATTAGGCCTCCCTACTTAAAGAAGTAGCCTTTACCTATAACTCTAAGGTCTATACTATAATAAAGCGTTCCCCTATTAAGCTTGCCTATAGCTAGCTACTAAACGTTCTAAACGGAGTCCTGGATAGCATTTAAGACGCCTAGTAAGGTAGGGAGGGGTCTAAGTTAATAAATGTCCAACTTATAGAGACGTATCTACAACGCCTGCGCCTTATACATAAGGCAGCGGCGGCGTTAATAATGCATGCCTAAAAGCTTTAGGCAAAATACTATAATTATTACTATCTGGCTAAGTATTTCGCCGTTAGTAAACGAGTTCTGCTCTCCTCTAAGAATATCCACACGAAACGCCCTTATAAAAAGCTTAACTATAAGTTTATAGGACCGTTTTAGATCCTAAAGCGCGTAGGGCAGCAAGTATATAAGCTAGAGCTCCTACCTACTATAGTACGGCTCCACCTAGTCTTCTATGTTTTCCTACTAGAGCCTTATAGGTTACGCCCTAGGTTTTAACCCCCGGCAGTAAAAGAGCTTAAGGAAGGCAGCTAGGAAGTAAAAGCAATTATCGCCCACTAGGATCGTGCTGGACAACCACAGTACCTTATTAAATGGCTAGAATGGCTAAATAAGTATAATAAATGGAAATATAAGATAGAACTTAAGAATTGTTAATAACTACTAAATAAGTACCGCAAGCGGGACATCCTAGCCTTATAGCCGAAGCGTAGGCGAAAAGTAAGCGCCGCTGTTAAAATATAACCTGTATTAAAGCGGAGCAGAGGACGTCCTAAGGAATTAAAGAATAAGTAATGATTGCTATAAGAACTATAGCCTTAATTTAGAAAGCACCCTTCCTAAACCTAATCCGTCACTCTATACTAGCTAAGCAGATTGTTTATATATTAGAGAATAGGCCTGTTTATAACCGGGGTCTATTTAACTAGGGTCCATAACCTGCTGGTGACCTACTAGTAGTAACCTATACCGACAACTTATACTATTCTACGTATATACTATATAGATAACGTATAAGGCTAAAACATAGATTAGCGGCGGGTTTAATAGGTATATAGCCTTACTATCCTAATTTGGCTATATATAAATAACCTATAACCTACCCGCGAAGTATATACGGCGCTATGCCGGTATAGCGTAAGGCTAAAGTAGGGTTAGTAGCGGATTTAATAGGTATATAGCCTTACCGTTTATAAATCTGGCTATATATAAATAACCTATAACCAACCCGCGAGGTACTAGCGACCTACCTATATAAGTAAGCTTTTAAAATATTTCTAATCTACCGAATTTAGGTAATAGTATCAAGCTTTACTGGCTCTACCTATTAAATAGACTAATTAGGATTTTCTATACCGGGTATATAAAATCGCTATTGGCTCAGTTAAATATAGGGAGTCTTAGTAAGGCAAATCTAACTAATTAGATAACTTTAACCGCCGGTTAAAGTTCCTTAACATTTTCACGCCGCGTACGTATACTACCTGTCTCTCTATACGCAAAATTAAGACGCTCTTTCCCCTCTAAATTTTTTCCTTACTAAGGTTTTTTATGGGGTTTTATTAAGGCTTGAGTATATAAAGGATCGGGGACGACCCTTTTTAAAGGGGGGGGCATTGTTAGGTGAAACCTAAGTAGATAGTTATATAGCCGCAAGGTACGGGCGACCCTAGGGCAACCTAGGGGTGACTCGCCCGTAAGGCACGTGCTCTACACATGCCTAGGGAAAACCCTTCCTACCTCGCATATAGACTCCTCCTTTTCCCGTAAGGATTCGTCTCTGTCTATACAATATACCTATTGTTCTATCATTGGACTCCCTATCTATATCCTCACCTTATAAATAAACCGTTTAGGGCTAAGAAGGCCTCCTAGCTCTTAATAGTGGAGGAGTAGCCTTTCCTTATATTAGCTGCCAAGCTATACTATATAAGTAGTAAAAAGTAATAAAACCTACTAATCTCACTCCAGAAGGTTAGGGGGGGTTAATTAAATAACTTTAGGTTAACTATAAGAGTTAGCAGCTACCTAGAGGAGAGATATTATTTTTCTAGTAAGAAGCCTTTATTTATCCGGTAAAAAGCCGTCTTTTATTTAGTAAGAAGCCGTTATTTATCTAGCAAGAAGCCGTTATTTATTTACTACTTAGGGCACAGTAATAATAATTTCTCACAGTTAAATCGCGAGAGAGTATTAGTAAGCCTATTATTGGCGCTAGAGACCTATATAGTTATTATAGTAATATTATTTGTTATTAAGGATATAAGTATCTCTTAGAGTAATTAGTTTCTAAAACCTTTTATAATATTATTCTGGATACCGCTATAAATAACTATATTATCTATATAAATATAAAGAGACCTATACCGCTAGACCGATAACTACTTTTTAAATGCCTTCGTAATAGTATGTATTTTTTTTAGGTTAATATAGTTATCCACTTAATCTAGTAGGGGATAATAGCTAAAGGCCTAGGCCTGGGGTAGGGAAGCCGCGTAATTAGGCTAGTAGCCGTTCTCTTTACTAAAGTAAAAGCCTCTATAGCCTTTAAGTAATAAGGCGTTAGTAAATAAGTGAAATTATAGCCTCTCCTTGTTATTAAAGAATAGTATACTATTACTTAATATAAGAACCTTAAGCTAAAGGTTAAGGTCTTCTTTTAGCTCTAGGGGGAGGCGCTAGGGCATATTTCTTAATAACCTAGTAGGCTATTTTATTATAAAGTCCTATAAGGAGCGAGAGTATAAGCGCCTAAGGCGGATAACTCTTACACACTATACTAGGCGGCCCGCTAGTTATTAGGCTTACTATAATAATAGCTAGCCCTTCTAAAGGGCTTTAGTTACCTAATTAATAGCTTTCTATTACTTAGCTAGTAAGAGTTTTATCTCTATCGCTATAGTATTAACAGTGTAACCTAATACTTTAGCCTCCGTACCTTTAATATTCTTAGTATTATTTTAGGGTACCCCTAGCTAATTAGTAACCGAGAGGTATACCTCCCTTAGTAATAGCAGTATAGTTAGACACTTAACCACGAATATAAAATCATTAAGGTAGTGCTTAATAGCGGAGTTAATCTATTATGCTAGGATTTAGTGGAGACCTTTAGCAAATAAGTTAAAAAGGAATAGGGCTGTTTGTAAGCTAAATAGCAGATAGCATTTAATGTATATAACTCCCTTCTAGATAAAGCTAAGTAGGTGACGTAACTGTACTAAAATAGGCACTATCCGGAAGGCATCTTTAATGTCTTATTTAACTAGATAACAGCCTCTATTAGCTATAATTATGTATACTAGTATAGTCTCTATCTGGGTATAGTGTAGTACTACCTAGGCTAGGTTAATAGAGTTATTAACTAAGAAGCCTTTAGGTAAAGAGAGGTTGTAAATACAGCAGAAGCCGCTATCTGCCTTAGGCACTAGGCCTAGGGGTAAGGTAACTATAGAGTTAGTAGCCTGTATACGGCCTAGGGCTAGGTTAATAACGATTTTTTTTAGAGATAAGGTCTTCATTATCGTGTAAAAAGAGGTGGTTTTTATAAATATTAGGTAGTATAGGTAATAAGGGACCTATCTCCGCCCTATAGGTAAGAATGCCTTATAAAATTACTAGGAGATTTCTAGGGTATCTATAAAGGAGCGTACTCCAAGTAAGAGGTCTTAGAGGTGATAGTAAGTTAGCTAAAAAAGTTATTTATAAGTAAGTTTTAAAAAGAGGTACTAAATTAGGCCTACCTTAGAGCTTTAGCGTCTATAGCAGGTCTATCTAGATAGTTAAACCTAGGAAGATATCTTTATCTACTATTAAATCCTAGGTCTAACTACTTACGGCAGTAAGCTACCTAGGGCACGACTTTAATAGGTAGTTTTTATCGCATTTAGAGTATACGTAGCGGTAATAATATAGATCTTCTCTATAAGCCTACTAGTTGTTCTAGCTGTAATAGGGCTTATTAAAGGGAAGAGAAGGGGAGGTATTCTTTCGCGATCTTTTTAATGCTATACCACAAACTTTAAGTCCCTAACTCTATGCCTTTATATTAGCTGCCCGGTAGTATAGGGCCTTAAACTAAGTAGGTATATTCTAGTTACTAGGCTTAAGCTAATTACAATCTATAATATACTTATAATAGTTAAGTATAAGGTCTAGGATAGAGGTCCAGTTATAGGTCGCGGAGTAATTACGGATCTTATTTATCTAGAGCAATATTCTTATATAGAGGTTGGTTAGGTATATATAGAGAGTACTTATAATTACTACGTAGTTCGTAAATCTAGTAAACTAGACCTCCTTATTCTTGTAGACCTTATAGCTAGTAATAGGTCTCTTTAAAATAAGCTTTCTGTTTTTAATAGTAGCTATATTAAAAAGGTCTAGGCGGCTAAAGTGTATCTATAAATAGGCTAGGTTCTCTAGGCGGAAGGATCCTTTCTATATATTATAGAGGTCTCTTCTAGCTAGACTAAGAAGGTTAAGCTTAAGCGTGCCTAAGCCTTCTAGTAGGTTATAGGACTTACCTAGTTTATCTACCTTAGTAGTAGAGGTATACTCTAGTGGAGCAGGCTGCTTTAGAGCGGCTAGCCTTACCTAGTAAAGCTCCTCTTCCTATTCCGTCTTTCGGATCCGTGCCTATTCCTTCTACTCTCTCCTTTAAATCTCTAGGTTATGGAGTTATTAGGCCCTCTCGTCTTATTTCCTAGCTTTTTCTTCTTCTAAAGATAAAACCATAGTATATTTAGTAGATGGGATGGTAGTAGATAAGGAGGTAGATAATAGGGCGGTTAAGCGAGGAGTTTTCAAACGGGTGCTATTGGCTGGAAAGTCGGTTATGGGCCTTAATAATTATTGCCACTAGGAACACTAATTGTAAGCAATCTATGATGAAAAGAACGACCTATTGAGTGCAGTTGCAAGCGATGATGTTATTGACCGTGTTGAACATCTGGTTGAATACCTGAGTTGCAGGGTTTTCGGCTAAGCAATGTATAGACACGTGACATTTACCAATCATCAGGGTGATTTCCCCAGCAACTGCAAATAATTTGGATCCGATCACACCCCCACAATATTCATTATTTGTTGTTATTCATTCATTGCTTAACGTACGATTCGGATCCCTGTTGGGCCCACGCGGACTAGATCTACCCCCACAATATGCTACTCCATCAGAGTCTATGTAATCTTTAGGCAGCGCATCTCTCCTTTTTATCATTGCCTGTAGGTCGCATTCTCGCCTCAGATTCCCCTGAAAGCTCAACCTTAACCTTTCAATCCTGCTCGCCAGAAATCTGAAATGCCTTTCTGCCTTCTCTTTGCTATCAACCTGGTACGGCGTCTTACACTCTTCGGGGTTTTGCTAATGATGCGTTGGGTGTGCTTGATGCATTTGGATTGAAAAAGGCACATTTTGTGGGGTTCTCACTCGGTGGAGGAGTCAGTCAGCTCATTGCTATCGAAAACCCGGACCGAATTGCGGCGATGACTCTAGCCCATCGGTGCATATAGAGATGAGCCGGACCTTCTACCAATGTCGGAGGAGCATTTGAGTAAGTTCGTTGCTCTTCCACCCCCAAACTGGAGCAATATAGAAGAAGTCGTATCTTTCTTGGTCCAGCACGCAAAGCTTTGCGCTAGCAGCTCGCATGACTTTGACGAGGCGATCGAGACTCGTGCTTCCCGTGTCTTTGGTCGATCCACCAAATTGTCATCGATGTTCAATCACAGCGCTATTGCACATACTCGATGGACTAGGGAACGCCTTGGAGAAATTACGGTCCCAACACTAGTGATTCATGAAGATGAGGATTGTGTGATACCGTATCCCCATGGCGTGGCATTGAGCAAGGAGGTTCCTAATGCGGAACTACTTACTATGGAACAAACGGGCCATGAGATACCTCGGAGGTTTGGGACACTATTATTCCTGCAATTGAGCGTCATCAGAAAGATAGGTGATTTTGTTACTGTGCAAAAAGGACAAAAAGCTGTTTCTCTGCAGTTCCAAATTGCTTCGTGGCTCGTCTTTATTTACAGATTATCTGTGTCGAATCCTTTTCCCCGTTACCCGCACCCTCCTGGCGGCCAAAGGCTAGCTAATGCATAGCCGTGTCTTTTCCACCGATTCTGTGTCCTCGAAAACGTTCACTAAACGGCTACGTGCTTTTATGTAATGAAAATGATTGAGCATGATGTCTTACATGCAGAAAGGTATTACAATCTGGTCCATTCCACTAATGGCTACCATCAAAATCAACCATACAGCATAGACAGGGTTCTCCGGTCGATCATTCGAGTTTCCGTATCTTCAAAGTCCAATTGAAACTCTCAACCCGCTCTCTCCATTTTCTCACTTCCGCTGCCTCGGGGGCCTCCCCACTTCCCGTTCGCTGCCTTCCACGATCCGCCATGTTCACCGCTTTATTCAGCTCTTTGTTCCTCGTCCTGATTTCCGAACGGAAACCGGTGATCTCGTCCTGATCTAGGGCTTGAAATTCCGCGAATGTCATGTTTCCCGCCAACATTGACTCGATCCACTCAGACCCATTATTTGAGAGGAGCTCGGCGAGAGCAGCAACAGTGAGTGCTTGCGTCTCTTTAAGAAGTTGTAGTTCGGCTTTGGCCTGTTTGGTAAGCGATGGGATGGCAGAGTAGGATGTGAGAAGATGCTGGCTGGTCTTCAGCTCGTCGCTGAGGTCGTAAAGGCGGAAACGGAGCGCGATAAGATTGTTACCACTACTGCTAGTAGTGCTAGAGAAAACCCCGGCGTCGTGGTAGGGTGCTTGCTGAGGAGGCTCGTGAGGAAACTGTGTCTGCGAGATGTTTGTTGCGAGGAAGTCATTGAAGTCGCTGAACAGAGAAAAACGATGGATGAGGTTGTGTTCTTGATATAGAATGTGTAGGGACCGGATCACCTACGCTTTTAGGATTGGGAGAAAGCCTTCTAGATGTTCGATATGCTCCCTCAACTCTAAAAACCGATCTTGTAGAGACTCTACACTCTGGCCCTTCTCACCCTCCTCTTCGGGCACGTCCACCAACGAATCCGCAAGCGACTCCACGGTATCATCATCTTCTTGAAGTTTGCTCTCTTTGTCTATAATCATCCAGTCCTCGTCCTCATTGCCATTGTCATCAGTCCCCTCCACTCCACCCTGCTGTTCTTCACTCTCTAACTTGAGCCCCTCCTGAACAGACAGCACACGTGCTGCACACTCTGCGATCCAGTCGCAGAGCATGGGGTCCAGCGGCGACGGTCCCAGACTTTCACTTTCGGCGTGCTTCGCATATGCCAAGATGATGTCGCGGAGCTCTCGCCCGACGCCCTGCAGCCGTGCAACGATCCGGACGTGCTGGTCTAATGCCTCTTCTTCCTCGCCGCTAGCGGTACCACGCCGAAGGCCAGCTTCCACTCCCGCAGCCAGTTCAAGTAGGCTCTCTAAGCTGGCAAAGATGACCTCTGGCTCTGGCGTCTGGTCCATCTTAACGGCTGTTATATTGCGAGGAGAACAAGAATTTAAAGAGAGGATTTATGCGAAGCTGTGCGCGAGGCTGAGGTTTCGAGGTTGTTGCCTGGAGCCCACCTGGGTTGCATTAGCGCCATGGTGAGAGAACGGGGTGACGCGAAGCGGAGCGGGGGATCTGCATTGGCTTGTACAGTCGAACCTCCTTAATACGATATGGGGTATATAACGATATCCTCTACATCAATAGTATATCCACGGTTCGTTTTGTGTGGCTGAATTAGCGGCTGGGTTAGATTTTGCAGGCGATGAGGCCCGTGCGCTCAGCGATTGTGGATGTTACCCTATATCCACGGTCGATTTTTGATCGCCGCGACGCCGCTCTCTTAACACCCGTCGAGCGCTATGCGTAGAGCCTGCTAAGCGCTTTCTGCTCGCACTAGAATAGTAAGAATTAGCCGCAGGTTAATAGAGGTATTTTTATTTAAATTACGCGTTGCTATTATATAAGCACCCTATTAAACTTATAAGGTATATAAGTTACTACATCGGGAAAATATCCGCAGGCTGGGATTCGAACTACCCGTTAAATACTGCCAAGTAGACCAATTGGGCGCCAAATGGCTGCAGTCGACGCCGCTAACGTCGTTGGCTAGTAAGCCCCCTAGTAACGCTATAAAAAAAATATTACGTAATAATTTTTTATGGGGGGTTACCTAAGGGAAGACTATATGTGTACTATATAATACTATAATGGATAGAACTTAAAAGACTTTAAATATTTTTATAAGTAAGAGGTAAAATAACGAAATTGCCAATTGCGCAGATTGGCGCGCAGATTGCGCGCCAATGGCGTGTCAAAAAAACACGACATAGGCTAGTCGGTCGAGTTGCCAAATGCCCTCAACTGCGCGCCAATTGCGTCAACCACCAACCATTGAGGCCATTGAGAGGGGACCATATTTTGCCGATGTAGCTAGTAACTCTATTAAGCCTCTTAAGGGGGCTATTAATAAAGGCTTTAATAGGGAGTTAGATATAAATAATATATAATTATTTTAAAGCTTTTTTACCCGCTTAAAGCCGTTTACAAAGGCAACCTAGTTGTTACGGACGCTTTAAGTACGATGTTACGACTACTAGGAGAGGAGCTAGTTGGTTGATCGAGGCACGGTCCAGAATGGAGCCGATAGAACCATGTGACGAGGAATGGTAACCAAGGTCACATGACGTGCTACGTATTGAACGAGAGGAACGAGAGGAACTCACGTACCTCACGTACAAGACGTACTTCACGTACAAGGAGGATTTCTTAGGAGTACGGTTGTGTATTTAAAGGACCACAGTCCCTACCCAGATAGTTCTTCTCTTTGTAGTGAATCTTAGAATACAATTGGAGTTAATCTGTTGGGCAACCACTCCACCAGTTGTGTTTACGTTGTTGACTATTCTATACCTACATACCTGGCCCATTGATAAGTCCACCGTAGTATTTCCTACAAGGCTTCGTTACACTAGTATCCGCCCCACGGACTATTCGCTTACGCTTATAGTCCTACGCAGCTTAACGGAACACCGAGCTCAACGGAACGTTTACCTAAGATTAAGCCTTACCTACTTCCTTATATAATTAAATCATCATAACCATGCCTACAGAATCCGAAATTATTAAGATACGCGTGCAAGATGCACTTCGTGAGTTATCACGCATAAAAACACCCAGTATTTAATTAGCGGCCCGCCTATATAATGCGCCGTTTAAACATATCTATAACCACGTTAACGGCATTAAGAGCAAGATATAGAGGCCTAGCGGTAATAAGATGCTTAATTAATACCAAGAGACCATGCTCCTATCCTATATTAATTAAATAGACTACCTTAGAGTTAGCGCGCTGTTCTACTAAGTCTATAATTACGCGCAGCGTATTCTTAAGCTCTATGCGCCTAAACTACCTACTCTTAGACGCGACTAGACTAAGAGATTCCTTAAATAAAACCTAATAGTATATAAGGTTAAGCAGAAGCCAATAGAGATTAATTAAGCTACTATAAATAATTCTACCGCGATATAGAAATAGTATACTTTATAAAGGAATATAAAGGAGTAATAGGGTATTCTACTATACAATAAATATAACTTTAACGAGTCTAGATTTTATATTAGAATTAGTAGCAGCTAGTAGATAATTACGCGTATATTAGATACTAAGAGGATATACTTAGCTAGTAAGACAAATCGCGATTTCGCGTTAGTATTAGAGGCTATATCTAGTAATAGAGTTATACTTACTTTAGCAGTTATTATTAAGGGCTAATAAATTATATATTAATACCTTAATAATATAAGTATACCTAGTAACTATATACTAGGCGCTTAAACTAAAGGCTATTTAAATAACAACCTTACGTTTAATTAGATATAGCACTTTAATAGGCAAAGCGCTGCTTAATAGATACGTGCGCATTAGCTACTATTACTAACTAGCTATAGTTTATACCTTATAAAGGAATTTATAGAATATTATAAGGAGAAGAATATCTATCTATTATTACGGCACTGATACAGACCCTAGTCAGGGGCTCGGCCGAGCCTTGGCGCCATGTATATAGACGTATCCTTTCCTCGACCTTCTTCTAGACCTCATCTTAGAATTCTTGTTCACTGGCTACTAATAGATTCTTATTCTTTTGACTAAGCCTTTACATTATTTTAAGACCAACAACAATTCTACCTTGCGACGAGCGCGCTGAGGCTTACTTGGGCAAGTTAATTAGCAATACGTTTGTTATAGCCTGGAAGAATCGACCGATAAGAACCTATGCTAATACGCCTGCAACTAACTAACCCTGACGCTAGCACTATACTACTATAGAATAAGAACGGACGCTTGCATCGTACTGTTAAGGATAAGACGCTAGTACTGTACTGCTAAGGACTAGATAACCGATTACGCTAATACGCCTACAACCTGACCCGACTAAATAATTAACCGATAGGAGCTATTCCTAAATAATCAAAATAAAGATATGGAAAGATACGCCTACAGCTTAAGATAGTAAGGGAGAAAGCACATTATAATCCAGACGCGTAGTGTTCCAATAAGAGCCTAGAAAGGAGTTAGCCGGCCACTTAAAGGAGTGTAAGAACTAAACCTAGACCTATCCCTTACTATAAAGCGCGTAGTGCAGCACATCACGTCCAATCTTGCTTAATTATTTACGTACTACCTAACCGTGCTAATACGCTTATAGAAGAATAAACCAGATAATAACCGTGCTAATATACTAATAGAAGAATAGACGCTAGCACCGTACTACTATAAATTAAGAATAGACGCTAGTACCGTACTGCTAAGGGACAGATAGACGCTAGTATTATACTGCTAAGGAACCAACCAACCAGTCATACTAATACGCCTATAATTTACCGACCGACTAATAGACCAA
>Ga0307515_10010699_pt1 | contig 17534 bp, 12 predicted proteins | sample 17_EM_MG_FD_194513 | JGI IMG/M metagenome (GOLD analysis project Ga0307515, IMG submission 194513) | Populus trichocarpa ectomycorrhiza microbial communities from riparian zone in the Pacific Northwest, United States - 17_EM | ecosystem: Host-associated > Plants > Roots > Unclassified | place...
CTGAAAGTTAACTTCTACAAAAGCAGTATTATTGGAGTGGGTATAGAAGATCATATATGTAATTACACAGCTCAGATTCTTAGATGCAAACAGGAACAACTCCCCATCATATTCTTGGTCTCCCCATCGGTGCAAACTTGAGCAGAATTTCGATGTGGAAGCCTATTATCCACAACATCAGCTGCAGGTTGGCTTCATGGAAAGGCAGATTCCTATCTATTAGGGGTAGACTGTGTTTAATTAAATATGTCCTAAGTGACCTTCCCATCTACTACTTATCTCTATTCCCTATGCCTGCAGCGGTAGCAACCACAATTGAAAAGAAATTCAGATCCTTTCTATGGTCAGGAAAAGAGGACAGTAAGAAATTATTCAATGTCAGTTGGGCAACAGTTACTCTTCCGAAAAGTATTGAGGGTCTTGGGATTGGATCTTTAAGGGATAAAAACAAAGCTCTGTTGTATAAATGGTTATGGAGGTTTGGCTCGGAGGAATCAAGTTTATGGAAGGAAGTGATCAAATTCATACACAACACTAATTGCTCCAGTTTGATGACGCAAGCTCCTCTTACAGGAGCTGGAAGCACATGGACCCGTATGGTCAACCATTGTGTTAAAGACAACAGGTTACAGGATATTGTGTCTCATCAATCTATGGTTCTTATTGGAAATGGCAAGAGAACCGTGTTTTGGCTTGATACTTGGATTGACAATTATTGCTTAGCAGATCGCTTCCCTAATCTTTTCCATTTATCCAATGATAAAGATGCCAGCATTGACAAGATGGGAATGTGGGATGGGTTTGAATGGATCTAGTTTTTCTCCTGGATAAGACCTTTGAGGGGTCGAAACATTGGCTTGTTAGATCAAATGTATGACGTCCTCTCAACGGTGCACTTAGACAACGAGGCAGAGGATAGACTAATCTGGAAGGACAAAATTAGGAAGATTCTCCGTTAAATCTCTATGTGGGTTGTTAAGTCCCACTCCCTATTCTAACACTGGTTTCTCTTTTGCTGGGATCTGGAAAGTTGTAGTCCCACCTAAAGTGGAGATCTTTTGCTGGATGGCTATTATTAATAGACTTAACACCCAAGGTGTGTTGGTTAGAAGAGGTGTTTTGGACAGCTCAGATTCTAACTGCCCTATTTGTTTAATTGAGGAAGAGTCGGTTGATCATGTACTTTTACATTGCAAAAAGCATTGGATCATATGGTCCAAAATCATTAAGTGGTGGGGTTTATCATGGTGCTGCCCAAATTAAGAACTTGTCAGGCCTATTCTCTTAGTGGACTTTCATGGTTCATGGTAAATTCCAGAAGAAAGCTTGGTTAATGTTGTTTTTCTTAGCGGCATGGTCCCTTTGGCTTTTTCAAAATGATCTGATCTTTGAACAAAAGTCACCGAGCTATGATACAGTCTTTTTCCTTATAGGTTGGCCTTTTTTGACATTGCGTCAGCTACTTCAGTGGGCATATACATACTTGAAAAAGAAGAAGGCATTTACGCATTTACTTGCTCGATTAGCCCTCTCAACCTCGGTTTACTTCATTTAGTATGAAAGAAATAATTAAGTCTTTCATAATATTACCGATCTCATCAGGATGTTTGCGAGGATATTTTTTATTTGGTCCAGTCCCATTTGGTAGAGCTCGAACCAAGGTTTCACATCCCAACTACATTCAGGTTCATTTCGCGCCTTTAAGAGTCATGAAATATCATTGCTCACTACTAAAAATAGGGGCTATTAGCATCTGAATTTAGCAACGGAAAATTCAGTTGCTAAATTCAGTAACAGATTTGCAACGGATTACACATATTATTTTTTTAATATTAGCAACAGGCTTTAGCAACGGAAAATCCGTTGCTAAAGGTAACATAAATTTTGCAATGGATTATCTGTTGCTAATTGAAAAAATAATTATTTAAATCTTAATATAAAACCAAAATTATATAGACCGTTGATTAATTTTGATATGATAAAATCTCAACCGTTTATCTCCACTGCCGTTGCTAATTCTACACCTGCACTCTCTCCTCCCTTAGAAACGTAAACAAAGAACAAAGAAACCAACAGCTGAAAATTAATTAACTTCCAGTGGATCTCCTTTGTCCCTAATAACATCCATAACTGTAGAAAAATCACTCTCTCTTCATCGATCTGATTTTCCTTTTTCCCAAACTTTTCATCTTCTTCTCATTCGTCTTCAACATCCCTAATTTTTTTTCTTCATCTTCTTCTCTTTCATCTTAACAGATTCAATCTTTCTCTGTAAACCACCAAAAACACAAACCCATGGCAAGATCCCACCAGACCCATCATTATCACCATCGAACATCCTGATTTACCCCTTCTCTTTGTAAATGGGTTGGGTTTTGCACTCTTTTCTTCAATAATTCAGGTAATTAATTTAGGATTTATGTTTTTCTCTATTGCAATTTAACTTACACTAAAATGTTTTTACCTAACTTTCCCAATCTCAGGTGTTATTCTGTCGTGTAGATTCATCTCGCTCACCTAGAACTCAAGAACACAGGTAACATTTTTTTTTTTATCGATGCTTTGAATAATGATTTTAGGCTATTCATTCGATAATATAAGGGTTTATGAAATGTTTTTACCATGATCTATAACCTAATTATGCATGTTTAATTGAAAATTTATCAAAACCCCCAATTTAATTTGTAGGGTTACGGTTCATAAATTGAAAGATTTTAGGCAACTGGACCAGTGCTGGTAATTCAAGTGTCTGGAAGAGAGCGATTGATGGAAATTTCTTGTTACTCTTATAGTGGATTTATTTTGTACTATATTCCTAAATTTTAAAATTGAGCAGCTTTTGCAAGTAGGATAGACTCTGATTACTTCTTGAGAACTGCATTAAGAAGTTTGTTTCTTGTAAATTGATTTACTTTGACGAATAAACTTGTTCTCTAGGAAAGTTTTTTAGTAATTTAGAATAAGGCTTACACAACCTGTTTTGTTTTGTCCTCATGTTTCTCACTGATGGAATGTTTCAATTATGTTATAAATTTTCAGCATATTTTTCCATTAATCAACTATAAAATTCTTTATGGTGGTGGATGGTCGATTTAGGAGCTACCAATGCTGATATTATTTCTGTTTTTCATAGTTTAACTTAGATTTGTTTTAAAGACTAGCAATGGTTATAGCTGGATGGGTTTAACATATTGTTTATGTTTTTTATTTTTCTAGCAATATGAATGGCTTATTGGATCACAATATAAACCAATAGAGTTGGTTAAGTCTGATTGGGTTGCAATAAGAAAATCTCCACCTTGGGCCATTGATTCTTGGGGCTTAGGTAAGTCTATTTTGCTTCATTTTTAGATGGTTGCTTAATTATATCATACTTTGGTCAATTAAAATGGTGGTGTAACTTTGTATTCATTGACAAACTAGTATCTTGGAATTTGTCTGTTGGGCATGCCTATCCTAATCTGTTCAATTAATTGGAACTTTGCCTTTCATTGGGACAAGATAATCCATATTTAAATTTATTTTCCTTGTAGATCCTAGTTTTGAAGGTTCATGTGAACATGATGTTGGTGATGTTCAATTAACTTTTTTGAGCATTGGACTATCTTTTTTCTTTCCTTATTCAATGCGAGTTTGTATAAAAAATTTAATTGAATGATTTTCTTTGATTAAATCTGATATTGAGTTTCTTTTTGGATGGAAATTATGAGACCAAAATGAAACCTGGAGGTGACTGAATAATATATCAATTAACTACAAATTTATTTTGATTGTTGCTGGGAAGTCAATAGTTCCTTGCTGTGAATTGTTGGTCCTGTACTGCCTTTCTATTGATCTGACTTATGGTTAGCTAGGTTTATTTACAGTTAAGTTATTTTTGCTATGCTTTTTGTACCTTGTTGTTTTGCTCATTGAACTAAAAGCATCTCGTTGGAATTTCCTTTTATGCAAAGGCTTGGTTTTGTAGAAAAATTATGTCCTAACCATACAGATTCCTATTAAGTTAGAGGTTTTAAGATATAATAATTAGAGTAAATTATAATTTAGTCTATGCATTTTTTATGATTTTATAAGTTAGTCATTATGTTTTTGAAAACCATAAGTTAGTTCCTTGTTATAAATTAAATGTTAGTTATTTTGAAATTTCAAAATGCATTTGTAATCTTGTTCAAGATTGAAATTTTTCAGGTTAGATCTTAGAAGAAAAAAAATTGTTATGAGAAGACAAGTGCCAAAAAATATAAAAAATGTAAGAACTTAATATTGAGTTTTTTTCAAACCAAACAGACCAATCATTATTTCACTAAGAACATAAGGATAAAATAATAGTTTACTCTAATAATTAAAAAGGAAATGGATAAATAACAATATTGTTTAAATTTGGATTCAATTAATAACATATTACAATTCTTATATTTCAAATAAATTATTAAATCATGTAATTGAATTCAATTTTAATGCTTAAAATATATGTGAAAATGAATTCAATTAGAAAGCTTTATAAGATTTATGTGCTGAAGCTTGTTAATCAGTATCACTTCATTTTTGAACTCATTTAATCCTTGTCTAGAACTCCTTGACAGCATCTTCACAGCAATTTCTTGTCCCTCTTCTAGCTTGCCCTAAAAGAAAACATTTATAAAATACCAATTACAGATAGTACAAAAAGTTTCCCTCCCGTATATGAAGCATAACTCTACTGTTTCTGTAGACTGCCAACAAAATCTGTCAAGATCTAATGTCTCATGTTAGAATTGTTGTAGAGTTTTAAGGTTATTAAATAAATTTGCCAACTGGAACAGCAGTGACCTTAAATAGCAGCATAGTAAATCTTAAGAACATGACCCATGAACTCTAAAAGTACTAATTTCTTGGCTATATATATATGTGTGTGTGTGTGTGTGAGCTGGACAAATAATTAAAGTTTGTTTATGTGGTACATATTTTATTTTAAAGGATTGTTTAAGTACTAGTAGTTAAAGAAGTATGCTTATTTCTAAAATGCTTATTGGTATTATCATGTTAATTAGATTAATATGGATGATCGATCGTAGATGTATCGTCGTCTTATGGATGGTCGTCTTCGTCCTGAATACATTATAGGTGTTAGAAGATTTATCAACTTTGCATTTTCAATTAATAAAAATATATCTAGGGGAAAAATTAGATGTCCTTGTGTGAGGTGCAAAAATCAAAAGTTTTTAAAGGAAGATGATGTTTGTAAGCATCTATTGACAAAAGGTTTTTTACCTTGTTATGAAAATTGGACTGTACATGGGGAGCCTTATGTCGCAGAACCAATATTGGCTGGACCTTCATCGGTTGGAATTAGTCATGTTGTGAATGATTTTTGTCTAGAAAATCCATATAGGAATCTGGTTATGGATGCAATGGGGGTTGGTGATGCATACTCTCATGATAATGTGTCTAGTCTTGTGGTAATAAAGGAACTTCCAAATCCGGAGGCAACTAATTTTTTAAAGCTTTTGAAAGCTGCGGAGGAGCCTTTGTGGGATGGGTGTACCAAGCAATCCAAATTATCTGCTTGTGTACAATTGCTTAATATGAAGTCAACTTTAACTTTGACTCAGACTGCCTTTAACAAATTTATTGATTTTACAAAAAGTTACATGCCTAATGATGAAAATTTGGTATCAAATTTTTATGATGCCAAGAAATTTATGCGGCCACTTGGACTTGGTTATGATAAATATAATGTGTGTCCTAATTACTGTATGTTGTACTATGGGGCAGATACAATGAAAATAAATTGTGATTTTTGTGGAAGTTTACGATACAAACCTAGAAATCCGACTAGTAAAGGTTCCAATAAGGCGGAGAAGCAACTCTGATACTTTCCCTTGACACCAAGGCTTCAGAGACTGTTCATGTCTCCATATCATGCCAAAGATATAACATGGTATCATTTTCACAAGTCAGATAATGGGGTTATGGTGCACCCATCTGATGGGAAGGCATGGAAGGAGTTTAATCGTGTCCACTTAAGCTTTGCATCAGATCCGAGAAATATTCGGTTAGGGTTATGCACTGATGGGTTTTGTCCATTTGACATGTCTTCAAATACATACTCTTGTTGGCTAGTAATTGTGACTGTTTGTAATTTGCCTCCGTGGAAGTGCATGACTAGACCATTCATGTTTTTGGCAATGATGATTCCTGGGCCAAAGAATCCGGGGAAAAAGCTTGATGTTTTCCTAAGACCTTTGATTGATGAGTTAAAGAATTTATGGTCTATTGGTGTTGAAATATATGAGTTAAAGAGGCACAATGTAAGGTTTCGGGGATGAAGAGTCATGATTTTCATGTCTTCATTCAAAGACTTCTTCCAACCGCTTTCTGACCTTACTTACCTAGGCCACTGTGGGAGGCATTAACTGAAATGTCCGTATTTTTTCGAGATATTTGTACTATAAATTTAAATGTCCAACACATGGAGTTAATGCAGATGAATATAATTGAAATAATTTTCAAACTTCAAAGGATTTTTCCTCCATCTTTCTTTGACTCCATGGAACACTTGACGATACATCTACCTTACGAGGTAAAAGTTGGTGGACCTGTTCAATATCGATGGATGTATCCATTTGAACGGTATGTTTTCATACTATGTTAATTTTATTCCCTTTTTATTTTAAAAAATAAACTAATTGACAGAAATGATATAGGTATATGTTTTATTTGAAAAAGAAAGTGACCAATAAAGCTAAAGTTGAGGGTTTCATATGTGAAGCATACTTGATTGATGAAATTACCAATATTGCATCTCATTATTTTGGTGATGACGTGCAAACAATTTGGAATCGAGTTTCACGGAATGATGATGGTGGCCTTAAAAGTCTAGATGGACATCTCTCTATTTTTTCCTATCCAGGGAAAAAATTATCCAAAAGATTTTATAAAAGACAGTTGTCACATGATGAAATGCAAATTGCGCATAACTATGTGATATTCAATTGTCAAGAACTGAAGCCTTATTTAGAGTAAGTATGAAATATTATTTTGTACTTAATTTATAATAATTTATTATTAACTTTAACATTTTGAAATTTTAGGCAATGTCGTCAAGAGCTGAAGTCACAAAAACCACATGCGAGTGATGTTGAAATTGAAAAATTATGCGAAGAGATCTTTCCAAATTGGTTAAAAAATAATGTAAGTATTTTCATAAAATTAATTTATATTTTATGTCAATTAGTTACTTTAAAAAAATTAATAATCTCTTTTAAATCAATATTTCTTATGGAGTTAACTATTATGCTAGGTGGAATACCAATCTAACGGAATTAAAAATCAACTCTTTGGACTTGCTATGGGCCCTTCAACTTCAGTGAAATGTTATAATGGGTATTATGTGAATGGTTTTAAATTTCATACTCAAAGTTATGGTCGTTTTAAAAAGACAATGAATAGTGGAGTTTGTGTGAAAGGAAGTTGCTATGATGATAATGAACGTGATTATTATGGAATGCTTAAAGAAGTTGTTCGGCTAAAATATTTGGGGAGTAAGTGCAAGTTATTTATGTTTAAATGTAATTGGTATGATACAAAACGAGGGATTAGAAGGCATCGTTCGAATGGTTTGGTTGAAATCAAGCATACATCTTGACTACATGGAAATGAAGATTTTGTGTTAGCACAACAATGTCAACAAGTCTACTATACATATCCACTTGATAATAAATCCTCTGAATGGTGGACGGTTATTAAGACAACTGCTAGAAGTCGTTATAATATTGACATGGGTGAATTTATTAAAGATGCCAACAATGTGAGATCATTTGATGTTGATCAATCAGATGAGATTTCTCAACCATGTCGTGTCCTTCCTACTCAAACACTTGATGATCCAATTATACTTGTTGAATCATCTTATTATGAAGAAATCAGTCAACATGAATTGCTTCAACTTGACATAAATTGGGGAAAAGAAGATGAAAATGTTGCGGAAGAAGAAGAAGAAGCTGATGATGATGATGATGATGATGATGATGATGATGATGATGATGATGATGATGGTTGTGGTGGTGGTGGTGGTGACGACGACGACATGGTTTTATGTGATGATGATGACATGGTTAGGAGTGATGATAATAATGAGTAGCACGAGTTAATTATATTTCGTAGTATATGTAATGAATTATCTTTATTAGATGCATGGATGATTTCATATGATTTCCTCATATTACTTGACAAGTTTAGGCTTTCAATGTTATTTCTTTATTATTTTATTCAAGTATGTGTTATGGATCACATTACATATATCATTTTCATTGATCTTTGAAACCATTTCTAACCTTTCAAGTATTAATATTTAAATTGTGATTCTGATGTTATAGTTTATTTTGTGATTCACCTTCTTGCTGATAGATGCTAAGGCATAAATGAAAGGGTTCTTCCTACTCGCTGTTTTTATTTATAGGAATAAACATTCAGGTAAGCATACTCATAATTATGATTTCTGCTTAATTAATTATTCAGACTTTTATTATTATTATTGTTTATGTTAATTGGCTTTTGACAATTTAAAATTCATGGCTGACTTGATGAAGATTGCAGGGACTACTTTGAGTTCCAAAATACTATCACAGGATAAGGAATACTTGGCAAAACTGGCTGTTGATGCAGTTATGAGATTACAGGTGATCATTGATTTTTAATGATAGCTTACCAGCCATTTTTTAATGAACATTGGTTTTTAATTATTCAACTTAATTAGTTATTCAGATTTTCAAACTCTGCCAGATCTTAGAGTAGCAGATTTGTATTGGTTGCAGAGGAAAAAAAAATTTTAACATATTATTTGGTTGATTCTGAACTTTTGATTATTAATACATATTATAAAAGAGACGGTTCACTACTTGTTGCCACTGTTTTCGCATTTCTAACAGCACTTGGCCACCATACTGCACCCAAGATTTTAAAAGGTTTGCAGCCACTGTTTTCGTATTGGAGGATAAAATTCTTCATAACCAGATATGTCAATGGATGGAATCAGGCATGTGTATGATAAATGTGCATAGCAAAATTATTAGAATATTAGAATACGAAAATACAATTGCTATGATGGGATCAGTTTCTTTTTTTAACATCTTTTTTGGTACATTGCAAATATTAGAATTATGTATTGATGCCTGTGAAAATACCATTGCTATTATGTATAATTTCCCCCGCACTATGTAAGTTTTTTTTCAACCTGGTGAATCAAATACACTGTTTAAGGTCTTGATGTTATTTATATATTTGTTTTTGTTACAATAATTACTTTATTTGAAGTATAATATTTTTGAAAGTGATGGCTATTAAGTGGACCTCAATGAAAAAACTTTCTGGCTACACTATGTATACTCTATTTACTGTGGTCACAAAATTTGAGATTTAATCAATATCTTGATCGCAGGTGTTTTGGTCGCTAGACAATGTAGTCAAATTATCTTTGGCTTTGTACATTAATCTCTTGACATTCAGTTTTTGAAAGAGGATGGGAAATAAGGAATTTAATGGAGTGGAAGGTCAAATTGTCACAAAGTGGTATATGTCTATGTGCATGTGTCTACTCAATGGATGAATGGTGAAAGGTTATTTATTTCATTTTTCGGTCCTTATTTTGATGGAGGAATGGTGTCTGATAATTGGAGTGCATGAGTGGTGCCTGGTGCTGTGTATTTAGTAGCCAAGCTGCTGTTTCCTCTATATTTTCCACCATTTGTTTCTTTGCACGGAAGATTATAAAAAGTGCCTACTATGTACCTAATCATAAACAAGGACGCTTGGGTTTTATCTACTAACTACGGCATGACACTTCTAAACTGACATTAATTTGAATGCACGCTTTGATACTTCATTTTTCTGCACAAAGCTTATGAGCAATGTCCATCTTTGTTGTGTTTTGATCTGTAGATTGAACTTAAAAATCCAAGTCGTCCAGGGAAGAAACTGTTTGTTCTGGACATTGACTATACCCTGTTTGATCACCGATCCACAGCAGAGACTCCACTTGAACTCATGCGACCATGTAAGTAGCTAGGTTGTAGGAATTTTTTGTAACAGTTAATTTCTAATGGTGTCATCTGGTGCAGATCTTCATGCTTTTCTCACTGCTGTTTATGCAGAATATCTGTGAAATATTTTTTTCCTGATACTTTAACTATGAGCTAATTTATTGTTATGATGTAGCTATTGACCTTACTGGAAGCAATTACTCTCACTTTTATTCTCTTACTTTGTTTTCATTCTAGGTGCACACAAACTCCATTAACACATTCTCATGGTACTCTTTGAAACTAAGATTTCTGGTTATGAAGAACTTTATCATATGATAATGAATATATTTTTCTGGTTTTTAGCATGCCTCGACGAGGATCCATATTAGATTCTAGGAGTGACAGGTCCACTTCATCCAAATCATTTCAAACTCCATCAAAGTGTAATAACAAAGGATCCACATTTCATGAACCTGTGTATCAGAACTCAAATGAGTATTATATACCTACTTTGGGGAGTACACATCCTCCTCAACATGATTATGGGAGGGTTGAAGCATATCAATATTGTGAGGGCTTTCGCTTCCAAGATTTGCTTCAAACTCAATGAGGTTTCTCTCGAGATAACCAACTTGTTTATGGAGGACATAATTCATATAGGAGTTATGCGAGAGTTGATGGTGATGGTGATGATGGTGATGATGGTGATACTGATGATGATGCGAACATTAGAGATGAAGATGAGGGGAGACGGTAGTAATGAGAGAGGTGTATGTGATGAGAGAGCTGGTAGTAATGAGAGAGGTGTATGTGATGAGGATCAAGATGGCGTTCCATCAAACCATGGTTCAACCTCTTCTCCATACAATTATGATCGAAGTGTTAAAAGGAAGAGTTTTGACACACCAATAGATCCAATTACAAGAAAAAAAAGAGTTTCGTCTGTATGGAACAACAGAGTAAGTTCAAACTTGTAAAAACTAACTTATTAAGGTTATATTTTCAGGTATGAAAAAAATTACTTATTATTGTGTAATTATTTGTTTAATAAAAGTTTGTTATTATATTTTCTCATGTTCAATAACGCATTGTGTGGACGTGCAATCGGAGATATTTTGAGGTCCAATTTTAAAGGAGCATGGCACTCTTGGGAAAAAAATAGATTCAATGTGCAGGGATGAACTCTTTAAAGAGTTTAAGGTAAGAACCAACACTAATTGCCATATTCTTTTCAATTTTGATCACTTTAATGTAGTATTATGAAAATTATCAACTAAATAGCTAGAGAAGTGTGCTAGTAATTGCCTTGTTATTTGTAACCATAAATATGCATCTCTTCTCCAATACAAGTACTGTAGCAGGGATTTATTTGTGTTATAATTTGTTCTTATTTCTTGTTTACTCTTTAATATCATTTAATTTCTTTAGTTATTACAAATCTTGCAAATTCTAAACAAGATAACACAATATGATTAATCATTTCCATACTTTGAAATTTTGTGCACTCTTTTTACTTGGTATATATATTATTTGGTAGAAAAAATATTCCTTTCCTGAGGAAGATGAGTCGATTGTTCGTAATATTTGGGAAGATAAGGCTAGGATTGCTTTGAATCAACAATTGATACAAGCTCACAAGAAAGTCGTGTCAAAAGAAAACACTACAAATATTATAGATTGCCTTGATAAAGATCCTGCTTGGATAAACAATGACGACTGGAATCAAATGATCAAAGATATTTGGTCCACCCCTGAATTTCAAAGGAGGTCGAAATCTGTTAGGAGGAATCGATTAACCAAAATAGATGGCAAAATAAGCACTCATTCTGGAGGAACAGTGTCATTTGCATCATATCGAGCTAACATGGCAAGGATTAATTTTTATTTTTTTTGCTTAAGATAATGAATTAAAATTATTATATTTATCTTTTATAATATTTATTAATCTTGAAAGCAAGAGCAAGCTGGTGGAAAAGAACCTGTATGGGATGGTGTCTTTTCAGCTTTGCATCAAAGTACTAAGTAGTCTGGCAGCTTCGTTGACAACAAGTCTAAAAAAGTGGTTGTATGTATTTTTATTTGATTATTTATTTATATAAATTAAGCATTATTTAACATTCAAATGAATTTATTATTGCATGTATTTTATTTGTAGGGAATTTATAAAATGGAGATGATTTCAAAGTATGAAACTAATCGGGAAAATCATCATTCATTTGATGGAGCAGCTTGGTGTGTGGCTTCAGGAGGAGTTACAAAGGGTATTGTATATGGTGCACCTCGTATGCCAAAATCTATAGTTAGTACAAGCTCTTCATCACATTCCTATTCGGTGGAGTCATCATATCCTAGTTCATCTTATCGAGCATTGCAAAAGGAGATAAAGAATAAAGAAGAGGAGATAAAGAAAAAAGATGATTTTATTTTTGAAATGAAACGGTAGATGGATTCCATGAAAGAATATCTTATGAACAATCTTGGATACCATGGTGGGACATCAAATATTGGCCAAGGTATGCTACCACCTTTGGCCCCATCAATGCCAGCACTTATGGCTCCATCAATGCCGCCACCTATGGCTCTCCAGATAATGACGCCTATGGGTCCCACATCTCCACCAATTTATCGACCTACACCTCGACCACTATATCCTGATTCATCTTGCGTCGATCCACAATATCATGGTTCGTCTCCATAACAAGCACCATGATTGTATCTTTTGTTGTTTCTTTTTATTGTATTTCGACTTATTTGCATTAATGCAAGTTTAACTAAATTTTTATAATATAAATATTATTTTTATTCCATTTTTTATTGGTGATAAAGTCATTTTTAATATTAATTTATGTTGTTTATATATATTCTAAAACTTTTAAAATATCCATAAATAATTAATTAAACAAATTAAAAGTCATTTTGATAAAAATAAATAAATAAATTTAATAACAATAATATAGCCAGCAGCCGATTTTCCATTGCTGATTGTAAATAATTCATCAATCAGCAACGGATTTTCCATTGCTAATATATGCAATGGAAAATCTGTTGCTGGTTTGTGAGCATCGGATTATTCGTTGCTGATTGTAAACATTGGAATTTCAGTTGCTGAGAAATCAGCAACGACAGATCTGCATCTGATATTTGTCGTTGTTGATTTCATTGCTAAATTGTTTTAGCAACGGATTTTAGTTTTTTTTTGTAATTGATTAGTTAGTTGTTAATTACTATATTTTTTTAGTAGTGGCTCTTGCTAATTTTTGAAATTTTGTTTAGTATAGTTTCATATGTAATCAACCAGTCTACCAGTTATGGCTCATCTGCTATTTATCTTCATAATTTGCGAGGATATTTTTTATTTGGTCCAATCCTGTTTGGTAGAGCTCGAACCAAGGTTTCGCATCCCAGCTACATTTAGGTTCATTTCGTGCCTTTGAGAGTCATGAAATATCATTGCTCTTGCTGATTTTTGAAATTTTGTTTAGTATAGTTTCATATGTACTCAACCAGTTAAGGAATTTTCATAAACTAGTCAACTGGCTCATCTGCTATTTATCTTCATAATTTGCTTTTATCCTTTTTCTTTTTAGTTTTTGCTTCTTTTGCTTGAAATTTTTGGTAAGATAGACAGGATAACAAGCATTTGGATTTCTTGAGGTATGCCTACTGTACTTTATCCATTTCTTCCCTTTTAACAAAATTACTCTTTAAAAAAAAATAGTTGTGGGGGGAACTTGGCCCTTTTTTAACATAAGGGGAAAAAATTGATTCCAAAAGAAAAAAATGAATGTGGTCTTTCACTACAAAATTCCAATTTTCTTCTATCCAACTTCTAAACCCAGCAAGTACAGGGTTTCCTTGCTATGGTGCTGATGCTATTGCCAGCACTCATAGTACAATATTAGCGAGTGATTATATTCCATTCTTCGAAGAAGGATCGTAATTTATCAATAGCTAGACAAAATAATTTGTGCATTGTATATGTGAGTCAAATCCGGAGATGTATATAGCCAGCAAAGACAGCAAAATAGAGATACAAGAAGTGCTGTTGAGACATGCAGGGGAAGCCAAACTCTTGAAACTCTTATCTTCTTAATTTTTTATATTTTTTTTTTTTGCAAAAGAGTTGTCAAAATCTGCAGTGAGAATTCATTGAATTTCTCACCTTTTCAAGCAGCAGAACCTCATGTGGACCATATATGACAGGCTCAAAGGTCACTATAGGGCAACAACGAATGTTTTCACCAGAAATTACTAGGTGATGGTATTTTTCTTAACTCTCCATCTTTCTGGGTGCCGAAACGTGAAAATCTCCTTAATTTATTTACCTTCAACCTAATTGCAGGAACTTTTCTCGCTACAGCCTGCCATATCATTTGAACCGCATCACCTTCCCTTGATGGATATTGGAACTCAAAGAAATTTTCTACTTCTTTCAACCTCTTCCACATTCTAGTCCATTCATCCTTCTTAATACTCCTGATGAGATTTACGAGGAACTTTTCTCTGACAGCATCTGATGTGCGAACAAATATGCAGAATTGAGAGTAGTCAAGAACATTCTCGTAAGGGAGCTCAATGTCATCACTGATGATGACCGGAACACAGTGGCTAGCAATGGCATCAAAGAGACGATTTGATGAGGGCGTGTCACCTGCTATGTTAAGGCAGAATTTGGAGGAGTGCATTCCTTGAGAAGCTTTGCCCACTCCATCTTTTTGTACACTCCCAAACTGAAAATGCACTTCTTTTTCATCTTTAAGAAGATAAAATAATTCTTGCCGAGCGAAGCCACCCTGAAAACAAGAAACTCAAAATTGAAGAATCAAGGTATAGATACTGTAAAGCCAACCAAAAGAGAGGCATAGAATAACAGTTGAATTAAAGGAAAATAATGGATCATCTTAATTGGATGGTTTTCAGAATCTAATAAATATGAAGTTTTTAGTGAAAAACATTCAGCAAGTCAAATATATCACATGGAATTATGAAGATCCATTAAGAGATTACGTCAGGAAAGTTTCATGAGATGGAATGGTGATTTTTGAGTTTATGACCACAACCCATCCTCAACAGCAGCCCACAATACTTTACTTGAATGAACTTCCATACATGTGCGCATGGCTAGTTCATTACACCCGTGGGAAGTAGACTACATAGACATCAATTCCATGCTAGTTTCAGAGCCAAATTCAAGTTTTGACAATGATTTTACTTCAACAGCTACATGATAAGAAATGCACATTAAGAACCCAGTACGTTGAAATAGATGCCTTGAGATAGAATAATAACTTATCATTTAATTGGCATGTACTTTGACACCTAATCCATGAAATAATCCTAATCTAACTAATCTTCTGTTTCACAGAATAGGAAATAACGTGGTGAGAGCTGGGAAGCTCATGACAGTTTATGTTGTTACTATCACTTATTCATAATATTGTCGAATCAGAGCTTATTTTTGAGTTGTAGAACGTGTCAAAAAGAAAATTCTGTGGAAAATAAGTTTTTAGTTACAGTAGAAATTTTAATGAAACAATTAACAGCAGAAGTAGTCAAGAGGGAGAGAACATACATCTTTCCGGTATATGGCTCCTTGAAAATACAGCAAAGTTGGGCGGCTATCAAAGTTTGATGAGTCGTTGACGTAGCTTCTAATTACATGTTTGTATGGTGCAATCACATCTTTGCCAACGTTTGCTATATTTGGAGGATACCTCCCAAAGTCTGCAAGTATGAAGATTGCTGGCCATAGCTTCACCCTTGCATCTAACATACTATTTGGATGGTGAGCCAAAAGGACATGATCTCGCCCCCCAGACCTCTTCCATTCCTTTTGCGAAGTCAAAAACTTGACCAACTTTTCTTGCAACAATTTGTCCTTGCTCTTCTTTTGGTGTGGATTCACCTTGGAATATCGGTTATAGCATAAAGAAGAAAAGAACGGAACAAATATAACATCGGCTTCACTAGAATTTCGAACTCTTACTGCACTACCAGCTCTAGGAATGCCAGGAACCTCTGAAGCAAGAAGATCCAATGTAAGCCAATATTCAATACTATGTTGCAAGTTGAGCCCACCAGGGTATTCAGGCACTTTAGCTCCAAGATCAGGCCAAACACTATCCCCCTGAGGTTTCCAATCTAAGAGTCCAAAATGAAACTCAGAAGGCAAATCATACATGAAAATCTTAAGAACTTGTTTGTAATTATTATCAAAACCGCTGCATTTCACATCCCCTAAATCATCTTTCTTTTGAGGTTTTTCTTCTTCTCCTTCATTGTCTACAAGAATCGCTCGATTTCCAATCGAGGGTTCAACATCCTTCCGATTCCAGGATGCAGAATTGCCATTATCAATCAGAGGATTAAGTTTGGGATGAGGTAACAAACTGAGGTCATTAAACCCAGCAATGCTCGTGGAACGCAACAGAAAAAACCAAGACAACAAAAACAAGGCGGACGCAAACAAAAACAAGCAAAGCATAGATTTCCTACAAATAATCCCAAGAGAAGATGAGGAGTGCTTCTCAGCCATTGCAATACTAATAAATAATCCGGCCAAAAAAAGAGAAGAATATCAGGTAGCAAACATCACATTACCACCAATATGATTCTCTACAAGAAACTGATGTCAATCACATTGGCTAAAAGATCTCTCTCTCCACAATATTCAGCAAAAACAGTCAATACCCAACAAACACAAATCACCTCCAGATTGAAGAAAAGAGATTAAAATTGAATTTCTCAATCTAAATTTCCTAAGAAGAGGGAAATCAGGAGCTCAATAAGAAGCCCACAAAGACTAAAATCTCAGGTCAAGAGAAAAGCACAAAAACCCACTAAAGATTGGTAGAGAAAAACAAAACACAAGTAAGTGCGTGTTTCCTTGTTTGTTGTATAGAATCGTACCATGGAAAATAAACAAAATTGGCCCTCGTTGTTTGCTGCTCTCTCTCTCCCTCTCTGTTTTCGTTTCCGTTCTTTCTTTTTTAAGAATGCAAAACAAAAGAAAAAGGACTCAACGAAGTTAGCGTGGGAATAGGTACTATCTATCTGTACTGTAGAACCGGGCTGTGCATCTCTCTCTCCCCCCCTCTTTTCCCTCTGCTCTGCCTCTGGGTGTGTTTTTTTAGAGTATTTATTTATCCATGGCTTTCCGTTGTGTTATGTTGAATATAATTATGGTGCTAATAAATAATAAATTTGTGTTTAGTTTTAATAAATCGATTTGGATTACACTAAACTCAGATTCTTTAAGGAAAGGGATTGGCTTCTTATTTTATTTTATTTTATTTTATTTTATTTGTTTATATCAAAGATTCTTTTGAGAAACCCATAGTTTCTCTGTGTTTTTAATTAGGATTTCAATACTAAATGAAAATCTTCCTCTGCTGCATCCAGCAATCGAAAAAAAAAAAAAACTCTCATATTAAAACATAGTTTAAAAATACTAAGTTTTTAAATCAAATAAAATTAATCACTAGTATCGTAAATTTGATTGGTTAAGTTATGAAACTCGAATCGATCTATTAT
>Ga0307515_10010700_pt1 | contig 17531 bp, 1 predicted proteins | sample 17_EM_MG_FD_194513 | JGI IMG/M metagenome (GOLD analysis project Ga0307515, IMG submission 194513) | Populus trichocarpa ectomycorrhiza microbial communities from riparian zone in the Pacific Northwest, United States - 17_EM | ecosystem: Host-associated > Plants > Roots > Unclassified | place...
CCTTACCTTACAGAGATATAAGTAAACGGCATAATAACTACTAACTAAGAGGTACGGTTTATATTTTTAAGCTAGAACGGATTTGTAGAACGACTTATATAAATATTTAAAGACCTAGAGGCAACAACCACAGCGGAAAGGAAACTCTAAGATATTATATAATAAACCTTAGCAATTAAGTATATAACGCAATTCCAGACGTTAGCAATATAAGTAGAGTGGAATAATAAGGCGCTTATGGCACAGTATAAATAGGGACTTAAGGCTAAAGTCTAGGACGTAATTATCCTAATGGAAGATACGGACACCCTAAGGGAACTAATAGATTAGGCGATTAAGATTAATAATTAGATCTACTAAAGGGAACAGGCTAAGAAGGGCTAGGATAGAGTTCCACAGTTATATAAGGCGTAAGGCACGCAATAACAAAAGCTAAGTTAGAAACTATGGTATAGCGCAGAGCTAATAGACCTAAGTGGTACTAAAGAAGCCTATAAGAGATAGAGTAAGAAACCGTAGAAACCTAGAGGATAAGGATTAAGTAATTAAAGGTTTAAGGAGCAGAGGCTAAACTAGGGATCTTAGTAGTAGAAGACGTTTAGGCGGACTCTATAGCAAGAAAAATGGTTTAAAGAAGGAGCTTACATAAATTATAGAAAATAGGGTTATTATATTAGAGACTATAAAAGTAGGTAGAGTTACTACGCAGTAAAAGGGATAAGACTAGTAGACGATATATACGTATAAAGGGATAATAATATACTGCGAGGAACAAAAGAGTGTTTAATTAAAAGTTTTGCGTTTTGTTACAATAACGTATACCAAATTCATAAAGACGCTAAGTATGGCGCAAGCTATTAGCTATAGGAGCTATTACCTATAGGATGCAGAGGAACTAATAAACTAGTTCGCAGATTGGACATTAAGGACGATAAATTCGACGTAGGCGAAATATTCTATAATAATAAGGCAATAAGGGCCGTTTACTAGGAACGAGCAGACCTTAAAGATGTCATAATAGGAGCAGAGAATGATTCCACTACAGAATAGGGAACATTAGTAGGGATTAAGACCCTACTAGACACAATGTCTATCGCTTCGCGAGACGCAAAAGAAGTAGAATAGCAAACCACTTCGGCACTCGATAAAGGCAAAAGGCTAAAGGCTTAAGATTCTTAAGATAAGATAAGAGATAACCAAGATTCTTAAAACGAGATAAGGTAAGCTTAAGGACCTATAACAGATAATAACCAATAGAGCAGAGTAATAGCTTAGTTTAGCGATATACGAATAAGCTTAGGACGAAGTTTCCTAAGGACACAAGACTCTTAAGACAAGATAAGTGAGATTTAAGACTCTTAAGATAAGATAAGAACACTAAGTAAGCCTAGTTAGACTAAGGTTGGAGTAAAGCTTATGATAGAAATAAGCTTAGGATTAAGAATCTAAAGGGGTTAGGAATTCGGAGAATAAATAAGGACACCCGTAAATAAGAGGCAAGAGGCTTCTTTATAAATTAGAGAATCTATAGCATAAATAATAATCAGACTAGGAGACAAATATATAAACCTAGAGGACTTACTAGTAAAACATAGTATTTGGACTAAAGATCGAAAGGTTAATACTAGGATTAAGAAGTAAGAGAACTTTAAGGATTAAAGCGCAAGACGTAAACCAAAAGAAACTATAGAAGAGTTTAGGCAAAGAATTATCGCATAGTATAAATAGAAACTAGATAAGAGATCTAGTATATTAGGACGTATAAAGGACAGAGCGCTAGTATAAAGAATTACTAATAGGCCTAGGGCAGGTATACTAAGAGCTAAGTGGCTTACCGAACTGGAAAATGAAGAGGATTTAGGGATCCCTATTAGGTTTAAAGAACGATATATAAAGGGCTGTTATAATACAGTAATAAAAAGATACTTCCTTACGGATAAGCCGTATATACTCTAGCAGCTATACTAAAAGTGGTATAGGTAGAGGCATAATAACAAGTGGGAAGACTTCTATATATGGTTAGATAAGAAAGTTATTTAAGACTACCTAATTACGGAAAAGGCAATAAGTCACATTAAGGGAGCCTTAATTATAACATTAAAGGATCTAAAGGAACGTTTAGAGGACTAGAGAAGCGAGTAACGTATCTTAGTACCCGCAAACAAAGTTATAACGTTTAGATTAGCACGATAAAGGTTTAAACTTAAGGATAAAGACGAGCTAAGAGTTAACCTAAAGCACCTAGTATACTACACGCTATTATGGATCGTATATATAGATGATATATATAAGATATATAAGAATCTAAAGGAAAAGAATTAGAAATACCTTATAAGGATATATTAGATAACAGACGAGCAATAATATAGGAATGCTAAGTATATATATAGATGGCATCCAGCAGAGGCCTAAGAGGAAGAAAGTCTAGTACTTTAACTAGGAAGATTCCTTATAGAAGAATGCTTAGACGGATAACAGTAGTGGGAATGCCTAAAAAATATGTATTTATAGTATATTAAAGATAAAAAGCGAACTAGGTATTGGCTAAAGAGCGAGCTAAGTGCATAAGGATTAAGTAGCTAATAGTTAGGAAAAGTAGAGGCCTATGGGACTAAAGGGAGCCAGTGATAGAGCCTTAGACCCTTAAAGGAATTTAAGGACAACACCTAAATTTATAAGTTAATTAGTAAGATTAGCAGTTTAAAGCGCTAATAGATAGTAGAGCAACGCGAAACCATATCTTACTAGCAGCAGTTAAGAGAATAAGACTACCTTATAGATAGAAGGAGTAATCTTACCTATTAGTTACGATTTTAGGAGATCCAATAACCTATAGGGGAGGGATTATTAATCTTAAAATAGGACCTATTTAGATAACTATTAAAGGAAGACGAATTAAGATGTCTTTTAATATCCTACTATTGGGACAGGACGAGGCAGTATTAGGTATGCCTTAGTTATAGAAATATAATCCAAAAATCAATTAAATTATAGGTTAGGTTAATATCAGGGATACTTAATGCCGTAAGATGTAATAATAAGCCAAGTTGGTAAAGTACTAAGTCAGAGCGATATATAAAGAGACTAAGTGAGGCTTAAGTTATATACTAAAGAAATACCACAAATATGGCCAGAAACTATGGTTACTAGAAAATAAAAAGTTGTTAGAGTATGCAGTATAGAACTATAAGATAGAATTGGAACTAGGAATAAGTTTAAGGTTCTTTTTAATCTACAAGCTTACTAAAGAAGAAGGTAAAGCACTAAAAGAGTTTATCTAGGAAAACTTATAAAAGGGATACATTAGACTATTACAGTCATTAGCAGGATATTCAGTACTATTTATACTAAAGAAGAATGGTAAACTAAGGCTATATATTGACTATAGATAGTTAAACAGCATTACTAGGAAGGATAGGTATCCTTTACCCTTAATTAGCGAAATTTAAAACAGGATAGGTAATGCGCAAATCTTTATAAAGATAGATCTAAGATAGGCGTACCATTAGATTAGGATTAAGAAAGGTAACAAATAAAAGGCAGCCTTTAGGTTAAAGGAAGGACTATATAAACCATTAGTTATATAATTTGGGCTTATAAACGCACTAGTAACGTTCTAAAAGTGAATTAATAACGTGTTTGGGGAATACTTGGATGAGTTTGTTATAGTATACCTTAATAATATTATTATCTACTTAATAACTAAGGAAGAACACGGGGAACACGTTAAATAGGTCTTAAAGAGACTATAAGAAGAATAGATGCTAGTAGCAATTAAGAAATGCGAGTTCTTTACTAGGAAGACCAATTTTATTAGATTTATTATTAAACTAGGCTAACTTAGTATAGATCTAAAGAAGATCGAGGCTATAGTGAATTAGTAAGAACTAGAGAACGTTATACAGTTAAGATTGTTCCTAGGGTTTTGTAATTACTGCAGAAGGTTTATAGCATAGTAGTTAAAAAATATTAAACTATTTACGCGATTAATAAAGAAAGAAGAACTATAGGCATAGGGAGAGGAATAAAGGGAACTCTTTAAGAAAGTTAAGGAGTTGTTTACCTAGGAGCCAGTTCTTAAAATCTATTAACTAGGCCTAAAGACGGTTATAGAAATAGATGCATTAAACTTTATACTAGGGGGATACTTTATGTAAAAATATTAGGATAGATAGTACCTAGTAGCATACTATAGTCGGAAGATAACACTACTAGAGTTAAACTATAATATCTATAACAAGGAGTTATTAGGTATAGTTATAGCACTAAAGAAATAAAGAGCATTCTTATAAGGCACGGAAAAACTATTTATAGTTAAAACGGATTATAAGAACCTAATGGGGTTCCTAATAACAAAAGAACTTAACTAGAGATAGGTTAGATGGGTAAAGATGCTTATAGAATACTATTTTAAAATTTAGTATACTAAAGGTATAGATAATATATAAGCAGATACTTTAAGTCGCAAGGCTAAACTATAAAACGATAAAAAGCTATTAGGGGCTTTACTGCGAAAAGATATAGACGGATTAATTAGATATAACTATCTGAAAATTGTAGCGACTTAAGAGGAGTAAGATAGAGTTTATAAGTTACCAGAAAGCTTTTAGGTATAAAGAATCCTAAAAGTATAGCTAAAAGATCTATAGACGGATATATACGAAAATTAAGAAGCGACGTATATCCTAAAAAGCGTAGCAGAATAATTTATAAAGAACTTTTATAAGGGAATAACTTAAGGACATAATAGAGCTAGAGGCTTAGTGTTAAGACTTTAGGAGGAGTATATTATTAACGGAATCTAGGGCTTAGCGCAGAAAGTTATAAAGGAATATCTAGATTGCTAAAGGAATAAACTAATAAGGCATAAGCTATATGGAGGGCTATAACCTATTAAAACACCAGAGAGACCATAGGAGGTTATATTATAGGACTTTATTATTAAGTTACTAAAATTAAGAGATCCTATTACCGGATAAGATTATAACGCGATCTTAATAATAGTAGATAAGCTTATAAAGTGGGGATACTTTATAGCATGCATAGAAGAAATCTCAGCAGAAGATATCGCTAGAATCTATATTAAAGAAGTGTTTATAAGGTATAAAGCACTAAGTAAGATTATATTGGATAGAGATCTAAGATTTATAGCAGCATTTTAGAAAGTGTTCTTAGTGAAGTAAGGAGTTAGAGCAGCAACTTCTACCATATATTATCCGCAGACAGACGGTTAAATGGAAAGATTAAATTAGACACTAGAACAGTATCTAAGGCATTATATTAATTACGTATAGAATAATTAGGTATTACTATTACCAGTTATATAGTTTATATACAATATAACACCTTAAGAAGGAATAGGTATATTACTATTTAAGGCAAATTATGGATATAAGCTAAAGACATTGTTATTACTATAATAAGTAAAGAAAACGAGTAGCATAGCTAAAGAAAGGATAAAGACGTTAATAAATCTTTATATAAACCTTATGGAATTAGCGAAGAGAGTATAAAAAAGAATAAAAAAGTACTATAACGCTAAGAGATCTAAGGGACTAGATTTTAAGGAGGGAGATAAAGTATAGTACTATATAAAAATTTCAAGAGTTAACGACTAAGTAAGAAGTTAGACTATGTCAGACTAGGACCTTTTAAAATTACATAGAAAATTTCACTGGTTATATATAAGTTAAACCTACCAGCCAAAATAAAGATCTACCCTATATAGTATATCGTAATACTAAAGCTAGCATACGGGAATATTAAGCCACTAGTCTACGAGGCAGACACGTATAGAGGATAAGAAGAAGACAAATAGTAAGTTTTGAAGATCGTTAGTTATAAGGATGTTAACGATAAAATATAGTATAAGGTTAAGTAGATAGGCTACACTAAGACTACCTAGGAGCTACTAGAGAATTTAAAGAACGCTATAAGAAAGGTACAGGAGTATTGGAAGAAATTAGGTTAGGTAATATTAAAAAAGAAAGATCGCCAAAGAATGAGTTACCTAAGGGGGACCCAGGAAGAGCAGTTGCTAAACTACTTAGATTTATTTCCTTCTCTATTAGAAGAAAATCCATTCTTTTATCGCCAAGTTCCTGTAAACCTTATTCTATAAGTTTCTACTCCTTAAAACGTACCTTCTTATAAACCTTTTTAAGACGAAGTAGACGAGTAGACGCCGTAATGCGAGTATTTAGGGCCTTTTATTCCGTATCTTAAGAACGTTCTAACTTAGTAAGGGCTTAAGACAGTTTACTATCTAGCCGCGTAGTAGTAGATTAAATATAAAACCCTAAGATAAATTAATTAGGGAACTAGATGACTATTAAGGGTAATAGGTCGCGTATATTTAGTATTAAAGGTAGAGCGAACATTACAGGACGAACAAATATTTACTTTAGTGCACTTTAAACAAAAGGACGGTTATTATAAAGATAGGTTCGCCAACGTAATATAAACTAACCCCTCTTTTAAGCAGCGAGAATATGGAGACGGTATAATCTTACTAAGAGATAATATTGCAGTAATAGTGCGAGCACAACGTTGGGCGTATGAGGAAGAAATTGCTTTAGGTATAATAAGCAATAATATTAACTAAATTAATTAGATAGATATTACACCTTTAATAAACGACTTAGAGATGTTTTAAATCTTTAAGGATAAAGATAAAAAGGAGGGAAATAGTATTACGGACGCTTTAAGTACAATATTATAACTACTTAGAGAAGAGACGGAAGAAGCTAGTTAGTTAATTTAGGCACGGTTTAGGATGGAGCCGGTAGAACTATATAAAGAGGAATAGTAACTAAGGTTATATAATATACTATATATTAAATAAGAGGAACGAGAGAAACTTATATACCTTATATATAATATATATATTACGTATAAGAAGGATTTTATAGGAGTACGGTTGTGTATTTAAGGACCCTTAATCCCTACCTAGATAGTTCCTTCCTTATAGTAATTCTTAGAATATAATTAGAGTTAATCTGTTAGGCAACTACTCCACTAGTTATTATTACATTATTGACTTTTATACTTGCATCACCTATATACCTAGCCCAATAACGAGCCTATCGTAGTTCCTGCTACAAGGTTCCGTTACAGATTATAAAATTTTAGAATTTATTATTAAGCCGTTATTAAAATATTAAGGTGCAGTTTTTCTAAGTTTTAGTGGTTTTTGGGGCTATTAGATAATTAATATTACTAGATAACTAATAAAATACGTTAATATATTTAACCACTCCCCGGGCTATACTAGTTCTTAAGCTACCCTACTAAAATTATAACGCGTTTTTATACAATTGCTTAACCACACCAAAATTAATTTAATATGAAATTTGCCTAGTAGTTGCTCTATATAGTAAGGCAGCGAGTCCTATTATAACCCTAAATATAGCAGTTACTATATATTAGTAGTGCTCGCTACCGTACTAAAGCAGCCCAATTCTAATTAGCCTCCTACTTTATATTTTTTAACCCCTTAACTAAAGCCTAAGCCTCCTAGGCCTATAGAGCGCCTCCCTATATAATATACCTTCGGCGGTACTACTCCTTTTATTTTTAGTGTTAATTAGCTATATAAAGCTTTAAATCCTCCTTTATAAGTATAGTAGCTAAATATATTACTATCTAGCACCCCTTAATAATCTACTTAACTACTTAAGTAGTTGGGCTTTAGGATTAGCGCTAGAGGAGGTCTTATATAAGCCTAGCCTACTACTTTAGCTAAGCTATAGTATGCGGCGTTTCTAATATCTATAAAGGTACTACTTTACTAGCTATACCTAGTAAAGAGGGTATTTTTATAACTATAAGCGATAATAGGATACGCTAAGAATTATAAGGCATTAGCCTTATAGCTAGAAATCTACTCTTAATATTCTAATCTAAAAATATAGATAGTTGTACCTTTATATTATTATTATTCATTACTTAACGTTTAATTTGGATCCCTATTGGGCCCACGCGGACTACTCCTTATATATATATAGGGAGAAAACTCTATTTGAGAAAACCCCGTAATCCATCTCCCCGCCTTTTAGGACTCGCCTATAAGGCGCCTGCAAGGCGTCTACAAGTCACCTATAGTGCTCTACTACCTTACTTTTTAACCTTCTTAGGAACCACTGCTGCCGTAATAAGCCTACGGACGCGCTAGTATTGCAAACTTTACTTTACCACTGTAGAATCATTAGGGGGCGCCCATTACTCGCCCCCCCCCGCCCTCTATTGCTATTTCCTTTATAACCTAGAACTAGTTTAGTATATTTTAGCTAATAAGCTACTAGGTAACCGCCTTAAGGCCTTTTTATATTAAGAGCAGTGTATTATAGTTTTCTGTGCTAGCTACTAAGAGTATTCCTTCTTGGTTAGTGTATAAGGGGCATAACAGTATTACGTGTTTTGGTATCTATTTTAGCCAGCTATATTTATATTTTAGGCTACCTACTAGGACACCCACCTAGTAGAGCTAGTCTTTTAGTCCTATTATTCCTATTCTTAAGAGTATTGCTATTATATTTTCTGCCTTTATTAGGCCTTCTTAGAGCCCTAGAGTGTTTACCCCCTATAGCATTAACTATGCTACGGCTTAGGTTCCTCTTACCTTAGTTAGCCTCTATACCTTTAACTCCTATATACCTCTCTAGCATTAGTTTAGCCAGTATTATATTGCGGTAGATAGTTTCCTAGCATTCTTTTATGCTCTACTTTTACTCCTTTCTCTCTCTTACTATTATCTTTACTAGCCTCTTACGTGTCTCCCTTCCTCCTCTATATAGGCCTAGGCCCTAAAGTAGCACCATTCTTCTTCTACTTTCTTTACCTATTTCTTTAATATATCTTCCCTACTTTAGGGTTATTGGTTTATTCTCCTATAGGGCGCCCTAGGGTCCCTTTATAGTTTATTTAGGCGTATCTTAATATACTTTGTAATATTAGAGTTGCGTTTATTTTACGCCCTTTATATTGCAGCGGCTTTAATATATAGTTATAGGGGGGGAATATTAGCTTCCTTTTTAAGTAGTGCTGTAGCCGTTTGCTTATATCCGCCTATTATACTCTAGAGGTAGGCTGTTTAGACCTTTTAGAGTGGTTTAAGGAGCGATTTAGGGGGGCCTTTCTTAGATTCTCTAATGGCCCAAATACTGAACCTATACGTCATAGTTGGCCGGATAACTACTATATATAGTAGGCGTGACCTCTAGAAGTATGGACCCTATATAGAATTAACGATCCTAGATAATACGATATACTATACTTGGCCCTTACGGGCCGCTTATGCCGCATATGCGCTCTACTAGAGCTTGCTGTCTACCCATACTTCTAATACCCTTAGACCCTAAACTGGTTAACCCCTAAAGCCTTAAATACAAATTATGTACTAGAAATCTATAGATTAGTTGCGTTTTCTTATAAAGTAGATTAGCTGGTATTTCTCTAGTGAGAATTAAACTCTATATCGTCTTGCCTATTCTATATAGGTGTTATAAGCTTTCTCTAGTATTCTGCAATTTTCTACGGCTGTTGGCCCGTATATAATTAGGTTTATATCGTTAATAAAGCCTATCCCCTAGGTCGCCCTTTTCTTAAAGGAGTTAAGCAGGTTGCTTATAAAAAAAAGGAAGAGTATAGGCGAGAGGGGTAATTCTTATAGTATTCCTATTATAACTGTAATAGGGGGGCTCTAGTATCCGTTAAAGACTAATAATATTTCTTTCTAACCTATAAACCCTTAAATAAATTGTATAATCCATTCTAGGAAGCCTTTTGCCCTAAGGATGTATAGGAGACGCTTGTGGGGTATGTTATTGTAGGCGCCGCTAATATCTAGGCTAAGCATTAATACTATAAAGTCCCTTCGCATCGCCTATGCGGATTTAATGGTGGTAGTAAGTAGCGTAAGTGCTAATAGTGTTAAGCGGTTCTTTTTTACCCCTATTTAGCTTTATAATAGTAGGTTGTGTTCCTTAGCCATATCTACTATACGGTCCGCTATTACCTTTTCTAAAATCTTACTAAGGGTGTTTTTTAAGGCAATAGGGCGGTAGCTTCCTAGGATTAAGTAATCTACTTTACCTTCTTTCTGTAGAATAACCGTCGTTATAGCTCTTCTAAATCGCGGGTAGTAGCCTATAGTAAAGTATACCCTAGCTATATTTATAAGCTAGGGTTCTATAAGTGGTCCGTAGGTTTTTAAGGCCTTATTTAGAATCCTATCTAGTCCTGGTGCTATATTGTTTAAAAGGCAGCTTATAGTTCTGGCCATTTCCTCTATTATTATATCGCTGTTAACCCTCAGGCGAGTTACCGGTATTTTACCTATAATATTACTAAGGTCTGCTAGAGCTGGTTAGGGGAAGAACCTTTCTATAAGGATCTTTACCTTCTTATTATTGTTATTAGTGGCCTATAATTCCTCTACTCTTTATAGGGGTGGTAGGTATAAGTCTTCTACTAGGCGCCCTACCTTTTTCTTTACCTATTTCGCTATAGCCTAAAGGCCCTTATTATAGGGGAGGCTCGGGTTAAAAGTATACTCGTTTATAAACCATCTTTAGTTATTCCTTACTTTTTTCTTTAGGGTATTCTTTAACTAGTTTCTTGTATCTTTATATCATCTCTTATTTTTAAGGTTATAGCTACTTATATATTTCCTTTTTACTTATTATTAGCTGGTAATAAGAACTATGTATTATACGGACCATACGTATTACGTATAGGGGCCCAGTTTTAAGACCTGGTAGTGCTCTTCTAGCCTATTTTTAATCGCTGCCTAAATCCTTTCTAGTCTTTAGTTAATTTCCTTAGGGGTAGCTAATAAGCCTTACTTGTTTAGAATTAGGTGGATTTCTTCTAAGTCTTAGAGTTATTATTTAACTATATTAAGGAAACTGTTTATCTTAAGCTTCCTTATTACATATCTTTTACTACTTAGTTACGCCTTAATATCCAAATCTAGCTATATTTAGATGGGGATATAGTCTAAGGCGAGTGCCTATTCTTCTTTAGGGTTATACCTTTTAAGTCTCTAGTATAGGCCTTCGTCTATAAATATAAGGTTAATTATACTTCTAGAGGTTCCTTGTTACCATATAGTTACTCCTAGGGGGGTAGCTAACTTAAGGCCCTAGATGTCTATAGCTCTTAGTAGGTACTCTACCTATTAATTAGCAGCAATATAGATACCCCCCTACTACGGGTAGTAGAGGTTTATATCTCCTAGTAGGATAAACTCTATACCTTTGGTTTCTAGCAAGCTTATTACTAATATAATATTCTCTATTTATAGGACCCCTTTAACCCTAGGGTTATATATATTAATAATTTATACCGGTCCCCTATATGTCTAGATTATTATAACTATAATATTTAGGTTAACTATCTGCTATAACTATAAGGATAGGCTGATAGCCTTACTAATTATAAAGCATACGTATATAGCTGCTTTTAGTTTATATAGGAGCTAGAATCCTTAGGGGCAGTATATCGATTATATATAGGTATTGTAGTACGGCTCTTATATAGTAAGGATATAGTGTTTCTCTAAGTCTAAACCATCTAGTAGAGGCCTTACGAGACGGTGGTTTGTATTGCCGCAGTTATACTATATAATGGATAGGTAGTGGACCCCCGGTAAGGGTCCTTCGCCTCTTCTTTATTCCTTACTTCTTCTATTTCTACTTTCTCTAGAATATTTAGAACTTCTATCTCTTATATCTATACCCTAGTTACTACTTATTTTATATAGAGCTTTCTATTCCCGTATCTTATATTCCTACTAGCGCTTCTATATCTAAATTTATTATTATCTCCGGTTTCTCCCCTATTCTTACTAGCTAGCTATATACCCTTTATAGGTTAGCTATAAATGTTATATTTACCGCGTTAAATCTAATTCTTAATTATTCTAGTCTTAAGCTTGCTATAACTGTCTATAGGGGTCTTTCTATAGGGCGTCCTCTCCCTTATATCCCCTATAACCCTTATATCCCTATATAGTCTAGTAATATTACGCGGCGCCGCTTCTGGCCTATTAAGGCTTGGGATAGCTAGCCTAGCCCCCTAGTACTAAAGGTAGGAAACGCTAGGAAGGTACCTGCGTCCCCTTAGCTTATTGCCTGTTATTTCTATTTATATAACCTAGCGTGTAGTTATTTCCGTAGCTATTAAGCCCTTACCTTCCGCCTCCTATATTTAATACAGTCTTCTTTCTCCTACGCCTTATATATGCTTCGGTAGCAGTTTACGTATTTTATTTAGTCTTAATTTAAGCAGTGTTTTATATCGTAGGGGCCTGCATAGTGGCCGTAGCACACCTATACTGCGTATGTGGATTGGGTATGTCCCTATTATATACAGCGGTAGTATTATTCTAGGCGTAGTCTATAGTTATAGAGCCTTGCGTTATATATAAGGCTATTTATAATTATTCCTTTTTAGATAAGGAGTTTTTACATTTTTAGTGTATATATGCTAATAATAAGGGAGCTATGCGTTTAACTAGCGTCTCCCTAGCAAGTCTCTAGCGACCCTCGTATCCTCTTATTATTCTTATTATTTGCTTAGTTTATATTTTCCTATTAAAGCCATTAAATTTAGGTAATCTTAAGGCCTAGTATAAGGTGTTCTGTATGTTTTACTATCTCCTATATAGTTGCTATATTGTCTACCTGGCGTCCCTTTTCTACCCTAAGGCTTATAGGAACCGCTAGGACTTCTATTAGGTAGTCTTTACAGAGCACTTTTATACTAATACGTTCTCCTAGCCTGTCCCCTGCCCTTATAGCTCGTTCTTTTACCTATTAATCCTTTAGGGTAACTCTAATGTCTCCGCTCCTAAGGTATCGGATTATAACTACGTCGTAGACCTCTTTACGAATCTTTATAAGAACTTCTATTTCTAATTATCCCTTAAGCCCCTCTGCTTTTTCTATATTTAGTTATATTATAATTATATACCCGGTTATTGTCTTAAGGGGGGTGGGTTCCCTATAGTATAAAAGCGCGGCTACGGCGGCCTAGGTGCGGTTTACCGGTAAAGGGGGGTTTTATTTATTTTTAATTTTACTTAGCCGTTAGAGGATTTAATTAAGGGTTTACTAAAGGGGCGCCTAAGGTTCGCTAGACTGGCGGAGCCATTCTGCTAGCTATATTAGTTCGTTATAGCTAATAGTTACTCCCCTATAATTCTAGATACTAAACGCGTCCAATAGGCTTTATATTTTATTAGATGCCTTCTTAATAGAGGTATTTCCGCTTTATGGTGTGGTATTCGCCCGTCTTTGTTATGGAGGGCCGTTATTGGGCGTAGATCTGGCGGTTGCGCGCGAGTGCGAGCCACCGTCGGTCGACGTGTGCCTCCCCTGCGATGCATGCATCTCAGGGGGATTCTCTGGGTGTTTTTCAGGGTTCTTTTTGGTTGGTTTGGTCTTTTTGGGCCGGGTGCAGCAAGAGCTCCTTTCCTCGGGGCGTTAATATTATAATATTAATATTTGTACCTTTATATACGTCGTAAGGAAGTCTTCTTTATTAATATAGTAAATTCCTTAGTAGGTAAGCTCTTAAACCTTATATCCATATACACGCTTTAGAGGGGAGTAGTAGCCTATATTAAGCGGCTAGAGAAGGTATAATATATACGTAGGTATATAGAGCGTAATAATCTTATATTCTATACAGTACTAATTAAATTTAGGCATTATATAGCTATTATAGCCATTAAGGATAAGTAAGTAGTAGGTTCCCTTTATATAAGACTCTATATATCTATTAAAGTACTAAATCCACTTATATTCTAGCTTATTATTAGTTTAGCTATTATCGCTTATAGCAACTACCTAGTTAGTAGGTAGAGCTTAATACCAGCCTAACTAATAGATTTTACCTACTAGGATAATAAATGTTATACCTAAGGCTCCAACCCACCTGGCTATACAAACCTCCAAAAAGGTAGCAGTGTCTCGCGACTGGGGAGACTGCCGGTTGGAATGTCTTATAAGCTCTCCAGCCTATACGTAACGTATAGGTAGCGCAAGGCATGATAATAAAGGGCGGAATTACCTAGCTAGTAGCGTTAACTCCCTTAATATTACGGAGTAAGTATAAGCGACGATAATATATAGCAAGGTAAATATTATTAAGCTATATATATAAACTATATAAGAAGCTAAAACGTTACGTAAGGAGAGAAGGTAGAAAAATAGAAAGAAAGGGTATATATTATGGGCTTAGTTGCTTAATTAATATATATATAGAGCAGAATAGGATTTAGGTGGTAGTCCTAGCAAAACTTAGTAGGATTTAGTAAAACTTAGCGGAATCTAATAGAATATAGCAGATTACCGTTAGATTGCTATAAATTGCCGTCTTATAGTTAGTCTCTAGTTACTAAGTTAGTAGAAATAGGTAGATGTATATAAGGTGTTACGGGGGTGTCCCGTAATAGTACCCCTCCTTTAAACTCGAGCTTCTGCGAGATAGGGCTATAATAGTTCTAGGTAGAGTTTATAAAAGTCTTCTACAGCTTATATAAGTCCTATAAAGTTAATAGGTTCCTATAAGGGCTTAGTAAAGCCTCTTTATTTTATAAGGTATATATACTAGCGATTCCATTTATTATACTTAATATCGTTAATTTTTTTTAATAAAGTACTCGTTTTTACCATCTACTTTAACTAGTAGGGGAGGGTCTTATATCTGTCTGGGTAGGGCGTCTAATATAGAAGTAGTAGGATAGAGGACTAACATATGGAATATGGGGTGGATTTTAACCGTATTAGGGAGCTTTAGTTAGTAGGCATGGGAGGAAACAACCTTTTTAACCTTATAAGGGCCAGCGTTCTTCTAATTAAGCTTTTTAGTAGGTTATTTTATATTTAGATTCCTTATATCTAACTAGATAAAGTTACTAATTTAGTAGGCTAGAGCTAGGGTTTGTTTCTTATTCGCTGCAGCTTTATAAATAGATTAAGCCTGTATTATTTCGTTAGTAAGGAACTATTATAGTTCCTTCATCTTTTCTATAAATTTATTTACTTTTATAATTTATAAGGCGTAGTAAGTAGGGTAAGGAATATTACTAAAGGGTTTAAACCCCATTTATAGATACTAGCCATAGTTAGCTAGATATGGGGAGACTTTTATAGTTTCTAAGACAGAATTATTTATAGTAAACTTAGTAAATATAAGCTAGATAATCTAGTTATCTTATAAGTATAACGTGTATATCTAAATATACTATTCTATTATAGCGTTTACACATTCTATTTAACCATCTATTTCTGGATAGTATGCTATAAATAATAGTACTTTAATATAGAGTTAAATAGTTAGTTTTTCCTAGAATACAGGGATAAACTAGCTACCTCTATTAGAAATAATTGTTTTAAAGAGTTTATAGAGTTTCTATATATAATCCAGGAATAGTTAGGCGATAGTAGGTGTTAATATATTAGGGCAGGCGATTAAGTGTCTTATTTTAGACAGTTAGTCTATAACTACTATAATATTTATACAGCCTTTACTTACAGGGAGATTAATAACAAAGTTAATTAAGATATCCTTTTATCTTTAGTCCGAAATAGGTAGTGGCTTTAAAAGGCCGTTATACGTCTTATACGAAGCTTTAGCTTATCGGCAGATATAGCAGCTAAAGACGTACCTTCGTGTTGTGTTATATATATTCGGCTAGTAATACTCCCGTTAGAGTAGTTCTAGGGTTTTTTTTCTTAGCCTAGGTAGCCGGCTACTGGTAAGTTATATACGTATTTAAGGAGCTTAAGCTTAAGTTTATTATAATTAGGGATAACTAAACGGTTTTAGTAATATAAGTAGTTTCTATAAGCTTTACATTTATTTAAAGAGATCTTCTTAAAGCGTCTAACGCTATCGTAGATTAGCTTAAGTGTCTCTTAGATAAACTTATTATTTAGATATTTATTAATTATAATCTATTTAATTAATTAATTAGTTATTTTAAGGACGTATACCATAAGGTCCCCAGTAGGAGGGTTAAATAGTTTAGGATAAAGTAGGGTCTAGTTTTAGTAAGACCGCACTTTTTTTAGTACTAGCGCATCTTATAAACGTTGGGTTAGAGTATTAGGCTTCTAACCTTAAACGCCTAGGCGGTATATAATTAAGAATTAGAAATAAGATAGATATTCTAACCAGTAGGCCTAATAATAGCTTAGCTGTTTTATGGTTATAAAATACTATAGATTCTTATAGTTGCTAAGGACATTAATTAGAAATCTAGCGCCTTCTAGTTTAGGTCGCTATTATTTAAAGCATCTAATAAATAGCTAGTAACTCCTAATCGTAGATTTTATAGTTATATTCTGTTAGGCTTAGTTGTTTTAAGTAGTATACTATAGGGTGTAATACTCTATCCTTATTATATTAAGATAGAATACCTCTAGTAATATAGTTAGATAAGTCAGCTTCTATAATACTTATTTAGTTTAGGTTAAAGTATTAGAGTATAAGCGTGGTAGTAAATATAACCTTTAAATAAGTAAAGGCCTTCTTATATTCCTTATTTAAGATAAAGGCTTTATCCTTTTAGGTTAAAGCTATAAAGGGTAAAACTAAAGCGGAGAAGTTATTAATAAACCATTAGTAGAAGTTGGCAAATCCTATAAAGACTCTTATATTCTTAACGTTCTTAGGTTTTTACTAGTTTATAATTACTTTAACTTTCTTTAGGTCTATTTATATACTATTTATTAAAATAAAAAGCCTAAGGTATTAGACTTCTATTTTATAGAATTTATATTTATTTATATCTAATTATAGACTAGCTTCTTATAGGGCTTATAAAACTAGATTAACGTATTTCTAGTATTTAGTTAGGTTATTACTATATATTAGGATATCGTCGATATAAGTAGTACAGAAGATATCTAGGTAGGGATATAAGGTGTTATTTATATAATATTAAAACGAGCTTAGAGCGTTTATAAGGCTAAAAGGTATTACTAAGTACTTAAATAATCCGTATCGGGTACGAAATATAGTAAGCTATTTATTTCCCTTTATAATATAAAGGCGGTTAAATATAAAGATAATATTAAGCTTTATATAGAAGCGAGCCTTAGTTAGTTAGTTTAGCGTCTCTTATATTAGCGGGATTGGATATTAGTTCTTAATAGTTTATATAGAAGCGTAAACCGCCACTGGGTTTCTTAACAAAGATTACTAGTACGGCTATAGGCGACGAGCTTACTCTAATAAATCCTTTGCTTAGGTTCTCGTCTAAATACTTTTATAGTACTTAAAGTTCGTTTTAGAATATTCTATATAGGGGTCTAAATCTGGGCTGCTTTCCTTCTTTAAGTATAATGTTATAGTTATACAATCGGTATTTTAGTAGCTTATCGGCTTCCTTCTATAAGAATACCTCTAAACGGTTATAGTACTCTACTAATACCTTTATAGCAGAGTTAGTGTACTTCTTTAGGACTAAGGCCTTCTTAATATTAGCTATTGTAATAGCAAAGATTATATATTTAGGT
>Ga0307515_10010701_pt1 | contig 17530 bp, 19 predicted proteins | sample 17_EM_MG_FD_194513 | JGI IMG/M metagenome (GOLD analysis project Ga0307515, IMG submission 194513) | Populus trichocarpa ectomycorrhiza microbial communities from riparian zone in the Pacific Northwest, United States - 17_EM | ecosystem: Host-associated > Plants > Roots > Unclassified | place...
GTTCGTACGGACGAACACGTTTTGCGTGTGCGTGCGTATGGTTCCGAACGAGTCTGATACAAAGGAAGGGTGTGCCAGAATATGGGGGAGTCGTAGTTGTTCAGTTCTCCTAGCGGGTCAGCGGCTCGTCAGCAACGGATCAGCCGGCTGGGCGTGGCTCACAAGGCTTGCTTTCTCTGAGCTTTGGTAAGGGGTTTTGACCTCTGACTTTCCCCGATCTTGCCCGGAATTGTCTCTGTTGCTGTCGATTTCGATTTAGCTTCAGCTTGGCCTTTGGATACCTCACTGGCGTCGCCCGTTGCATCTACGTCACGCAATCCAGATGACTCAAGTTCGAGGATCGATTTCAGAGCAGAAAGGTCAGCCGTCAACCGCTCCTTTTGCTTCCTTTTCTCCCGCCGAAGCGCGGATCTTGAGAGGTTAGAAGAGGACTCCCCACCGGTAATTTCTGACAAGTGGTTTGGTAAAGGGATCGTGATCATGACTCATGGGGGACGTGTTGCTAAGACTCACGACTGATAAATAATTGGTGTTTCAATTCCCGCTTTTCGCGTTTGGAGAGCGGAATCTGAGGATCGGATGGTTCACCAGTATCTACAACCTCTTCATTGAGGTCATTAGATGCAGCAAAGGCGCGTGGTTCGCTTTCGGAAATCGGAGTCGGTTTGGCGGCTGGTTTGTGGGCGGCCTTCGCTGAAGCTCGGGAGCGAAGAGACTTCGCTTTAGGCTGCGTAGTGAAGTATCAACATTTTGCTTAAATTTGTCACAATCAATCCGCTGACCATGGGCTACAGAAGAGTCCAAATAGTTTGCTTTGTTCACATCCTTCGACTTGGTAACAACTTGCCAACGGCACCAACGACGACGACGACGACACTACTTATTGCAATACTCTTGCCCTCAGCGCTCTGGCAGCAGTCTTCACGTCCAGGGTTTGAGTTCCATCACCATCCTCCACCGTCACCTGGTTGTCTACCTCGTTTGTCGAAAGCTATTGCTATCAACAGAAGTACAGCGAGCTGTACAGCGCGTTCCCCCTAGTTTTCTAGCCTCATTGCCCCCGTCGAAATGTCCACCGGTCCGGCTCGTTCGACTGTGACCAAGCGGCCCACATCCGTTTCGGGTTCCCCTTCTGCCCGTGCATCCCTCTCTCGTTCCAATTCTTCTTTGAGTGCGACTGGACCTGCCAAGTCGGCTACGCTGCGTTCGACAGTTCCCTTAAAGCCTGGTCCGCCCGCGAGAAAGACAACAGTTGCCAACAGGGCATCTCCTGCTCCTTCATCGTCACGCATAGACTCACCTGCTCCGACACCGGATGATGGACCTCAAATTAATGGTGTGGCGGTCAACGGTGAGACATTCGACACGGTCAAAGAAGAGGTGTGCTGTGCGCTTCGTCGTGCCGAAATATGTGCTGACCTAGGCCATTCACCTTCTGCAACTAGTTGCACTCGCATATTCAGGATTTGGACGGAACTATTTCCTCGCTCACCAAGGAAAACAGCAACCTTCAAACTACACTCTCGCAAGCTGAGACGCGTCTCAATGAACTTTACGCGGACCAAGCGCGGTGGGAGGAAGAGCTTGCCAAACGACTCCAGCTCACCGACAACCTTCGTGCTCAGCTACGCGAAATTGAAAAGGAGAAACGAGAGCTCACGAAGCGATATAATGACCAGGTATGGTAGTTACCACACATACTCTCAAGCATACGGCGCTCATAGTCTTTCTAGACCACTTCTTTCGACGCCGAGCGTCAAGCGTCCTATGATAACGAACAGCACCTCAAGTCACGAATACAAGCTTTGTCACAAGCGCGAAAAGATGACCATTCCACACGAACTCCACGGAGACCACGACACCAAGCCGATGATGATGCAAGGTCGGTCGTGAGTGAAGCAGAGTACCCTCCCCCCTTGTCCCCCAGCCCCTTCGACGCGCTCAAGACTCCGCGCGTCATTCGGCGAGGAGACAGTTCAGAGACATCCAGCAGCCGAGACGAGTCTGAAATTGATGAGAACGAGCCGGCTGAGATGACCGCGCTCAAACTCGAACTCTCAACCCTTGGCACCTCTCATGCCTCGCTCCAATCCTCAATGCAGCTCCTGCAAGCACAGTTGCTTGATCTTCAACGAGTAAATGCTGCCCTCCAGGACGAGAACGAAGCTTGGGGCGTACTTGTCCAGCAACGAACCTTGGCTGGCACTTTCGATATCTCCGGTCTCGGACCGACAAAACAGGACATGGCTGAGAGCCCAGGCAATGGAGGTACGGACGATGACGTCGTATCTATCAATTCGATCCGTAGCGGCCGAAGCACTGGAAAGGGCACCCTCCACCGCGTTTCGGAGCTTGAAGAGCTCGCCTACGAAGCCAGTCAGCACGACAAAGAAACGGAACTCGACCCCGCGCTTGATCCGGATGTATCTGCGCGTCAGACAAGGTCACTAGCGTCAGAGCTAGACCCTAGCGTCATCGGAGAAGAAAAGCCAGCTTCCAGTCGGTCGAAGCGACGGGGTTTGACGAACAGCACTTCCAGCCCCGCTGGAGAGAGCCTTGCCAACCTGCCTATCACTGGTCCAGGCCTCGATCTCGCCGCAGAGCTAGGTCGAGCAGAGAACAGTGGGAAGTTTGTGCTTGGCGAACCTCCCAAACCGTCTGGCAAGAAATCAAAACAGGAAGAAGAGAAGCTGGTGATGGGAACCAAATCTGAGGTCGAAAATCTTCGCGTAGAGGTCAGGGCTCTCAAGGATGCGAACAGGGCATTGTCTTTGTACGCTTCCAAGATCATTGACCGAATCACCACCATGGAGGGCTTCGAGAATGTCCTTGCAGTTGATTTCCAAACACCCGTACCGACGCCTGGTCCGACCTCTGGAGTCGGAAAGTTTTTCTCCGCTATTACTGGCTCTAAGAAGCCCGCTGCTCGTCCGACCACCTTCTTGTTCGGTAGCAAGGCAACGGCCCCGACTCCCGCTCCCCAAGCAAAGCTTACCACTTTCGAAACCTTCCGACTGGATCAGTCTAGTTCTCAGCCAGCCCCGACATCCGCTGGTCCTCCAGTCCCAGCCCCCACCCCAGAGCCAGCCAAAGTGGATAACAGGCGTTCCCGCCGTTCACTATCCTTCGACTTTAGAGGTCTCTTTGGTAGCAGTGCCTCTCAGACCGAACCGGAGAAGAAGACGAATGACCCATCGCTTAAGCCCCTCACCCTGCGTCCGGGGTCGACTTCTCTCAGCCCGAACCTACTCCCAGCAAATTTAGGAGCGAAGAAACTCGAAACTACTGAAGACGAAGAAGACCGAAAAGAACGAGAGCGTCTCCGCGCAACGATGCGCCTGATGGGTATCGAACAACCGACCCAACCCGTTCCGCCACCGCTTATTCACAGTCACTCGGAACCGCCATTGCCTTCATTTAACACGGGTGGGAAGGTCGTCTCTGTTGGTGTCCCACCGCCGAGCGTCCCTCCTACGCCCTCAAAGTGGAATTTCTTCCGTCGGAACCCCGATGATACCTCTGGTTCGAATACACCACCCACCTCGCTTACCGCAGAGGCGCTCGAGCAGGCCGAAGCGGAGTCGCACTTAGCTGCGTTGGACGCGCGGGAAAGGGCCATGAAGGATGAGATCGCCAAGGGCTCCGGATCGGGCTTCACAGAGATCTCGAGCTTGCGCGATGGGAATGGAGGAACACGAAGGAGTCTGGGCGAGGAATGGAGGAGCCGACGGAGCAGTGCTAGCCTTACCAGTTTAGGTGGCACCGACGGTCTCAAGGGCCTCGGTATCAAGCCCTCACCGTCACTCCCTCGAGGTCCTGGCAGTGATGCTGGTAGCATTGGCCAGGCCAGCTTGTTATTCAATGCCGAAGACGTTCACGATGATTAATAACGACCAGCCGTGGGTTCAATTTTCTCCTTATAATTAGGAACCCTCACACTTTCAAAACTACTCAAAGATGGTGTTATTGACCGCTTCTTGGATAATGACTTACGAACGTTATGTATTAGAAGATTTGAATCTATTATTCTTGCATGAAGCCATGCCATTTGATGGAAAACTAGCGAGAGGAATTAAACAACATCCATTCAGACGGAAAAATAGCAGAGGAAGATAGATAGATTACATTCCGGTTCCGCTGGCTTGATATGGGCCGTTTTGATAGGTCTGTGGTAATGAATAGTCACAAAATAACAGAGGGATGGACTGAGGAGAGGCAGAGAAATAGAGGAAACACAAGTCCCAATCCGACATCTCCGGGCGAGATGTGGTGCCAGGCCATATGACAGGTCATGCTGCTAGAGTGTACCACTGGGTGGTTCTACTCATTACCAAAAGTCAGCTCCTCCGCTAGATATCATAAACAATGAAAGTGCTCACCGCCAACGCAACAAAGCTACTCAGCATATAAAACAAGCTTATCCCCGCTTGCCATCCATGACTTCAAGTCGACATCATTAAGGATATCGACCCATCCTCCAGGGCCGCCCCCTCCTCCAGCCTGGCCATCGCGGTACTTGAGACCCTCGACGTCGCTCCCCAGCCGCTCCCGCACCTTTTCCATTAGCTGTCCAAGCACCACGCGTGGTGAGACTCTAATCGCAATCAACTCGTCCGTGCTCGAGTGGAAGATCTTAATCTTCACAAAAGCGGTGTTGGGATTGGACGCACTAATGGGCGGGTTGGTCGTGTTCGATGGTGACTGAGCAGAGTTCGGATAGAACAACGGGGCATTGGCAGACGAATCGCGTCCACTATCACGAGAAGTAGGTGGCACCGGACCAGAGTTGAGCACACTGCTGAGTTTCGAAGTGGGATACTCATTGTACCCGCCCCCGCCATGGTAGACCTGCGGCGAGCGGAGCATACCACCAGGACTACCAACGCCGAAGGATGAAGTCCCGGACATGTGTTGGTCCCGCACGTACGGATGACCACCGTATGTCCCCCCGGACCCACCATTATTCCAATCTGATGATGCAGCTGACGAGCGATCCATACCGGCTGACGACCCAGATTGCACTCTTCCATGCTGTGCGTACGGATGCTGCGGACGGCCCTGAGACGAGAGCTGCGTGACTCCGCCTACGTACGTCCCATTCGTCCCATTCGCCCTTGGTTGGTCGTCGTACGTCGTGTCGTACTCATCTAGTGGTCTCCGGTCCCTCTCTGGCTCCCTTTCGTAGTACCCACCAGTGGCACCATAATCCGCTGCGTTGGGCATCCCATAATCGTCCTCGAGTTCCATCTCCACCTCGTTCTCAATATCACGGTCCCTCGCAGCGAAGAACTTCCGCACCAAATCGCACCGTAGAACATACTCGGCCCCAATGTTCCGCAGTGCGACCATCTCCTGCAGATACACATCCAAATCCCCTCTTCGTGAGTCGGCAATCACATCATCCACGTCGTCTTGTGGCCCTGGCATATACGGTAATATACGCCTCCTAGCAGCCTCTTCGTCGTCTTCTTCCGGAGGCTCATTTGGACGATCAGGATCACGGCCGGCTTCTATTGGGAAAGCCTCAAGCAGTTGGATCTGGAAGACGTAGAAATCTTCATAGACACGGAAGAGGGTGAGTTCGCGGGTCATGAGGGGAGCAGGATCGAAAGGGCTGGTGGGACTGGTTGGAGGATCGGGTCGGAAAGTCGCGTTGATGCGATAGTGGTAATCACCGTCTTCCTGGTGGAAGGAGGACACTTCTGCGCGAATGAGGGTTCCTGTTGGTAATGGACGGACATGCTCCAGCCGGTCAAAGTCTACAACACTCCCATCAAAAGGGCCCCGTCCACTGGGAGGTCCAGGCTGGTATCCGTTCGGCGGGAATTGTTGCACCGAAGAAGCCGTACCTTCGGGATGGGGTCCAGGGGAGAAGCCCCTGGGTGGGTTTTCTCGTACTGGGGAATGCATGGTCATGCTTTGGAATTGAGAATTGACGACTTGCACATCGTCTTCAATCTTTCCCAGAGTTATACTCCTCGCCTTGTAATCCATCGTCGCCTTTTTCCATTCCTCGACCCGCGGTATGTCGCCGCGATCGATCATCCCATCCACGTCAGCAATAGCACTCCCCGTGGAAGGCTCTCGGACCTCCACAAATGAGACGGGGATTAAGCCGGGCCCGCCGAGGCGACCGATTGGCTTTGCAACGAACCACTCGCGGTTCGACTGCGCAACAACGGAAATCATGTCGCCTGCTTTTGCGTCAAGCTCATCTGGGCGTTCTGCCATAAAGTCATGCATAACGACTGCATAGAAGACGGAGGCTTTGGGCGACCGAGGACCAGAGCCTTGGGAGGAAGTCGGAGAGAATGCACCAGATGGGATACGAGTGGCTATACCTATAGGTGTGGATATACGTTGCCTGCAGAAGTTTAGTGGTCAGCAATTTCATTACTGGGCGCTCCATGACCAAATAAATCTTGGCAATGCATTGTGCTGGAAATGGATATGCAAGTGGCGGGAACGGTCAACGACGTGGAACAGCTACAGCGTCCTGTAGACTGTGCAACCATAGGTAGTACATGCGCCCATGGGTGGTATAAACTGCATGCGGGGCCAATTGGGTGCCCCCCAGACAAGGGCGGAGGAGACCGGACCACGACGGGTGAGAGACTAGAGGCTATGGGAGACAACGCAACAGCCTGGTTGTGCCGTGATAGAGTATGCCGGACAAGGAGCAGCGGCAGTGAAAGTCATGGAGAAAGACTCACTGATTCGCATTACTCTTTGAGAATTCCTCGAAGAGGCGCTTTGGAACCAGTCCCCGTGCGCCTGTGAGGGGATTGTTCGCTTCAAAATACAAATCCTGAGGGTTTGTGTCACGGAGGACGTGGAAAAAGTCGCCCTTTTGGAAGGACAACTCCTGGGGGTTGGTGGATCGGTAGCTCTCGAGTGCACGGATGACCTTCTTCGGGGGCACAATCGCAGACAATGGCTTGCTCAGTGCGGGGAGCACGGGACTGGAAATGGACGTGGACGGATGGTTTGGGTCCTTATGGAGCGAGCGGCGTAGGGACTTCATCGTTGTCGGTGTTGTCGCCGTCGAGGGGAGGTGACCGTCGTTGTAGTAGTGCTACAGTACCCGCTGTGTTCGATGTTGGTGGTGTATGGTGTCGATTTGGTTCAAGTGACCTACGAGCGGGCGAGCGGTAAGAAATGTCAGATTCCAAGGTGGGATAGGTGGGATCAACGGCGTGCTAGTGCCAGCTGTAGCAGCGTCAAACATCACAAGATAGTGTACCCTGTGAAGCTACTAATTGCAGCTCTTTTTTCCCGTAGCAACTGGCAACATATACATGAGTACAAGACCCCTCCGCCGCTCGGGTGAGAGTCAGATCCCAAGATTTAGCACAGCTCCGTTCTGGCGTTCTGGCTCCGCTTCTTCCTTGTATACTCGTCAACATTCACTTCTACCAACGCCCTAGCAACTACCGACATTAGGCGGCAGTACGCAGCCCGGCCATCTAATCCATCTCGTCCAGGGCGACCTTCTTCTCTTCCTCCTTCTCCTCCTCCTTCTTCTCGCCAGCAGGAACGTCAGGAACGTCAAAACTCTCCACGAGATCTGGTACGTCGTCGTCATCGTCGTCCCCCCCTCCCGCAGCACCGCCAGCACCTGCTCGCGCAGTACCTTGCTGCTGGATCGCCTGGTAGGACTCTGCCAGTTTCCGGAGTGATGCGAGCGAGTCGGGCCCAAGCTGGTTCAGGATTCCCGGCACGAGCTCGGTCAGCTCCTTGTTTTGTCCACTCCCATAGATGGCAAACGTGTTGGCAGATAGGGCTCCATGGACTGTGTGAATGGGATCGCCAGGAGAGAGAACAATCAGTACTGCAATTCCACCGCCCCGAATTAAAACATCCACCCTCCACCATAGGCTTTCACAGCCCATGCTGGACGTGCAGCATGTGGTAAGGAACAATATAACATACCCTTTGGAGCACTGAAATGCAAGACACTTCCATCTTCGCGGAACATGTTGAGCTCTTCGACGCTCGAAATGGGCTGCATGTTGAGCTTCTTGAGGGCCGCCTGGAGCTTACGGTCGTCCTGTCCTCCCGACGCCTTGGTCGATTTTACCACCTTGCGACGTACAGTTCCTTTGCCGCCTGTGGAACACGGGCCAGAGAGTGGGCCATAATCCATGACGATGAAGAGGCGGTCACGCCAAGCAAGGATATCCAGCATAAGCACATCGTATGAAGTGTTATTAGACGAGTCCATAAATAATAGATTGAGTTGGCGATGGTGAAAGCGCCGTCGTAATCGCCGGAAATGGAGAGAAAAGGGAGGGCAAGTCAGCATGTAGTTCGAATAATGAATAATAGGGGTGATATTTGGCGATAGCGTCTCTGTCGTCGAGAATAGCGTTGACTCCCCATACGTACCAATTCGACTCTGGGCCGCCTGCGCCTGGAGTTTGGCCAACTTTGCAGCGTCGAACGGCATTTTTGTATCCTATCGTTGTCCTCGGCAACGTTCAAAACAAATAGTCGAGTACTGCCTTGCCTCGGACTGCAAAGCAAATGGGAGAGGTCGGGAACTTTATTTCGCGTCCCAGCCTCACATCTTGCGGCAGCGGGCAAAGACATCAATTGGTGGGTACGCAATCACCAAGTATCGTCGTACATAGTTTACAAGACAATAGTCCATATGTTCTACGCGGGAGAATTTACTCCTCGCTCAGGTTCCGATATTCGAATCGGAAGTCGCTCTTCTTGCGCACGCACCAGCTTCCCTCCCAGTCAAAGTACAGATACTGCCCTTGCTCATATTCTTCCGTTACCTCATCCGGCTTGGCGTGCCGCTGGAACCAGGTCAGGAACTTGACATGGAATCGCCACGACTGTTTCTTCAGCTCTTGTGCTGCAAGCCACCTGAGATGTAAATAAGGTCACTGTCATGTGGATATGAGATGTGCTTAGGGAAGGCGCACTGCTGGTAAGTCCCTGGCATATAATAGAAAGCCCAGAATAGCGAGTCGAGGTCCAGCCGTTCGAAGAATTCAGGCGTCGACATAATGTTTGGTACTTGCTGGGGATAGTAAGATGGTGTCTGCGCGGGGTGGCGGGGAGCATGGTATTTCGGCCTAACCACAACCGTCAGAAATTCTGGTTTGTCATATAGTTTGTCATAAGCTCACCTCTCAGCATCCCTAGGCTGTGGTGCAGAAGGAGACATCATCTCCAACACCTCCTGCATCTGGTCTGCATCGCTGATGCGCTGGTAAGCTATGGCACGATGGTGTCACTGTTTCAATTTCCGAGCATCACCCAGCACCACGACCAACATACCTTTCCTCTGTACATTCTGGAAAGTTGACACTAGATCCGAAATTGTCCCAATAGTCTTCGCGGCTGGTTGCGGAGGGTGTGGTGGGGCCTGTGCTTGTGGCTGTCCAGGTAGAATGGTCTCTAATTCCCGTCCGTTGACGCCGTTGCCCATCGCTCCACTACCGATAATCCCGTGCGGTGCACTGGGTGAAGGTGTGGGGAGCGAGAGAGAGGTTGCAGTTGACAGGGTATTTGACGGTGGGATCTGAGGGGGGTGCTGTAGTCCAGGATGTGGCATGCCGAGGCCTGGAGGTGCGATGGGTGCAGCGGGTTGTGGTACGGTTGCAGGAGCGGGTTGTGGCTGAGGCCGTGGTGCAGCTTCTGCTGGCGGGTAGTTCTACAAAAGGTGTCAGAGATCTGCCTCAAGAGCCTGCATCCTGCTCTAGTCACCATTGGTGATGGTCTTTGGGCAACCGGAGATGCTATGCCGAAGAATATTAGCAAGGAGTGGACATCCTATAGCTATGATCGTACCAGCTAGTCCTTCTGCCGCACTGGTCATTGGGCTCGCAATGGACATGCTAGCCACTGATTGTTCCACTGCGGGCTTTGAAGCATCTTCGCCAGTCCCAGTGCGCAGGTTTCCAACGGCAGCACCAGCTTCCTTGCCTGGCAGCGAAGGTGCAATAGGAGAGTCGATGGCGCTCGAGTCAGGTGGCAGAGATGGTGATAGGGGAGTGTCCGACGCAGGGGTAACACTCGAGTATGTCGTGGCAGGCGTAGGTTGCTGCTGTGATGAGGGTACTGATACAGGTAGCGTCGAGGGTGTTATAGGCGCTAGTGTCGCTGGTGCCGGTGTTAGTGCAGCCGTTGTTGGAGTAGCAGTTGACGCGGACGCCGTTGAGGTTCCCATTGCAGCAGCGGCAGCATATCGCAACGGCGGTAGTGTAGGAGGCCGTGATGGCCCACTCTTGACTGCACTTGCCATCGACGTTGCGGAAAAGTTTGGCGTTGGTATTGGCGGTTTCGGTGCAGCAGGGGCTGTAGAGTGTCGCGAATCAGGACTACCAGTAATGTGAAACTGGTGTGGGGGTTGTTTACCTTCTAAGGGTTTCGCTATCGATCGTGCGCGGGCTGGCATGGGTTTAGAACATAAGGTAACGGCAAATAGGTGATGGTAGGTACATACGCCTCGCAGGTGTAACCTTCTTTGACGATGTGGGCTGAAATACGAACGGCCATGCAGTAACCGTGCGAGAGCGTCGAGTGGGGCATGCACAAGCGGGTCCGTCAGAATGGCACCTAAGACAGCAAAGGCTATCTAGCATCGCACCTCTTCTTTTGCTGGCTCATCCTCATCATGCTTCTTCTTCTTCATCGGGGTTTGTGGTGGAAGATCTGAAGATTGGCAATAAGAGGCAGCAAAAGATAGGCTTGAATACCGTGCAATACCTTCCGGTTCTGCTTCAGAGTCTGCCTCACTCTCGTTGTCCATGTCCGGTTCCACGAAGTTGTCCAGATTGAGGTCCGCGTAAACACCTTCGTCATAGTCAAAATCCTCTTCCTTGAAGAGATACAAGATAAGCGTAGTAACCTTAAATATTTTTGGGAGGTGTTACGTACTGCGTTCATCGATACGAAAAAGTCGACGTCCTCTTTCGCGCTTTCTACGTCCTCTACCTTGAGGCTAGAGTTCTCCAGTAGCCGCATTATAATCTCTAGTTGGCTTATATGCCATTGCCGTCGCTCATTCTGGAGCTCCAGGAGGTCGATACGCGCTTGACCCGCCTCACCAGCTTTCCCTTTCTTCTTCGCGCCTGCTTGCAGGGACTCGACTTCTGCCTCTGCCCCTTCGACCTGTCGTTGGAGCTCCTCGACTTTGTCGGCGATCCACTGTGTCAGGTCTATTCGCTGCTGCTCCTTGGCGTCGATCCGTACGGCGGTCCCCAGGCCCTCCTTCGAATAGGCTTTCGTCTTCATCTCCTTCTCAATTACCTTGAAGCGCTCCATTTGCTATTAAAGGGGGGCGTTCAGGAACGTGTTAGTCACCGTGCTTCAGGAGCTCGCAGGGTTTTGAGCTCTCGCAAGGTCTCAAGGGGGCTAGGGAGGCATACTGACCACTTCAATCAGCTTTCTGTGCTCCAGTAAAGGGCCTTTGTCCTTAACCTCAGTGCCAGCCTGCCATGTTTTGAGCTGGTCCCTGAGCCGCTGAAGTTTCTTGATCTGTGTCTTGAGGTCCGCCTCGTATTTCTCCTTCTGAGCAGCTGAATTTGCTGCATTCATCTTTGTTTCAATGTCCTGGAAGTTCTCAACGCCTTCCACGATGCGCTTGTGGGTGCGGTCCATTTCCGCTACCGACGTCGATTATGGCGACGAAGGGGCTGGTAAGTATAAGGTATGGCCGAAGATGATACCGTATCACCTTGTAGTTTACGTGCCGCCATAGTGAACTATTCGTAATCCGAAAAGGCAACCAGAGAATTCGCAAGGGCCCAAGGTTGGTTCCTTTGTCCGTTGGTTCCTTCCATTCTCCAATGGGGGTAAAAGACAATATGATACCATCTGCACATGTTCGGCTCCAAGCGAATGACAGTTGTCAACATGGTCTGGTTGTTCTCCTTTGCATCGTCCCTATTACACCCATTGACTCTCTCACTTTGTTGCCTCCCGCGCTCGCTGTCGGGAGCCAAGGAACCAAAGGCAAGCGATGTTAGGTGTGCAAATGGGTCGCTCATTATAGGACAGCAGTTCGGAAGACGGCTGATAGTCCCATAATTACGCCTATTGTCTCTCCTTCACGCAGTATCTATCCAGCACACCATCGCGATCACGCAAGCAGGAAATTTGGTAGTATATCTTGTTGAGGTATAAGGTCGTATGAACAACTTTCGAGCATTCCGCATCTCTTCCAGTAAATAGCACCCTCTCAACCGACGATCCTTCATGGCTATGGCCCAGAAGGGATTTTCGGGTATGTCAACGATCGATCGTTGCCTTATTTTGATCAGTGTTGTAGTTTGTGCCTCAGCCCATTCTTGCCGTTACTTTGCTCCCCCAAGCCTAGTTCGCTTTCATATCTGGCCCACCTTGATGGTCCTCCGAACTGGACGGCTTCAGTTTCCTTCAAGCCCAGTGCGCCAATAACGTGATGTGCATTGTTCATACCTGAAGATCGCTCATCTGAACTTTGCCCTTCACCTCCCCTGGTGCGTTCCTGTACAAACCTGTCTCAATTCCGAGCGCGGACACACTTGCATTCAATTTGGAATATCATTTGCAGTATTATTGAACCCTATATTGGTCAGACCTATCTCCAGTCTCGCCAGGGACGACGATGCTGGAAGCATCCTGTCCCCCAATCTGGTTTGTTCGGTGTAGGTCAGGTTGGAGTGACTTACAGAAGTGCTAACCCGCTAACTAACGGGGTAACTATTCTACCCATTTTCTGAACGCCTTCACACCATCTTCACCAATGTACAGGTTTAGAGTGAATCATACGAATCGACTGCAAACCTCTCAAACGGATCGGTTTTCATGTCTTTACTGTACAGAATCGTGGAATGAACCAGGTTGTGGTGGTGTCCTATTTACTACATTTTCTTCTCTGTTGTATTCAGATAGTCGATGTCATCCTGGACGCTCTGAATATCACTCGGGTCTTTCAAACCTTCAAAAGGTGTATTTAAACGAAGACCCGTCCAAAATGTTTGTTTGTGCTTTTCGGTCAACTTGCGCCACTACGACGCTATGCCGCTTTTCGAAGTGCCCGATTGGAACGCCCCTTTATCATCTGTCCAGTCGACAAAACCAAGCAAGAAACGCAAGCGATCCGCTGTTGAAGAGGACGTGCGACTTGGTGAAGCTGCCTTCAATTTTGAAAAGTTGGTAAAGCAACTTGAAGGAGGTAGCGCATCACCAAAGGAGAAGAAGAAAGCCCGGAGTCAGGTCCCCAAATCAGAGAAGAAGACAGAGAGCGCCTCGTCGAAATCCGGTTGGCGTCTTGAGGGCAGGAAGGAAAGGAAAGAAAATCGAAAATCGAAGGAGAAGCCCTCAAAAATTTCCGAAGACAACACAGTGGTGCCTCCAAAGAAGAAACGGAAGAAGGAAAATAAGTCTGAGCAGTCGCCTGTGGTTACCGAAGATAAACCAAAGCCCCAAAATTTATCAAAAAGGAACAAATCTCTCAAGGAAACCGATCTCACCCCACTCCAAAGCAAGATGAAGGTGACCTTGGATGGAGCCCGCTTCAGGTATGTATCGCCCAAGGGATAGGTGATGAACTATCGATCACATATTATTCTAGACATATTAATGAAGTCATGTACAAATCAAAAAGTACTGATGCACAGGAGCTTATCAAGAAGGATCCACAACTCTTCGAGGAGGTGCGCGATGCCTAAGAACGTTGACTCTTGCACGATTCATGGTCACTATGTGTAGTACCATACCGGTTTTCGCCATCAGGTGCAATCGTGGCCGACCAACCCAATCTTGGTTTTTACAAAACAGCTCCAAACGCTGCCAAAGGGAACAGTAATCGCCGACTTGGGATGTGGAGACGCCGCATTGGCAAAAGCTCTCACTACGAAAGGGATTTGCGTACTTTCGTACGACCTGAAGAGTGACGAGGCATACGTGGTTGCCGCGGATATCTGCTCAAGATTGCCTTTGCCTGGCGCAGCGGATGGATCGACTGGTCAAATTGTGGATGTAGTCGTGTGCTCTCTCAGCCTGATGAGTACCAACTGGCTCGGGTGCATTCGGGAGGCTTGGAGAGTGCTCAAACCAGGGTAGATCGCTGCTTTTGCCCTGAAGTTATCAGTAGGCTGACTGTGAGCAGAGGGAGGCTGAAGATAGCAGAAGTCACAAGCCGTATAGAAGATATTTCCGCATTTACCTCAGCCATCGACGCCTTTGGCTTCCATCTGGATTCGAAGGTGCTTCCATCGTGTGTATATGCAGGCTGACCTCTCATTCCTACTTGTAGGACGATAGAAATACTCACTTCCTCTTGTTCGAATTCACCAAGCTAAAAAAATATCCGCTTGCGACTGGGGATAAGTTGGAAAAGCTCTTGGCTGCTGGTGATGTCCTCAAACCCTGCGAGTATAAACGCCGGTAGATATTCGATGCTATCTTTCACTTTGGAGATATTCGGGTGTCCGTGATTGTATGGTAGATGCCTCTTGATACGATTCAATCCCTTGGTGGTAATCCGGGGTATTCTGCGGACTGCCCGCAAACGTTGTCCCGCATCATCCCGCCCCGCATTACCCCGCATTACCCCGTTTGCCACATACAGACCGCCACCCGCCCTAAGAGGCAAGAGGTTGGACCCCGACCTCACCCGAGCACAATTTCGTCTAAGCGATAGCCATGTCCGGTTCACTTACAATTGTTTCACACCCACTCGTCAATGCTAAACTCTCTGTACTGAGGAAGGCAGAGACAACGCCAAAGGAATTTCGAGAGGTTTGTACTAGCGGCGCGCGCTTCACATTTTCAAACGAAATATTGTGCTTATATGGGATGAATTACGCACAGGGAGTACGTCAAATAAGCATGGTCCTTGGTATTGAAGCCAGTCGCGATCTACCATTGGAAGAGTTTCAGGGTGTGAGTACTTCGATCGCGATAAAGGTCCTGCGATGAACACGCTGGATAGCAAACACCAGTTGCACCGTTTGTTGGAACATCTATCAAGCCTAGGATAGGCCTCACTCCCATCCTACGTGCCGGTCTTGGGATGTGTGAAGCGATGCTCGAGCTCTTCCCTGAGGCACACGTCTACTATCTGGGCCTATTTCGAGAGAAGGTCACACTACAGCCTGTGGAATGTAGAAACTCTTCCTTGTCCCTTGCACCGACACTGAGTGCGGCTCACGCCCCTAACAAACGCTCCTTTCAGATTATTCAAAACTCCCGAAGCAGCCCACAGTTGACCTAGTCTATCTTCTGGACCCGTTGGTTGCCACTGGAGGCACAGCGGTGGCTGCCATCAATATGTTGATCGACTGGGGCATTGGCAGTTAGTATAGAATCCCAATCCATCGCGCTTACGATCTAATCTGGATGAAAGTCAAGGATATCCGATTCCTTGTTGTCCTTGCGTCTAGGCAGGGTATCGATCATGTCCGGGGGGAATTCCCTGATCTCCAGGTCTGTAACACATGGTGAAAAACTCTAGTATATTGACCTATTTTCCATCTAGATCTTTGTGGCAGCCATTGACCAGCAATTGACCGACAAAGGCTACATCACCCCTGGTCTTGGAGATACAGTACGTAGCTCTGCACAAGTCTCTTCAACTCCGTTGGCTCACATACACTACAGGGTGACCGACTCAACAACACGTAAGGATCCCTTGCCTCTGGCTCTCCTGTGCTAACCAATAGATGATATTAGGTTCCAATTCTAGTTGGACAACCCCATGCGACTTCAGTCAAAAGGACGTGAGAGAAAACGTCTCCTTGTTGTATAGAACCTGTATATATCGTGGGATTTGGGATTTGTGTAATCCGACCATTGAGCCACGACAGGTAGATCCTCCTGAGATTCCCAGCTAGCCAATGAACTGCTGTAACAAGTAATGTCCCGCCTTGTTGAGGAGCTACACTCCGACTCTAGCTCGATTGCTTTGTCTACCATTCAGCCCACCCATCGGGTCCGAACGGATGGCGTGCTAGGCACAAATTTCTTGTCCTCCCCCACATCGAAGGAGTAAGAAAGGTCTTTTCAAATTATGGATAATCACTCTGATGTATCTCTAAGCAGCCCGAAGGAGTTCCTTGTGTCCAGCATCGATTGCTGCTTTCGAACATTCGGCAAGATGGCCTCTGGTGCAAGCACGCCCGTTTCGCAATCTACGACTCTCACAGATCAGTCAGAAGTCAAGGGTGTATTCCCAACGCGCGTGCCTACTACATCACCAGCCCACGTAGTTCTCGAGCAGATCTCCTCACGCTCCAGTTCCGCGATCTATCTGTACGATGTCGCGAGAGATGTCGGTATAGGGCATGTATCCAAAGGACTTTCAAAGGAAGAGAAGCTTTCTGCTCCGGTATTTGAGCTCCAAACGCGAACTGGAGCTGGACTTCTACTGCTTGGCCGCTTGACGGAGGGGACGAGCTCTCAGGACGCAAATGGGGATGTTATTACAGTATACACTACGACGAGAGGATTAGAAGAGATGGCACCGTCCCTCGAGTTATTCCCGACCCCAAAAGCAAACTCCCGCCTCGTAGCGCACATTGCCGCGAGCACACCTGCCAGGGGAGACCTGGCGCTCTCACCATCACTTTCGTGTCTGTCGACTTTCTTCGCCACTGTTCCCGACAACTTCACGGTTGTACTCTCCGCCACACCGCAAGAGGTGATGGATATCGCTGCAGCAACCTACGCCATTTCCAATGCCCACATTGTCCACATCTTTGATCAAAATAGTGCTGGCCGAGAAGTGAGTGAGAAGCTCGTTCCCCCGAGCGCCTCAACTTCGCCAGTTTTCGACACCTACACTGCCCTCAACAAGGCAGGGTACGAGTACTTCGAATACGCAGGGGATGTACATGCGGAGAACGTCATAGTGCTTCTTAATAGTCCTTTGGCTTTAGCTCTGAAGGCAGTCGCTTCTCAGGTGCCCTCAGTTGGCATCCTGATCGTTAGAGTCCTGCGACCTTGGGACGAGTCCACCTTTCTCCACGCCCTTCCCTCCACTGGCATCAGTGTTCATGTGTGGGATGACGTAGCTTCCGAACACTCCTCTACGCCTCTCTATAACGATGTGATTGGCTCTATACTCCAATCCCCGAAATACACCGCGGCTGTCCGGTCCCATGGATTGGTCCCAGAGCTTTATCGCCAAATCACCTCATCTACCGGGCATCTTCTCGCCTTCATCAGCCAGACTCTCCCCGTCAACTGGTTCACCCTGCCCAAACTCAACCCATTGCATGACGGTCACAAGGTTGTGCTCTATACGACTCCTCGTTCTTCATCCGCTGCCCTTCCGAACTTTGCAGCGCAGCCATTCTTGGGCAGCCAGAGCATTCGGGCGCGTCTATTAACCGAAGGAGATGCCTTCTCAAAACCTGGAGGTGTTGTTCGGAGTACACTACTGTTATCACAGAAGTCAGGCACTACGGACGTACCGATCGAGCTGGTGGTTGGTGGGGAACCAGACACTGATTTCGTTGTTGTAGCAGACCAATCGCTACTCAAGACCCACAACGTTTTGGAAGGCGTTAAACCTGGTTCTGGA
>Ga0307515_10010702_pt1 | contig 17530 bp, 2 predicted proteins | sample 17_EM_MG_FD_194513 | JGI IMG/M metagenome (GOLD analysis project Ga0307515, IMG submission 194513) | Populus trichocarpa ectomycorrhiza microbial communities from riparian zone in the Pacific Northwest, United States - 17_EM | ecosystem: Host-associated > Plants > Roots > Unclassified | place...
AAATTTTTGGCAGCTTATACACTGCGTAGTAGGAGAGACTTTAAGGTATTTTACTACCTTAGTAGCTGTACCTGCAATTAATATCTCTTTTTACTTAAGGATTTCTTGTCTTTTTTCTTCGTTTTCTATAGTAAAAACTATAGAGCCAAATCTAGTCTATAGATCGTGTCTTTTTACACTAAATAAGATCTATCTAAGTAGTCCTTGTAACCTTATAGGATTAAAGGTCTCAATCTCTTCTTTTAGAAGCTTAGAGCCTTCTTCTCCTAGGAAAGGTAGGGTAGGAACCCCATGGGCTATAATTTAAACCCATAGTTCTAGTTTTTGTTCTCTTTAAAAAGTAAAGCAGTTATGCTAGATTTCCTTATATTTAACTAGGAAATCCGCATTATACTCTTCCGTAGTCGTAAGGAGGATATTTTATTTTCCCTTAGTTCTAGCTATAGATGCTAAAACAGGTTTTTTTACTTATAGTTTTGATATAAATATTTAATTAACTTTGTTTCATATAGAGAAGGTATTTAAAGGTTAGTCCTTTTAGTCTATAATTAGGACTAGCTTTCTTTCTTATAGCTGCTTTTTTTTTTACTTCTAGTAGAAGTAGAAGGAATAGGAAATGGTAGTGACGAGGAGAATAGAGAGGACGAAGTAGGGAGGTCCTTCTTTAGCCTCTCTGCATAGGTTTCTTTAGTAGGGGCTACCTCCTTACAGAGAGCTCTTACTTCTTCGACTAGTCCTTTTAGGACATCTTTTGTCTTTTCTTTTTCTTTTCCTTTTATAAAGGGGTTTTCTCCTACTAGGATACTACGTGTATAGTCCTCTAGCTATTTAACTTATTCCTTTTTATCTTCTTCTTCTTCTTCTTCTTCTTCTAGCCCTTTATAGGCCTAGGTTAGGCTATCTAAAGCCTTTTATAGGTGTTGTTCTAGAGAAAGGGGAGAGAAAGATATACTAGGTATACCAGCCGTAAAAGTTATTAGTTTAGTTATCTTTTTATAGGTTTTTGGTTTTCTTTTTCAGTAGAAGACTAAGGATGTCCTCTTTTTTCTCCTGTCCCAAATAGGCCAGGAGAAGGAGAAGGGCCAGAAAAAGTAAATGTAGATATCGACTTATTATCACTTATTTCTATAGGAGGTTTCTTTTTAGGCTTACCGGGCCTTAGCATTTTGTGTCTTATAAGGGGGTTTTCCTAGTTTTTACTATCCTTATATCCTTTTCTCCTTACTAATCCTACTAGAAGATTTCTAGGGAGATTAGGCTAAGAGGTAGTAGAGAAACTAGCCCCTATTTTATAGTTTTGGTATTGGTGGTAGTGGTAGTAGGTTTAGTATTCCTGTCCGTGCCTCGCTTATAAGCTAGGGCCACCCTTAAAGAAAATTTTCTATTAGGGAAAGGGGGTAAAACAATAAATAAATCCACCTCTAGCTCGCTAGGCAGTAGGAATTAGGTCTTAAAAGTTAGAAAATCGATTATTTTTGATGGTAAGATGGGTATGCGTAAGTTTTGGAGTGTGGCGCTACCTTTTAGTAAGGTTGCATATGTGGTAAAGGTTTTAACTTAAAGAGTTATCTACGCTATAAATAGAAAAAGGATATAGACTAACTAGCTAAGGCTTTTAATAGTTTAGAACTCCGCTATAGACCTAATGCCTAGTAGTTAGACAATTAGGTTCGCGAGGTAGATAACTTCTTTAAAATACTAATAATATAAGATAATACCGAAGAGTGTATATACTAGATTATTAGTAAAATTAAAGATTAATCGCTAAACTAGATTATACTTAATTAGCTTAATAAAGAGTAAATTACTATATAGCTATAGCTATAAACCTTTCTAAAGAAATAGACTTAAGATCTGTATATTATATAATATAATAATATAGAGCTATCCTAGAATGGGATATAGCTTAACCGCTATAACTTCCGCTAGTTTATAAACTTTATAGAAACTTATACTTAATGGATAAATTTAGAGCCCTTTAAAAATAAGGATAGTAGTATTTATAAAAAGGAAAGGATTGGGTTTATCTAGGCTAGAATTAAGTTAGCAATTTATAATAAAATTAAGCACGTAAGAGTCCTATTGCGGATTACTATATATACAGATTTTAAACGAGCGGTTCTAAATGCTAAAGATATAGTAAGGAACTAGACCTTTTTTAGTAAAAAGCTAGAGGGTTATTAAAAGCGTAGGTACTCTAGTAGTAATATAGGGTAAACCTAACCTTTAAAGAAGCCGCTCTCAAAGAGAACTTTAAAAGGATTAAAGTTAGGGGCCTTAAGTAATGGGAAAAACTCTTAGGGCTAACCTAAGAACTATCTAATACCTTTATAGGAACACTTTAAAAAGTTAAGAGAAAACTCTAGAGGTTAATCTCATTGAAAAATAAGTAGGGCAATAATTGTATTAATAATCTAAAAAAAAGCCCTAGTTACGGACCTTTTTTAGCTGCAACTAGGGCAAAATATAGAAGGAGAGACTCTCTATATTGCTGTTAAGCTAGAAATAGTACTCCCTATAAGCAAGATATGTTAGTTTTAAGTACTATATAATAGCGGCGCTGAAATTAATCTTATATAATATAATTTGGTAAAAAAGTATAAACTTATCCCATTATTAAAGTAGCGGAAACCTATTATAGGCTTTCTAAATAAGTATTAGATTAAACTATATAGTGCCTATAAGCTTATAGTATTAGTAGCTAATATATATAACCGCACTACGGTAGTCGGCCCGTAGCCCTTCTAGGCGGCTAACTTTATAGGTTATAACTTTATTCTTAAATACCCTTAGCTTATAAAAGTAGATTTTAAGATACGCTTTAAAATAGGAGCCTTTAAATAGTAGAATAATAAAGATTTAGAAGGGCGTATATTACTAATAAGCCTAAAGAACATCTTAGAGAATATAGCCCTAAGTAAAATAGTATATACTTTACACCTAAAGGAGTATTAGATTAAACCCCTATTTAATAGCAAAATAGATATAGAGCCTAATATAAGTAATAACCCCTTTATAATAGAGACCTTATAGGGAACTACTAAATAGGTTACAGAGATATTATAGGAAGGCAATAATCTTAAGGATCTTATAAGATACTTTAACTATTATAAGTTACTCTAGCTTAAGCAATTTATAAAAAGTATACTATAGCGCCTTAAACGCTGCGTTAAAGAATTCTTTACCCTTTACTAGCTACTATATAAAATAGTGCAACGTACGGTGGCAACTATAGCGCGTAATGCTGCCCGTAAGTATCCTAAGGGAGCTTTAGGACCTACCTAATAATAATATAGAGGACAAATATAACCCTAATTTGTTAAATATTCCATTAGGCCTAAGGGGCTTACTAAGGGTATTTTTAGGTAGATAAGCTAAAATCCTACCACCGAACTTGGAATATAATTATATAATTAATCTAAAAGAAGGTAAATAACCACTAAACCTTTTTATCTATAACCTCTTTTATAAGGAGCTTAAGATCCTATAAGAGTACCTTAATAGATTATTAAAAAAGGGATAAATTTAGCGTAGTAAGTTGCTGGTAGGCATACTAATTCTCTTTATCCTAAAACCAGACGGAACTATAAGGCTATATATAGACTATCGCGGTCTTAATAAGATTATAATTCAGAACTATTACCTACTACTACTAGTTAGTAAAATATAGGATTAACTATTTAGGGCAAAGATCTTTATAAAGCTAAATCTGTAAGAGGCCTATTATAGACTCTGTATTAAAAAGGGGGATAAGTAGAAGACTACATTTAAGACCTAATACGGCTACTTTAAGTATCTAGTAATGCCTTTTAGGCTAGCTAACGCCTATAAAATTCTAATTATATATTTATAGAGCCTTAGGGGGACTAGTTAACCATATATATATTACTTATTTAGATAATATCTTAATCTACCTAGAAGACGAGGATTAATATAAGCAACACGTCCGCGAAATACTAGAACGTTTAGATAATTAAGGCCTCTATATTAAGGCGTTAAAGTATATCTTTAATACTATATAGATTAAGTTTCTAGGTTATATTATAACGCTAATAGGTATAGTTATAAACTTAATATAGGTGTTTGTACTAACTTAATAGCACGAGTAAGTCATATCCTGGGGCACGAAATACGTATAGTATTGTATGCTCTTTGGGATGGTGGTAACTATCTCTTATATTAAAGCAAACTACGTGGTCTATATACTAATACAACCTCCCCCTAATTAGTTAGTGCTTTAGGAGTGCACCAGACGCGTAAGTGGGTGGTTAGTGCACTAAACGCGTAAACGCGTACTTGGCGTACCGAACGCGTAAGCACGCGGTTAGTATAACAGGTGCTATAATTATACACTAGCGGTACTTGGAAAATGAAACCACTTATATATAGCCTCTATAATTGTCTTAATAGAACCATAAAACATATAAGAAAATACATAGGAAATCCCTCCTAAGGTGCCTTCTAGGTTGCCTTCTAAATAGTGCTCTAAGCTAGCCGTAAGTCCTACTTACGGTCTATAAAATGAATTGTACAGCCTTTTAACGGGCCGAAAATACACTGTACGGCCTTCTAACGGGCCGTAACTAAACCGTAAATGCTCTGTTAGTCTCGCTCTACCCATTCTATAACCTTTAGGTTAAGCTTGTTCGTGTTAATTAGGGTTTTAAGAGCTTAACACGGCTTTGCCTTAGTCATGGCGTCTGCTAGGTTGTCTCCGCTGCTAATCTATTTAACCTTTATAATCTCACGTCGTTTATAGGCCTAATATAAGCACATTAGGTTGACCATGAGCCTCTTCTCTTATGTCGTACCTAGTTTAACTAGGCAGTTATAAAGGGACTTTAAATCGGTATATAAAACTAGGGGTAACTGCTTTAGTTATAGAATCTTCTAGACCATTAATTTAATTACGGCTACTATATTAAATCCATAAGCTAGTGTATATAGTTTAGAAGCTAGTACACTATAGGTTACTTATTTGCACTTAATTAAAGACTAATACAGTATATTTGCGTCCTAATTACGGTCCGTAAGTATAATTACAAAGCCGATTTGTAATAATAGGTCTTTATTATTAGCAAAGGAGGCGTCCGTAAATGCCAGTAAGCTAAGGAAATTTAGGTCTAGTGGTATAAAAGTAAGTCCTCTTGCTGTATTGTTAATTTGCCACTAAATGCGCTTATTAAGCTGCTTGACATTTTCTTTTTGCGGATCTGTTGCCTGGGCCATAAAGGATAAATCGTAGGTAGATTTAGGTTGACAGACTATAGCAATATAGGCGCCTCTTACACGCTGTATAGCGTATTAGTTCTTTATATTTATAGTCTTATAGGTCTCTCCGCGGGAACTAGTAAGGTCCGTAGGTTTTACTATAATAGGCTTTAGGTTTTAAGCCTAGCGTTCCTAAGTCAGCTTAATTAGGTTGCCCTTTTATATAATTAAGCCTCTATTAAACTTAATTAGAGTCTGCTTAGTTAACTACTCTTACAGCTTTACTAAGAACTTTGCCTTTTATAGTTTAGTTTCTTCAACATCCGCAAAGGTTTGGTCTGCTAGGAAGAGGGTATCGTTAGTTTAGAGTCTAATAATGCCAAGGCCGTTTAATAGGGTGTATAAGAGGTAGGGGTCGTAGGTCGACTATTTCATTTTAAGTTTACTAATATAATGCTAGTAGTACGTCTTAAACTAATAGTTTCTAGCTTCTAGTACTCCGTAAAGAGGTTTTATAACCCGTAAAATTGTTTCTGGTTGTAGGTTAAGCTCGCGGGGTAGTTATATAAAGATGTCTCTGCTTAGGTAGGTATTAGATTGTATATAGGCTTATAAAATATCCCGTAAGTAAAGGGCTACAGGTTTAATTTACTGTAATTTAGGCGTAAGCGCAAGTATAATCCGTTAACTGACTCGTTAAATTATAGGCGATTGCGTAAGGACTAGGCCCTTTCCCTGGTCATTATAAGCTTATACGATAAGCCTTAATTTCTTAAAGGCTTTATTAGTACTAGGGTGCTTAATCTTATTAACAAAGCGTAAGTTAAATATACGGACGCCTTGCGGAACGTCTCTCTCTATTATAACCGTAAAGACACCCTTTTTAAGTAGTCCGTTAATCTCTTTACGTCATAAATCTGTAAACGGGGTTTCCTATATTAGAACTAATATATCTATAGGCGGAGATTACCTTGCGGATATTCCTGTGAAGGTTAGGTAATTCTCTATTATAGGGTTCTTGGTTACAGGGTACTTTTAGGGGCGTCCTCGACCACGCTTTACGATAGGTTTAGTAGGTTTAGTGGGTTTCTAGGGGACTTCTAGAGTAGGCAAGGGTGCTTCTAGTTCGTCTAATTCGGCAGTCACTTCTAGTTCGTCTAGTTTAGCGGTTACTTCTAGTTTGTTTAGCTTAACGTCATAGGTATTTTTAGGCTAAAAGTAGGGTTTTACGGACGTGCTTCTAAAGCTAGTTAGCCCGCTAGGAAGCTATACACAGTATATCTCATTTTCTACGGCTAGTAGACGATAGGGTCCATTTTAGCTGCCGCTTTCACGCTATATAAGGACTTTAGAGTTAAGCAGGAGGTTATATACTAAGGTTATATTAGGTCCGTTACGGTAGTATAGGGCGTTATTAACAGTTTGTTTAGCCCGTAATTTAACTATTTCGGCTATTACCTTCCGTATTACAGCTGCTTATTCCATAATAGACGGGGCAAAAGGGCCTAAATTGCTTATCCTTAGGTAGGCTCTATAAACTAAGAGGGTAGGTACTAGTCCATTAGGGCTAGCGGTATCATTAACGGCTTTTACAGCTATCTGTAAAGCCAGTTTCTTTTAGATATCCTTACACTCGTCTATAATAATCTGGTAAGCGCTTTATAGAGCTAGGTAAGCTCGCTTAATAAGCCTAATAGACTAGTGCGCCTTAACTAGAACAGCTTTTGTTAATATAGCTATGGCTATAGCATACTGCTGGAATTTCTTGCTAATAAAGTTCCTACCGGCATCGTGGGTGATATACTACGGAGGTCCGACGTATATATTGATCCAGCAGGTCCGTAAAATATCCCAAGTGTATTTTATGGATATATTTTGCAACTAACGGGCGGCTTAATAGCGGGTTACCTTATTAATTATATATAGTACTAGGCTGCCGTTAATATATATAATGTCTATATATACTAAGTAGTTAAAGTTAAGATCCTTATAAAGGGTAAACTTAAATTGGCCTGGGGAACGTCCGTATTTCTGGCAGAAGGAGTAGTATTTAGTTAGGTAATTAACTGCCTTTCTATTAACGTTGTTATATCTAAAGCATTTAAGGACTCTATATAGCTTTTCGGCTAACGGGTAGCCAAAACGGTGGTGCAGACGGTAGATCTCCGTACTGGTAAGGTAGTACGGGTTATAGTCGAAAGATTCCTAAATATAGGTCCATAAAGTCTCTCCCTATATAAGGAACGGGTGTCTAAATTGTCGTATATTTAGTAGGGTAATATGCTTACTTCCTAGGGCAGTTATAGGGCCAATTAAGGTGTCCGTAACATTATTATAGTACACCTGTAACCTATCTATGTCTGTAAAACAGAGTAGAAAGGGGGTATCTGCTTTTATTACGTGGAAGTTAACTAGGCTAATTAGAGTCTTAACTTTAACTAATCTAATTAATACGGTTAAGCCGATGCCGAATTAGACGTTTATGGCCCTAGTTTGCGTAATATTAATGTCCGTATTATTATTTATAGTGGTCCTATATGCAAGGTATTGTCTATAGCCCGCGGTGGACTTCTTTAAGGCACCTATATTAATTATAACACCGTAGAATTCTTTAGAGGTATAGCGTTCTGTAGTAATATATGCAAATAGGTCCTGTTTATAGTCCGTAACATCCGTAATAGGTCTAGCGGGTATACTTATAGATTGGTTTTTAGGTGCAATTAAGTGTATAAATAAGCGGTCGGCTAATTCGGTTATAATATTAAAGGCTTAGCTGTCCGTAAAAAATCCAAAAGTAGTTAAGAACGTCTCTAAGGTCTCCTATTCCTAGTCGTTTAGGTTAAAGTCAATTATAAGGGCTTCTATTGACTTATTAGGGGGCTCCTCTTCTTCCTCTCCTTTATATTCTAAGATAAACTAGCTAATCCGTTTATTAAATCTCTTCTTAGACCTATTATATTCTTCCTAGGTATGCCTTATAGACTAACATCCTTCCTTACTATATACGAAGCATTTCTGGCTTGTTTGTCTATAGGGGTATGCTTTTATATAGGGGTTGCTGCGGGGGTTATAGGTAGGACTTAGTTGGTACGGGTGCTGCTAGCGGTAACGGCGGTCCGTAAAGTAGATGTCTAAGTCTATTTACGGATATTAAATATCCGTAGCAAAGGCTTAAGTGCTGCCCGGTAGGTTTAAGACTTCATATATTATAATAGAGGAGCGTAGGTCATTAATAAGGCTAGCTAAGGTGTCTGTAGGCTTGTAATAGGCGTACTTATAGGGCTCTACTTCCTAGTAAGCCGTAATAAGTTTGTTGTGCAGAAAGTTATCTGTTTGAAGCTTGATGTTAAGGCCATACTGTAGATGCCGAAGGTCCTTAATGAGGATTTGTAGGCACTCTGCGGTTAACTTTTTAGGATTCTTATTAATTACGGTTCGTAGCTTAATCGTATTCTATTAGGTAAGGATATTACGCCTATATTCCGGCCCTTTAAAGTAGTTACGTATAGCTTTACATAGTTTATTAAAGGGAACACCAAGGGGGTTGCTTTTAAGGTTGGTGTAGTAGTGGTTAAGTGCTAGGCCGCGCAGCATGGTAGAGTAGGCTTGGCTAAACTCCTATTTAGGAATATCAGCCTTTTAATAGAGGTCCGTAAAGATAGTTAGTTTAAAGTTAAAATTGTTATTTTTACCGCTGTATTTAGACTCGTCGGTATAGAGCTTAGCTAGGTTAGCTAGCTCCTTACTATAGGTCTTTGTTTAGGTGGGTTGCGGATCTATAACTTACAGATCTGTGGCTTGCGGATATATGGCTTACGGATATATGGTTTACGGATATATAGCTTATAGATCTATAACTTAAATAACAGAAGGGGTTTGGTCCGTAATTTAATTTGTAGGGGTATTGTGGTCTATAATTTAGGTTACGGGGGTATTACGGTCCGTAACTTGAGTACTAGGTATACTTTGGCCCGTAAGATTAATTCCAAAATCGCTTAGGTTTATAGGACGAATTTGGTTAAGTAGGTTAGGTATAAGGCTAGCGATTATATTAAGTTTAGAAGAAGTAAAGAGTTCCTTAGTTTCTTAGAACTGGTCTAGGATTTCCTCTTTAGTCTATTCTATTTGGTCCTTCTCGTGTATTATGTTGTATAAGGACTATATAATAGTAACTCGTTTATTCCTTTCAACCTATATGCCTTGGTTATGTAAAAGGGTTCGTAGTTTACGGATGGTAATAGGGTTGTAGGCCTTAAAAATAGCTTCCGTAAAGTCTGTAAAGTCTTCCTAGTATTACTCCCATAGGTCGTTATTTATAAGCTTAAAGTGTTTATATTTAAGGATTTTAAAACTAATATAGTCGTTAATGTTGTTTATAGACATAACGTCAACTCCTTATCTCTACTTCTTTTAACCTTCGCTAACTTGCTTGCTAATATCTACTATACTGTGTAGTACGTAGCGGGTAGAAGAGGTCTTATAGTGGTCCGTAAAGGCGATTAACGGGTCCGTAACGGTTTATAAAAGGGTAAGAGGTTTCCATAAGGTCCAAAGAGGTTTAAGGTTTAAGGGGGTTAAAGATAAGAGTTCCGTAAAGGTTTATATTCGCGTCTATAAACTTCTAGTAAACCGTACTAAGACTTAAATAAGTATATAGAGTTGGTGATAGTCCGTAATTCCTGACTTCCGACCTTCTAGCAGGTCGTACTAGGAGTCTAAACAAGTGGTTGCTGTCGTATATATCACTTGGGGGGAGGTATCAAGTAATTGCTAATCTGTGCGCGCTTACTAATCAGTGTTCGTACTAACTTAATAGTACGAGTGAGTTATATCCCGGGGCACGAAATACGTATAGTATCGTATGCTCTTTGGGATGGTGGTGACTATCTCTTGTATTAAAGCAAACTACGTGGTCTATATACTAATGCGACCTCCCCCTAATTAGTTAGTGCTTCAGGAGTGCACTAGACGCGTAAGCGGGTAATTAGTGCACCAAACGCGTAAACGCGTACTCGGCGTACCGAACGCGTAAGCACGCGGTTGGTACGACAGGTGCTATAATTATACAATAGGTGTAGATAATCTAGGAGTGACCGGAGCTAGAGAGCTATTAGGATATTTAAGCGTTCCTAGGCTTTACTAATTTCTATAGGCGCTTTATTTATAACTACTTAGATATTATCTAATACCTATCTAACTATATTACGGAAGCTTCCTAAGACTTAACCTAAGGAGTAAAAAGCTTAAAGGTAGTAAGGAAGAAAACTAAGAAGGGACTAACTAAATAGTATAAATTATAGTTATAGCCTAGAAAGGTTTAGAAGGCCTTTTAGGAACTTTATATAAAGTTTATAGAAGCTTTATTACTATAGTATTTTAACCTAGATTAGCTATTAATAATAATTACTAATATATTAAATTTTGCCCTTACTAGTATCCTACTATAACTTAATAGGTATTTAGACGCTACCTAGCTCTACTAGAGACTAGTAGTATTTTATAATAGAAAATTCTAGAAGCCTAAAGTTAGGTATTATACCTATAATAAGGAACTACTGGCTATAGTTAACCGCCTTAAATAGTAGCGATATTACCTTAAGCACGCGAGCTATACCACTTGTATACTCTTAAATTATTATAATATACGCTACTTTATAACTATAAAGGAGCTTATATAATTTAATTTTAAGATTAAATATAAGCTAGGGGAAAACAACCCTATTAATAGACCGTTATAATGGCTAAACTATACTAAAGGCTTTAAAATAGGAGAAGGAAAATAGATAATAGATATCCTACTACCTATATTATAGAATAAGCTCTAGGCATAGGATGCTTAAGTATCTATAGCTCTATATACTAAGTCTTAAGCAGTATAAGCCCTATTAGTTTCTATTAATATTTTAGCTAATACCTAGTCCGTTGCTAATAAGCGTCTAAATATACCTAGATAGGATATCCCTAATATATTCTCAGAACCTAGTAATATACTACCTCTAATTACTAAGCTATTCCCTTAAACTAATAGTAAAGCTATAAAGTAATTAGAACTCGGGGCCCTATAATAATTAAAGGACTTTAACCTTATAGCGGCCTTCCTAATATACGCGTACTAAGAAGTTATAAGATCTATAATACCATCTAGTCTTATACTTAGAGTAGTATAAGATAAAATAGCTTTTACTTAGGAACTATCTAAAAGGTTAACGGATCTTATCTATAAGGTATAATAGAGGGACACTTTTTATACTATCTTTAATGCGGAAGTAGACCGGAAACGTAATAAAAAAGAAGCTACTAAGTATTACTATTAGGAACTAGACCTAATAGGCCTACTATATAAAGGTGGTAAGGTTTAGGTGCTATAAGAAGCAAATCTATAGCAAAAGATTCTTATAAAGAATTATAATAATCCTTTAGGTAGCCATTATGGTCAAACAAAGATAGTATAATTACTTTAGCGCAAATACTATTAGCTAAAGCTTAATTAGGAAGTAAAAGAGTATATTAGCCATTATAAGAAGTATTAAGTATATAAGATCCGTAAGGATAAGCTATAGGGTCTACTTATATCAATTCCCCCCGCTAGTAAGCTATAGTAATATTACACTATAGACTTTATTACGGATCTCCCACTATTTAAAAATAGCTAAGGACGAATATATAATTTAGTCCTTATAATTATTAATAGGTTTTTAAAGTACGTCTAATACCTTCCTATTAATAAGATAATTAATATATAAGTACTTACTAACCTAATTAAGGAGGAATGCTTTCTTAAAGTAGATTAACCGCACTTTATTATTACTAATAGGGGTAGTGTCTTTATAAGCCAATACTGGTCGGACCTATGCTTCTATTTAAAGATAGACTACTATTATAATATAGCTTTCCATCTATAAACGGATAAATAAATAGAACGCTAGAACTAAGAACTAGAGTCTTATTTATAAATATATTTAAACTACTAGTAAGATAACTAGTATAAGCTACTTTTATACATAGAGTACGCTTATAATTTAAAGCAATATATATTATATAAGTATACACTAATTTAGATTGCCTATAGCGTCTAACTATTTAGGTTTAATAGTATACCTAATAATTACTGGTTAAGGCTATATAATTAGTTATAGGATCCTACTAAGAAGTTTAAGGATATCTATTAGAGAGTATAAAGATACCTCTAGGAATAAGAGGAGTAATAAAAGCATATGGAGCGGAGCCTATAAGATGCTTAAGAGTAGTAGAGACTTTAATATAACTATAAGCACTAGGATAAGCATTTTAGAGTAAGGAATAAGGTTCTATTACGTTTAACGAATATTAAAACCTATTAACTATTAAAGAAGCTTAATATAAGATACCTAGGTCCCTTCTAAATTAAGGAACAAATTAGTAAGTTAGCCTAATATCTCTAGCTACCCCTATTTATGGCCTATATATATCTAGTATTTTATATAAACCTACTAAAGCTATAGCATAGACCACTACTAGAAAAAAACTTCCGTCTAGGCCTAATTAAACACCCTAAGGTAGGAGGCGAGCGGTATAAAGTTAAAGCTATACTACGCTATAAGTCTATTAAGAATAAGCTTTAATATAAAGTTAAATAGCTAGGCTAGCCTGCTAAGGACTCTATATAGGAATTAAAGGATTACGTTAATTATTATAAAGATATTCTAAAAGAATATTAGGACTAAGGTCTACAATCTATAAATTATAAAAGGCGCTTTAATACTATAGTGTTATTACGACCTATAAAGAAAGCTTATAAAAAGAGTAAATAGGTTAAATTGGAGATAAAATAAATAGGCTCCAAAAACTATAAGGATTAGGGCTATAGCCTAAGGCAAAATAGGTCCTTAGCCTTTTTATATATATAGTATAGAGTTAATAGGGCATTTTACTAGAATTGCATTCCTATTTATTTATTTATGTTGGTTACATAGGGTAACTTACCAATAACGACTACTCGAGTAGGTTACAGTGATATTAGTAAAAAAGCTTATTATTTAGAATAAGGAAAGACGAGGAGCTTAAAACTCCTCGCCACGCTAGTGCCGCGGCGACACGTGACGGCCGCTTGCCTTATTCCCAACACTAGCAACTCTTCTTTTATAGTTGCCATCTATATATATAGATACTGCTTAACTTACGTAGTGTTATTAGACCACCCTATAATACCTTACGTACGCCCACCGATTAGGCCCAGTTATAAGACCGCACTTTACCGCAATCTGCCGCAATCTACCGTAATCTGCTATATTCTACCACGCCATAGAATTCTGCCAAATTCTGCTAAGCCATAGACTTCTACTAAATTCTACTAAGCCATGGAATTCTGCCGAATTCTATTAAGCCATGGAATTCTACCAAATTCCGTCAAGCTATAGAATTCTGCCAAATTCTGTTAAGCTATAGAATTCTACCAAATTCCGTTAAGCTATAGAATTCTACCGAATTCTATTAAGCTATGGAATTCTGCCATTGTAATATAAGTCTTATTCCTACTCCCTTTTAACCTAACCTTTAACTCGCATACGTAGAGTATTTGTATTAATAAATGTCTCTAGAGCCTTATTTAGGTTTACCTTTATTATTACATCCGCTAGGTTATCTTAGCCATTAATCTATTAAATCTTAAAGAGTTTTCGCCGTTTATAGGATTGCTAAAGTGCCATAATATCGATTATAAGGCGCTTCTCCTTTATAGTACTAAGCTTAACTAAACACTTATAGAGGGAGTATAAGTCGGTGTATATAATTATAGGGATAATAGGAAGTACGAGTTAATCTATAATTATCTTTAGGGTAGTTCTAATTATAATTACTATATTAACTCCGCTAACTATTCTATATATCTCTAACGCCAAAACGCTTTAAGTAACGCGCTTACTCTTAGTTAAGCTCTAATAGATAAGATTACCATAAATTATAAAGTTATTCTCTCCAGTAGATTTATTTATAATAATAATCTTATATCCTAACTAAGAGCTAAAGTCTTTATTATTTATAAATAATCTATTAATAAATATAAAGAGCTTAGCGGTAGGAAGATTAATAGGTATATAAAGTAGTCCCCAATCTAGATGGTTTATTTACTAAAAAAGATATTTATTTAGGGCAAGAACGTTATCCTTGGTTAGTTTCTAGTATTAGGTAGTAATAGAGAAATTAAATAAAGCCTTAGGTTAATAGATAGAAGTAATATAAGCTCCGTAAGTACATTACTCTATATATCTTTACTTTAGAGAATTAACGTTAATAACGTTAATCTTCTTACCTTAACCTTTCCGGCGTAAAGTAATAGAATCCTTATTTAGGAAGAGGATGCATTTATTAAAAAGTAATAGTGTTATTAAATTAAGCTTTTTTTTTAGCTTTGCTATAAGATTTACTTTTACTAGCTTATTTTCTTTAAGAGCTAAAAACTAATCGTCTCCTAAAATAATTATATTATTAGTTTATATGCCAACAATTCTAAATAAAGTTTCTATAGTTATAATAAGGAAGTAGGGATTAAATATAGAAGTAGTTATTAAAAGCTTTTCTTTATAGTACTTACTATAGGTAGCCTACTAGTAAGTTTCTACCTCTACGATTCTATATAATAGCTTAAGTATAACTATAATCGTATCTTTAGGATACTAGTAGCGAATTTACTCTGAATAGTATACTAATATTAAGCGCTAAAGGTGCGTCTCTAATTAGGTATAGGCTTAAGTAATATCTTATAAATAAACCGCCATTTTATTCTTTATTAAGGAGGGAGCTAGCGTAATAATAACTTACTAACTAGCTCGTTAAATTATAGGAGATTATATAAAAATTACCTCCTTACTATTATTATTATAACCTTAAATAATAAGCTTTAATTTCTTAAATGGGGCGTTAATAGCTTTACCCTTAATCTTGTTAACTATTCTTAACTTAAAGATACGAACTTTATTAAACTTAATAGGGTTATACTTCTTAAATTTAAAGACTCCTCTTATAATAAGACTATCGATCTCCTACTTATTAGATACTTAAAAAGGAGCTCTAGAAGTTATAATATAACCTTCCTTTTAAAGCTGTTTTGCAAGCTTAAAGTTAGCCTTCTCCTTAGCTGTTATAAAGGCCATTAGTAACTTAACTCTATTCTTAATAGCAGTAATAAATTACTTTTTAAAATTAATAAGATATTAGCGATTTTATAATTCCTTTAGGCGACCTCTACTGCGTTATAGTTGCGTATATCTATTATAATTATATTAGAATCGTAGTCGCCTTCTAAAGTATATTAGTTATAGTTCTCCTTTAGGGTATCTTTTAGGGTATCCTATAAAGGCTTAAAACTATTATCTTTATAGTAAGGCTTAATAACAGTTAAACGGAATTAAGTAGGTTTATAAGGCATCTAAATAGTATAAGTTTAACTATTAATTATAATAAGTTAATATAGGCCTAACTACCCTCCCTTTTTACCCTATACGCGTACCTTAGACTAGAGTAGTAGATTAAGCGTAGTTAAGGTGTTTAGGCTATTTCTTATTCCTAGTGCGTTATTAACCTAGTATATAGTATAGAGATGTTATACCTCCTTTATTGCCTTATAAATAGCCTTAGCTTATTATATAGTAAAGGGAGATAGTAAAAAATTATTAGTTATTTAAGGGTAGGTGCTAAAGACTAGTAATATAGGTATAAGTCTATCTAGGCTAGCGGAATTATTAATAGCTTTAATAGCTATTTATAAGGTAAGTTCTTTACTAGCGTTCTCTAGTTCTAACGAGATAATCTTATATACGCGGCATAATAGCGTATAATATTATTCTACTTTTTTAATACTATTATATGCCTTAATAGGGACTTCCTTAACCTTAATTACTATTGCCTTTATCTATTATTTAAACTTTATAGATAAGAAGTTCTTTTTTATATTATAGACGATTTAATTAGGGGGTCCTAGGTAGATATTAATCTAGTATAATTAAAGGGTATCCTATGCGTTTTTAGCTAATATATCCTTTAGGAAACGTGTAGCTTAAAAAAAGGTTAAGAAGTTAATAACTTAGAGTACTAGCTTACCGCTAAAATATATAACATTAATAATAATACAGAAGTTAAGGTTATAGTTATTTTTAAGAGTAAACTTAAATTGGCCAGGAAACTTCTAATTTATTTAGTAGTAGTAGTAGTACTTTATAAGATACTTAATTGCCTTAACGTTAACTTTATAGCCTACTTACTAAAGAACCTTAAGTAATTAATAAACGAATAGGTAGCTAAAATAATAGTATAGTTAGCGTAACTTTAATTTAGTTAGGTGGCTTTAAGTAATACTCTTTTCTAGTTAATAAAGGAGCAACTAAGAGTAACCCTACTTACGTATAATAGGTACCTAACTATCTCCCTATACAAGTATATTCTTAAAGTTATTAAGCTTAACGCCTAATTTATTTATATTTTTAATGCAAAATAGAAATAGAGTATTTATGGGAATAACGTAGAAAGTAATGCACCCTAAAGGGGTTTAGACCCTAATTATACTAAGAAAAATTATAGTACCTGTTAGGAATAAAGGTAAGGAGTCACTATATAAGGCATATTACTATTACGTATAGCAAGTTACCGTTACGTACGGCAAGTTGCCGTCACGTGCCGCCGCGGCACTAGCGTAGTAAGGAACCATAAGTTCCTTACCCCTTTTCTTAGAATAAGAAGAATATAGAATAATTATTATACTATCTACGAACCGTAGCTATATAATATCACCTTGTGTAACTAACACTGATTAGTAGTTAACTTTACTGTTATACTATAGAATAGCTAGGTATTCCACTAAGAAGAGACAAGCCACTATACTAGTGCTACTCGTGCTAAAGGGAGCTGTCTTTTAAGGTTAGAACTGGTCCTAAACCTTAAATAGAACTCTTCCACAAATTTAAGGATCTAAAGGCTAGAACTAATCCTAAGCCTTTCTAAGATTATAGATTCTTGCGTCTATTACGCAGAATAACACGCTTTATAAGTCTTTGCGATTTAAGGCTAGAACTAGTCCTAAGCCCTATAATCGCAAATATACGTCTAAACGCGTACCAAATAACAAACGCGTACTAAATGATAAATATATATCACAAACGTGTACCAAACGATAATCTCTACACTAATAACACTTCCCTCCCTCCAAAAACATGGCTACGCCTACCTTAAACGACTAGGAAGACTCCTTACCACTAGGGGTAGCTTTATACGCGAAACTCATTAATAAAAATTAGGACGAATTTACCTTTAATATAACAACTTATACTATAAAATAAGTTAATAGCTTTCT
>Ga0307515_10010703_pt1 | contig 17529 bp, 21 predicted proteins | sample 17_EM_MG_FD_194513 | JGI IMG/M metagenome (GOLD analysis project Ga0307515, IMG submission 194513) | Populus trichocarpa ectomycorrhiza microbial communities from riparian zone in the Pacific Northwest, United States - 17_EM | ecosystem: Host-associated > Plants > Roots > Unclassified | place...
GCTGGTGTGGAATAGGAGAGGAAGATGATAACGAGAGGAAGTGGGAAGCCCTGAGGACTAAATAGTTAGCTTCATGTCAGAATGGAATATATAGCAGCCAACATGATCGTTATGATCAAGATGAATCCTACGGAGTATGGCTGCAAGTTGCAGGGGTTTCCCACCGCCCCGCAATTTGCAATCAGTCGGTCTGATGTTCTCTGTTCGATAACAGGGATCAATTGTGGTGTACGACCGCCGAAATCACCCAATTGCTGGATATTAATAGGATGTAGTTTGAGCGAAAGGACGTCTGCTGATGTTTGTCTCAAATAATCCCCAGGATATTACATGAAACTGACGCTAACAATGATGTCATGTTGTATGGTTAGCGTCATTATTCCTGATTCATTGACAGTCAAGAGAGCGATTTTGCTTTGTTCGAGATGAGTAAACGTACTAACCTTGACATAAAAGACGCAGCTTACCTCCATATTGTCCATAACTTGCAACATCCAACATCTCGCCCAACAACAAAGTCCACGAAAACTACAATGGTCAATGCTCCGAAAAAGAACTTTTCGCCACTTCCGGCGGGCAGATACGGCAAATCGAAGAAGCGGTCAACCCAACGACGTCATCAAGCGAATGAAGGCAAGAGCGGCTTGGAGGCAGACAGAATCCGAGCCCTTGCAGCATTGGGCAGCTTGAGATCCAAAAAGAAGCTTGCAGCAGAGAAGCAACGAGAAACGCACTTCTTGAGCAATGAAGAGAAAGAGAAATGGATTGAGGATTATGTGGAGAGAGAAACCGCTGGGGCAAGAAAGCGAGTTGAAGACACAGAGGCCGCGGTTCAACAGAAGCAGGCCGATATGACGCATGCTGAAATAGCAGGATTGACGTCCAGAGAGCCCAAAAAGAGGTTTGAGGAGATGCTGGTTGCTATTGGAGACAGTCTGAGTGATCTTGCAAGTTCCAACGATGGGGAGGATGGGGAAGAAGAAGATGATGAAGAGACTGAGCAGGGCAATTTGAGCGAAGATGACGAACCAGGCTGGGTGATGGGCACAATCACCAAAACGGTCCAGCAGCGCATGGAGAGATTTCGGCAGAAGCAGATGAAGCTCGACGAATTGACTAAACCAGGATGGGAGGATGCAGCCGACTACTTCGGTGAATGAGATAAGAAGTACGGCACCACCGAATTGATGGTTCCGGCCGTCGTCCAGGCACAAACGAACGATGACGCTCCGGCACCTCCACCAGCAACATTTGGAGAGCTGATGGAGAGTCTTGACATTGTCCCCGGAATATCGCAAAGGCCGCAAGGGACTTCTCGACCAGGAAGTAGTCATATTAGGCTATGTTCAGTGAGGCCGCAGTCTTAATCGAGCATATCTAGTGGTGAGCCAGCTGCAGAGCCCGATTCGTCAATGTTGCTGAAAGCGAAGCCAGTTGAACCAGTAAGCTTTTACCACTGCATATAGCCTCCAGCTAATTACCATATAGATATCGGATTCCGATGAAGAGATGGTGACAGCTCCTGCGTCTGAAGAAGAATAGAGGTGCAAACTGTACTTTTTGACGTCTGATCGCGGTGAAAAGCAAGTTGTTCACCAATTTTGCTACGTGTCAGCTTTGGCTTGATTCAGTGACCAAATTGTGAGACATGATAATTCGTCTGTGCATGTGCAAGGGTCGAACGCACCATGTGAAAGTTCTAAAATCCAAATCGGGCTGTAAGACGGCCATCAAGTTTGGTTTTATTCTGCAAGTGACTGTTAAGTGACAAAGCAAATGCAATATTAGTGACGAAATGTGCTAACAACATTGAAGTGAGTGATGTCATACGTGTCATAGAAAGAGCGGTCAGTGCGCATGACGGATCAATCTGAACGACAGCCGTCATGCCATATTCATCCATGTATTGTTTGTTTGTTTTATTCATACTGTATGCACTCTAATTAGAGTATGACAGGACCTGATATCCCCTCCGCCTCCGGGCTAGCCAGCTAGATGGCGGAGCTCCCCCCCCACTACCCTTCATCCCCGCTGACAAATGAAAGCTTAAAGACAGACCAGAACAGAAAGGAAAAGAAAGGAAAAGAAAGGAAAACGCAGAGATCTCTGCCCACTGCCGCTGCTCCCCGCACCTGAGTCAGCCTCTGTGCCTGCTCCATCCCTCCCTTCATTCATTTGGGCGGGAACTTCCCGACTTCAGTAGCCGCCAGGAAGTCCATCACTGCTTGGTCACACTCGTCCCTAGAAAACAGCTCAGAGACCTGCACGTGTCGGCATCTGCCCGCTTTCCAGCTAGTTGCCTTTCCCACCGCCTTCCATAGTGTTTTCTGCTGGTCTCTCCACCAGCTGCAGTGGCGGAAGAGGTGTTCCCGCGTCTGGGCCGCCGTCCTACCTCCACCGCGGCACCACCAGCATTTGTCGTCCTCACGATGGCCGAACCGTTTTAGGTAGACTCCAGTGGGTGCATGCCCAGACTTTAGTCTGTAGAACCTGGCGGCCAGCGATTTCACACTTGTCATTGGGATAGGTCTCTTGGTCCCCGCCTTGCCCTTGAGTCTGTAGCCGAAGTGCTGGCCGCACTTGTCGGCTTCCTACCTCGCTTTGGCTGCTGACCTTCTCTCGGAGATCTGTCTGGCCGCATTCGCGGCGTAGGTGTACTGCCGCTCTGTCGCCGTGTCCCCCCATGCCTCGCGGGCTATGTTCGCCTGGCGGTCTGCTTCTTCGTTCCCGGGGATACCGGAGTGTCCCGGAACCCAGTGAATCTCCGTTTCGATGCCGTGGGCGAGGAGAGCCTGCGCCTTTCGATTGATCCGTCTTGCTAGCCGCTGTCTGGGGCCTGGCTCCAGATCTGCCGCCCGCCGAATGGCGGCTTGTGAATCGCTAAAGACAGCCACCATCTTCACCCCGTTTCTTTGCAGTATATCTCTCTTCTCGATCGTCTCCTCGAGCGTGAGTCCGATCGCCCACAGTTCGGCGTCGAAGATCTCCATTCGTCCAGTGCCCAGATAGCTGCGGCGGGACCTCCACTCGATTCATCCATGTATCCAACTGCATAACACCCCGCACAGACCTGGTGCACATGGTTGAGATAATTGGAATTGCTTGTGGTACGTCATGGAAATCGAGGAGAAGGAGCTGGATAAAGAATGGTGAGGAAGTCGAGCTACATTTGCCAAAAACTAGTGACATGATCCACATGCCGTCAATTGCCGGCCGAAAGCGCAGGAATGATATAGGGCCACGTCATTTTTCACCCAGATAGCGTAGATAGCAGTTGATCAAAAATTGAGAGGTGACAAAACACCTGGATGCAAATGATAATACATACAAACGCAATAATGGATGTCATAACTGTGTATGTGATTTGTTGCATACAATTATTGAGTGTACAAAGGCTGTTTCGATGTGATTAATGTGAGCGCCAACAGAGCATCAACGATTTTTGGCATTGCGTCATGAAACATCGAATAGGCTGCGTGGTAACAGTAAGTCATAATCAAACTATCGGCCCCCTTTCTATTGAATAATGGTGACGGCAACATTTCTAATATATCCTAAAAATGAGCGTCAACAGAGCGTCAACAACTTTTGGCGTTACATCTTGGAAAATGCATGAGGTGTGCGGCAAAGTTACCCCATAATCGCGCTATCGGCCGCCTTTCTAGGCAAAAACTCTTGCAACAACATCGTTACTATGTCCTCAAAATGAGCGTCAACGGAGCGTCAACGACTTTTGGCCTTGTATGATGGAAAATTCTAGGGCTCTGTGGCGGCATGAAGCGATGATCACATTATCGGCTGCTTTTCTAGGCCAAAACGGTTGCGACTACATCGCTACTATATCCTAAAAATCAGCGTCATTGGAGCGTCAACGACTTTTGGCCATCCGTCTCGGACAATCCGAGGGCAGTGCGGCGATATCAACACAAAATCGAACTATCAGCTGTCTTTCTAGGCAAAAATGCTATTGACAACATCGTCACTACGCCCTAAAATTGAGCGTCAACGGAGTGTCAACGATTTGAGGCCTTCCATCTTGGAAAATCATGAGGCTATGCATCTACAATGATCTATAATCGTACTACCGGCCGCCTTTCTAGGCAAATATGCTTCCGACAGGATCGTAACCATGTCCCAAAATGACGGTCAACGGAGTGTGAACGATTGTTGCGCTGGCATCTTGGATAATATAACCAGAATAGAACACAGATAAACCACAATGAACCCATCGGCAGCCTTTATTGGCAAAAATGCAAGTGTCCATATCGCGTCCGCCTCCTACAATTGTGCGCCCACGGTGCGTCAAGGCTCTGAACGCTACACAGCAATAAACTGCAGTATGCTGTTCCTGAATGGAGGTTTACGCGGTCAGTCGTTGCAATCTGTCCTTGTATTCAACCTCACAAATATGCGTGCAATGTCTGACTAATCTGATTATTTTCCTTGTAGCTGTAGAGTCAATATTTAAGAACCCCCAATCTGCTTTACTGTATCGTTATTTTTGGCAGTCTCTCGAGTTGGATTACCCAGCTTTCGAATCTCTACCGCCATGTCGGATACACAATCCTTGAACACCTCATTGCTAGAGGTTATGATCTCTTCCAAAAATGAACGTGTTTTTATTTGTGATTTGAGCGACCTTACTTTGCAAATTATCTTCGATGCTTGGTGGGCTTCAATGAATGTAGGCTCGAAGCGGCGTATTGCTTGGGAGAATTCTAGACATGCCCCTTCATGGCGATTCTATTTGCACTGCGGAATCGAGGAGACCTGCAGCCCTGGCATCATCTGTATTGTTTGTCATCAAGTTCTTCGCCATCCATCAGAACATGGGACCAGCTCAATGGGGAAACACTTACTGGCAAAAGCTCACATCGCAAAGTTAAACGAATTATCAGAGTCAGAGGTCTCTGAATTGACTTGTTCAACGGTGGATGAAACAGCTTTGGCCATCCTGAAGAGGCAAGGAAGTCGTGGAATCACAATAGTAAGTTTGCAGAGGAAAACCATATTTGATATCCAGTTGAATCCATATTGACCGAAATGACAGACAAAGATTTCCAAACTGGCAGATAAGGACATTGAAAGTTCCGAATTTCACCAAGACACGTGGAATTGCTACCTCATGTTAGGATTTGTTTCAGCACATATTCCATGAAACGCTATATCAAATCTTGAGCTACGATGGTCATATAAGGCATTGCGCGGTGACCTAGTTCTTCAGTCCGCTACGACCCTTAGTTATATTTGCTGGAGGGAATATGCACTGACTGTGGATGCACTTAAGAAGCAATTGCCACTACGAAATAAAGTTAGTTTAGCTTTGGACTGATGGACATCAACAAACAAACTCGCCATAATGTCAGTCATTGCTTACTATATTGATCGAAATTGGGCATTGCGTGAAGTTCAACACGCTTTCAACGAGGTTGATCGCCTGTTCTGTTCCCGTTTTGAAAGCTAATTAAAGATGATAGGTCAAGGGACAACATACTGGAGCGAGGCTAGCTGTACATTTGAAGGACGTGCTTGATCGTTTTGAGCTTACTGACGGCCGCTTGCTTGGTATTACGACTCATAATGCTTTCTCAAATTACTCGATGACACGCGAGCTGCAATCAACACTTCAGGCCTCTGGAATCGAGTGGCCTGCATTGAGAAACCATATACCGTGCATGGCGCATGTCATACAGCTGGCTTTAGGTGCATTCATGAGCAGTCTCGGTGTGAAAGGCCGCACCAAGTCTTGGGAAGCCCATGAGCGCGATCAGCAATTTGGCGAGAATGAAAGCATAGACATTGGAAAGAGTCAAAGACTTCGAAAAGAGGGCAATGCTAGAATCAATAAGGTGTTGGCCATGAGACCAGGTTTAGCAAAGATAATTGAGAAAGTACGTATTTCATGATATTTTGAAAGTCCTGAAGCTGACCTTCATAAAGCAGAGAATGCTTCCTGTATTAATTACGCTGACACCTGGTCGCCGAAAGAAGTTTATTGACTGTCAAAAAGCCAAAGTCCGCATTGCAGTACTTCCGATTATGGATGTGAAGACACGTTGGAACTCTACTCTGGAGTTGCTCGGGCGCGCCTACCACTTACGGGAATTCACCTGCGAGTGGCGTAAGAACCCAAAATCCGCTGAATATCGGCCACTATCCACAACTCAGGATGAATGGATGATTGTCAAGTATGTCATGGAAGTATTGAGGCCATTTCGATATTGGTCCCTTTGGATGTCAAAGAGGCATACAGTCACATTGCATCATGTTATTACAGTGTACAATGACATGTTCGATCACATGGATGGCGTGATGCGAGCTTTGGGCAAGAAGAAGACTCCGTGGAAGGAAGACTTGTTCTTCGCTGTGGAGTTAGCTCGACAGAAGCTCTCCAAATACTACGCCGAAGTGACTCCAACGACGGGCATGCTTCTGATTTCCGCACACATCCTTGATCCTTTCAGGAAGTTGCGATCGTTTAGAAAGTGGGACAAGGGAATGGATATTAATCCTGAGGACGAGACATCCTACACTACACAATACCAAGAGGCCTTTCTGAAGTATGTGGAGAATGGATACTGCACCAAACATCGACGTATGCCGGTCAATAAACTCGAAACGGTACGGAGTAGCAATCTCGTCCCCCCTGCAACGGCCTCAGGGTCTTATCAATCATCCTTTGATCCATATGATTTTTCCAGTGATGATGAGGAATACTTAACGCCTAACAATGTGGCTGAGACGACACCCGGACGAAGTGATCGCGCAGTCCGCTTATTGACCCCCGCCAGACTCTATTTGAATTCGCCTCCTGAAGCACCAAACAACTGGTGGCAAATCAATCCAAATCTCAATGATTACCACTCCGACCCAATGGAGATTAGCAGTGCATTTTGGATACCGGACATAACCGACTGGTGGCGACAACAGGAGGAAACACACTCAATGTACGCCGATCTCTCCAATGCGGCGCGCGACATATTCTCTATCATACCACATGGTGTCGGAGTGGAGGCCAGTTTTTCCCTTGGCCAAGATGTTATCGGCTGGAGGCAGTCAAAAACCACAGGCGAGACCCTTCGCGAAACAGTCGTTGTAAGGCAGTTTGCTCCAGCCAATAATGGGATTTTGGCTGGCATTGACCAGGAATTTGATACCATGAACACAGAAAACAACTCGGAAATGAAGAAAGAGGCGGAGGAAAGGACATTGCACAGAATGGCCAAGGTTCATGACTTTTTGGAGATGTGGCAGGGTAGCCAAAACCTACGTGCTACACAGAAGGAATCCCGTGCTCAAAACAAGCAGATGACCACTGTAGGATACATTTTGGACACGGAAGAGATCGTCAAAGCATCCTGGTCACTCTTCCAACATGATGGTGCGGCTGCATTCAAATTGTCAGAAAGATCACCTTTGCCACCAGCTTTGTCTGCAAAGGACCTCCCTGGAGGATGAACTCAAATCTTGAATGTCCACCATATTCGAAGAATCAACCGTCATCCAGTCGAAAGCGACGAGGATAGCACAGCTGAAAGTATTTCGGACACTGAAGATTGGCTAAACTGGAATGGCGACTTGGATATTCCAAATGACAGCGAAGAGGATTGCGCTGCAGACGATGACTCCGATATAGGGCACAAGAATTGCATCGAGGATCCGGAATACCCAGAGCTGCAGGATGTGAGCGCGGCGCCAAATATGCCCGGATTGGTTTGGCCAACACGAAAGTCAAAAAGTCAGGCCGAAAAGGTTTTAGTGACGGTCAATGTAGCTGAAACGCGGAGAAATAAAGAAGGGAAGAAAAAGTAGGACAGAATGCGTCAATGGTTCATCAGCTTTATGTAGCTTGACTGAGAGTTTCAGTTAGAGATATAATATGGGCGAATGGTAAGTACATTGTGAATATCTGTTCATAAATAGATGTATAGCAGGTCCAATGAATCTTTTGGCATGATACATCATTTTTAGTCGTGTGAGAGTGAACAGTGCAAGATAATGACGCAGCTTGGCTTTGCCACAGGGTTGAGTCTCAATCGAGCAGAAAGCCAAATGGTACAGTCAAATCAGGATGAAAACAATTATGGATGGCAGCAGTTGTTGAATGGACAATGCATTAAAATGAGCGTCAACGGAGCTTCAACGATTTGTGGTCTTGTAAGTACGGTAATTCACTAGTGACTTGGTCGTTGTTATGCATAACGGACGTATTGGCAGCTGTTATTGGCAAAAGAGATAGCAACACGGTCACCGCCCCATTCTTAGCATGAGTATCAACGGAGCGTCAACGATTTGTGGGCTTGTAAGTACGGTAATTCACCAGTGACTTGGTCGTTGTTATGCATAACGGACGTATTGGCAGCTTCTATTGGCAAAAGAGATAGCAACACGGTCACGGCCCCATTCTCAGCATGAGTGTCAACGGAGCGTCAACGATTTGTGGTCTTGTAAGTACGGTAATTCACCCGTGACTTTGTCGTTGTTATGCATAACGGACGTACTGGCAGCTTCTATTGGCAAAAGTGATAGCAACACGGTCGCCGCCCCATTCTTAGCATGAGCGTCAACGATTTTTAGCTTTGCATCTTGAGGAAGTTATGTTCCGACTGGTTGCAGCCCTCCATTCATGCGATATTGGTAACCTTTACTGGCAAAAACAACAGCGAAATGCTCCCTGCAGCATCCTGAAAATGAGTGTCGACGGAGCGTCAACAGTTTTAGGACTTGCATATTTCGTAATCAAGGCATCGCGCGGATTTTCGCATGCATAACTGGATTATTGACTGCCTTGCTAGGGAAAAATAGTATATATCGAAGGTGAAACACAGATACCAAATTAATCGATATTGCAAACTGCTCAACATGCAAAAGCTGATTAATGGTTGCTGAAAACTCGATTTTGATAAGATACTATTAACACACTGCAAATACAAGAGCCTTATATGAATCTATAGATGGACCCGCTGTGCGACCCGCTGACAACCCGCCCAATTCAGATGGGTTGGGAGTTTACCATGGAACCTTATCCGAGTGGGCAGTTTGCGTTTATTGACGACCCTGACCGCCAATATGGCAAAGGTTCGGTTTGGACCCGGACCCAGACCCAAAGTGAAGGTCCGGAACCGTTGCTAACACTAACAAGAGGTCGTCCCGCAACAGCCTCCCGGACAATCGCAACTTAATTCATTTTCAATGCTGCAACTCAGTGATCCTAAATGTTTTAGCCTATAAAACCAGTCAAAACTCCATATATAGACATTAGTGGCTATCTCCTGCTTTGATTAACCATCCTGCAAAGCCAAAAATTGTTGACGCTCCGTTGACGCTCATTTTGCCACAGGCGTATCCGCATTATGCAACCAGTTACTTTGGCATAGATTATCAAGTACAATGTTTTGACAGTCGTTCTATCCGTTTCATGTATGTTTTCATTATCACTACATTGTTCTTTAATTGTGCATATAAATATATCCTTTAAAATATACAGTAATGTGTCCCACCCGTTACTTTCAATCAATTCTTGTCCCCACCCTCAGATTCACCCAAAAGGCTGTTGTCGTCTGCAAAATCAATGTCAGCAGTATTTCCACGCAGCAGATAGTGTACTCAGCAAATCTGGAATAAAATCTTTATCGCGCTTGCTTTCCTTGGCAAATGCATTACAATTGAAAAATTGAGTATTTGGAAGTGGAGAATGCATGTACACACACCTGGATGGCATACCTTCTATTTCATAACTTTCATTTCCCTCAGCGTCACCTGGGGGCGCAGGTGGCGTTCCGGGCGGAGGTGCTGCCGGTTCTGGAGGAGGTGCGGCGGTTCCTTTGCGCCTCCAGCTGGTCACCGGATTCTTTGCTGTACCATTTTGGCATGGAAGGCAGCCAGCCGAATGATTTTTGTAAACCATTGCTGGGTGTCTTTCCATCGCAGCCTTCACCTTCTGATGCCCAGGAAACTCAACTCCTCGCTCCTTCTCTTCTCGGACTTCGGTGTGAGGTTTCTGAATTAGTTGTTGCGTTTCTTCTATAGCGGCGCGCGAAAACCCGCCTTTAGCCATTTTCACCATATTCAAGGCCAGGCACATGTCGGACTGTTCCAGCTGTACCCGACCTCCTTGCCTCGCCATAGTTGCAGACATGTTGAAAACCTACAAGAAATTTGTTGCTTCTTCTAAAATGAAGCTTCGGCTATTACCTCAACCATATACGACTCCATAGCCTCCTCTAGAGTCATTAAAGCCTGTTTTGTCCACTCCCGGGGACCTTTATCATGAAATTCGTCCGCGAAGATTGCAGAGCTGACCACATCATGATGTTCGATGTCGCGGACCGTGGGGATAAATGCCTTCGTTGACCATGGAGGTTTGCCATTGCGGGCAGCAATAAATTGCTCACGGAGCTCTCTACATACACCAGCTGTACATTATATTGTTAGTTGACCACCTTCTATATCGATATGGAGCTATTCACATCCGATAGCATGCTGCTGCCTATTATTGCTGCGTCCGGTTTTACGTACATTTTTCAAATGTGCGTCCTGGGCCGTATTTTCGGTGGCTGCAATTGCAGCGTCGCGGTGGACTAACTGGTGTCTGCATTGCAGCTGTGTCTCAGCCAGGGGCGCATTGGATGAAGCGCCCGCCGTTCGGCTCGATTCGGATTGTATCACACCGGGCTGAGGTGTTTGTGGAGCCATGACTTGCTGTTGTGGACAACGTGAGGAAGATGATAGCGAAAAGTGGAAAGTCCTGAGGAATATATAGTAAGCTACAGGTCACAAGGGAATGAATGACTGTCAACTTGCACGTTCTACTCAAGATGCATCCTGCTGCTAATCGCTACAAGTTGGAAGTGATTCCAACAGTCCCGTGATTTACAGTAAGTCGGTCCGATGATGTTTGTTAGTTTGTTTGTGTGCAGGGATACATCGAGGTGAACGACAGCTGATATCGCGTGTTGGATAGATATAAAAAGGAAATTCTGCAATGGAAAGGTCGTCTGGTGATGTTTGTCTCAACACATAGCCGGGATCTTACATGAAACATTCACTAACTTTCATGTCATGACGTACGATTAGTGTTACTATACCAACTGAAATGACGGTCAAAACACAGATTTTGCTTGGTTCGAGTTGATCAAACGTACGAACCTTCACATAAAAGACTCGGCTTGCCTCCATGTGGTCCATATCTTGCAACATCCAACATCACGCCCAACAACAAGGTCAACACACAATACAATGGTCAATGCTCCCAAAGAGAATTGTTCTCCACTTCCGGCGGGCAAATACGGCAAATCGACAAACCAGTCCACACGTCGATGTCATCAAGCGAATGAAGGCAAGAGCGGCTTGGTGGCAGAAAGCGTCCGAGGATTGGGAGTATTGCACGGCTCGCGATCTAAAAAGACGCTTGCGGCGGAGAAAAGACAGGAAACGCACTTTTTAAGCAATGAAGAGAAAGACAAATGGATCGAGGATTTTGTGGAGAGAGAGACCGCAGTGGCAAGAAAGCGAGTTCAAGACGCAGAGAAAGCGATTATGCAAGATATAAGGACTGCTGAAAACGGGTGGACGACAATGGGGAAGCCCGAAACAACGTTTGAAGAGATGTTGAATGCTATCAGAGAGAATCTGAGCGATCTTGCAAGTTCCGATGATGAGCAGGATGGGGAAGACGAGGAAGATGATGAAGACGATACAGAGCTCGGCAAACTCAGTGATGATGATGAACCTGGCTGGGTGATGGGCACAATCACTAAAACGGTACAGCACTGCATGGAGAGATTTTGGCAGAAACAAATGAGACTTGACGAATTGACCCAACCGGGATGGGGGGATGCAGCCAACTACTTTCGTGAGTGAGATATGAGGTATGGGACAGCTCAATTGAAGGGTCCGGCGATTGTCAAGCCCCAAATAGACACGAATACTGCCACACCATCCCCGATGACAGTTGGAGAGCATATGCAGACTGCTGAGATCGTCCGAGGACAATCGGAAATGCCAGCAGTGACTTCACGACCAGGAAGTAGTCAAATGAGGCTGGGTTCGGAGAAACCCCAGTCACATAAATTCATGCCGGTTCTTTTGCCCGGCATGGGGACCGATTGGATGCCGATTCAGGATGCAAATCCTGTTGAACCCGTAAGCTTTTACCCCTGCATGAAACATCCCTAGTTAATTACCATATAGAAATCGGATACGGACGAAGATATGGCGACCACTCCCTAGTGTTACCAACGGGTCCAAATTCCAGGGTCGGTTCCGGGTACGGTTCCACCCGAAACCGGACCGTGGCAACTGGTCTTACCACACGAAAAACCCGGACCATTGGACATGGGCCGGTTTTACCACCAAAAACCCGGCATTTCAAGTTCACAATTTTGGCTCCAATTAAGTATTTGAGTTCTGATCGTATCATGACATGATCGGTACGTAGATTGTTCAGTTTTAGCCGCTCATTCACCTCCCGCTGTCAGATTTGCGATCGGACCAATACTCAGTGCGTCGCTTTCGAAAACCCGCCAATTTGGCGTAAAATGTCACCTTATTTCACAGCGAATCAATGAATATTGGTCCGATCGCAAATCTGACAGCGGGAGGTAAAAGAGCGGCTAGAACTGCACAATCTACGTACTGGTCATGTCATGATACGATCAGAACTCAAATACTAAATTGGAGCCAAAAATGTAGGAACCGTGAAATGGACCCACGGTCCGGTTCCTACCCGGCCAAAAAACACAGGGTTTCGGTCCGGTCCGGGTAACAAAACCGCCAAGATATAGCAGTTCGGGTTTTTGGCCGGGTAACGACCCGAACCGAACCGAACCGCTGGCCAAAAACCGGACCGCTGGCGGGTTACCCGGACCCGTTGCTAACACTACCACTCCCGCGTCGCCGGAGGTCTAGATAGCCAAATAGGTAGTTTTGAAGACCTATCTTGCGGAAAAGCAATTTGTGTACCTACTTTGCTACGTGTCAGCTTTTTCCTGATTTCAGTGACCAAATTGTGAGTCATGATATTTCATCAGAGTGTGTGCAAGGGTCGAACTGGCCATGCGAATCTTCTAGACTCCAAATCTGGTTGATAGACGGCCAGCAAACATGAGATCGACCTGCCAATTACAGTTACATTAGAAAGCAAAACCTAAAATAGAGATGAAATATACTAACAAAATTTAATTCAGTGATGTCATGCGAGTCATCGGATGAGCGGTCAGTGCGCAGTCTGAACTCGGATCAATCACAGCCATCATGCAGCATTAGTTCATACATCTAACTGTATAACTGTACGCTCAGACCTGCTGCACATGGTCGACATTCTGAAAACTGCATATCGTACATCATGGAAATCGAGGAAAACGAGCCGGAAAAAGAAAGGTCAGGAAGTCCGGCTCTATATGTCTAAAATTAGTTGATGGATCTGTATGCCGTAATTGACCGGCTGAAAGCGCCAAAATGCGAAGGAACCATGTTATTGATCCAACTGATGATGTGAATAGTGGTGCAGAGGGTGCGGTGCGACCAGTTGCGTTGTCGGCCAGTCAGATTAGGTCGCAATCTCCGGCTAGTGTCCCAGCCCCCAACTTGATGGTAAAAACGTATTGACTGTCAATAATGACGTTATGACGGTCATGCAAAATGATTGCGCACGCAATTACTGTTGGTATGTCTTTAAAGTGAGTGTCAAAGGAGCGTCAACGGAGCGTCAACTATTTTAGTTTGATCTTTTCGGCAATCAAAGGGTTGCATCGTCATATAAATCTAAAGACGAGTAATTGGCCGGCTTTCGATATGAAACTGCAAGCGACATGCTCGTTGCCCCAACCGATAAATGAGTGTCAACGGAGCGTCTCCGATTTCTGGTCTAGGCTCTTGGATAATGACTAGGCTGCGCGACAGCATTAAGCCATAATGGCAGTATTGGCCGCCTTTATGGGCAAAAATGCCTACTACCATAACGCTACCACCTCCTAAAAATGAGCGTCAACGGAGCGTCAACAATTTTTGGTCTTGCATTATAGACAATTCATGGGCTGTGCAACGGCATACTCCCATTATCATAATATTGGCCGCCTTTCTACGCAAAAATGCTAGTAACGATATCGCTACTACCTCCTAAAAATGAGCGTCAACGGAGCGTCAACGATGTTTGGGCTTGCATCTTGGATTATCAGACAGCAATGCAGCGGCAATGACACAAAATCGGACTATCGGCTGCCATTATCAGCAAAAATGCTAGCAATGATATCGCAACCATCTCGTCTTTGTATGCCCTTGTATTCAACTTCACAAATATGCATGCGATGTCCCACAGGTCTGACATTTTTCTTGCTTGTAGCTGTAAAGTCAATATTTAAGAACCTGCGTTCTACCTGACTATAACGTATCCATTGACAGTCACCCAGATCGAATTGCGCAGAGTTCCATTGTTTACCGCGATGTCAGTTACAAAATCTCTAAATACCTCGTTGCTAGAGGTTATGATATCTTCGAAAAATGAAAGTGTCTTTATTCGTGATTTAAGCGACCTTACTTTACAAATCGTCTCCGATGCTTGGTGGGCTTCAATGAATGTAGGCTCGAAGCGGCCTATTGCTTAGAATAACTCTAGACATGCGCCGTCGTGGCGATTCTATTTACACTGCGGAATTGAAGAGACTGGCAGCCCCGGCATCATATGTATCGTTTGTCATCAAGTTCTGTGCCATCCATCAGAACATGGGACCAGCTCGATGGGTAAACACTTGCTGGCAAAAGCACATATCGCAAAGTTAAACGAATTCACAGTGTCAGAGGTAACCGAATTAACTAGTTCAACGGTCGATGAAACAGCTTTGGCCGTACTCAAGCTGCAAGGAAGTCGAGGAATTCCGATCGTAAGTTCGCAAAGGAAAATAGAATTGACCATTCAGGTTTCAAGTATACTTACTGAATTGACAGACAAAACGCTCCAAACTGGCAGCAAAGGACTTTCAAACTGTCAAATTTCACCAAGACACCTGGAATCGGTACCTCATGTTAGGTTTTGTTTCGGCACATATTCCATGGAACGCAATATCAAACCTTCAGCTACGACGGTCATACAATGCATTACGAACTGAGTTGGTGTTACTGTCAGCCCGCACACTGAGAAATATTTGCCGGAGGGAATACACACTGACAGTGGATGCAATTAAGAAGCAATTGCCGTCAACAAATAAAGTTAGTTTAGCTTTGGACGGATGGACATCAACGAACAAATTAGCAAAAACATCGGTCATTGCTTACTATATGGATCGAAATTGGGCTTTGAAAGAAGTACAACTAGCATTCGATGAGGTTGATAGACCAATCTTTTCCTATTTCGAAAGCTCATTCAGGATTACAGGTCAAGGGTCAGCATACGAGAGCACATCTAGCCGGACATTTGAAAGTAGTTCCGGATCGTTTCGAACTGACTGACGGCCGTTCACTTGTAATTACAACTGACAACGCTTCCTCAAATGACTCGATGCCTCGCGAACTACAAACTACCCTTGAGGCCTCCGGAATCGAATGACCCGCATTGAGAAACCATATACCATGCATGGCGCACGTCATTCAGCTGTCTTTGGGCGCATTCATGAGCAGTCTGGGTGTAAAAGGCAACACCAAGTCTTGGGAAGCCCATGAGCGTGATCAGCAATTTGGAGAGAATGAAAGCACAGACATTGGGAAGAGTCAAAGACTTCGAAAAGAGGGAAATGCTAGAATCAACAAGCTGTCGGCCATGAGACCAGGTTTAGCAAAGATAATTGAGAAAGTATGTATTTCAACATATTATGAAAGTGCTGAAACTGACCTTCATATAGCAGAGAATGCTTGCTGAATTGATTGCGCTGACACCTGGACGTCGAAACGAGTTTATTGACTGTCAAAATGTCGAAGTCTGGATCCCAGTACTACCCATTATGGATGTGAAGACATGTTGGAACTCGACGCTGGAGTTGCTCGAGCACGCCTTCTGATTGTGTGAATTCACCCGGGAGTGGCTCAAATACACAAAGTATAGCGACTACCGGCCACTCTTCACGACTCAGGATGCGTGGACTATTGTCAAGTATGTGATGGGGGTTTCACCGCCATTCCGGTACTGGACCCTTTGGATGTCGAAACGGCATAATGTTACTCTGCATCACGTCATCACTGTCTTCAATGACATGTTTGATCACAGGGATGGTGTGATGTGAGCTTTGGCCAAGAAAAAGACACAATGGAAGGAAGACTTATTCTTCACTGTGAAGTGTGTGCCGCAAAAGTTATCTAAATATTATACTGAAGTCACTCCAACGACTGGTATGCTCCTCGTTACGGCACATATCCTTGATCCTATCCGGAAGTTGTGGTCGTTCAGGAAGCGGGACAAAGGCATGGATATCATTCCTGAAGACGAGACTTCTTATACTACCCAATACCAGGAGGCCTTTCTGAAGTATGTGGAGAACAAATAGTGCGCGAAACATAGACGATTGCTGGTCATTAAGTCCGATAACACACTGAACAACAATCTCAGCTCCTTCGAAATGGCTTCTAGATCTGGTCAATCTTCTTATGATCCAGACGATTTGTCCAGCGATGACGATGAATACTGAATGCCTATCAATGTGGCTGAAACGACTCCCGGATGAAGCAACCGTGCAGCACGTTTATTGACAGCCGCGAGGCTGTATTTTAATTCACCTCCTGAATTACCACAGAACTGGGGGCAAATTAATCTGAATCTCAATGATTACCACTCCGACCCAATGGAGATCAGTAGTACATTTTGGTTACCGGATATCACCGACTGGTGGCGGCAACAAGAAAAAACGCACTCAAAGTACGCCGATCACTCCAATGTGGCGCGCGACATATTCTCTATCATACCTCACGGTGTCGGAGTGGACGCCAGTTTTTCCCTTGGGCGAGATGTGATAGGGTGGAGGCAGTCGAAAACCACTGGCGAGACTCTTCGCGAAAAAGTGGTATCAGAGCAGTCTGTTCGAGCCCTTGGCGGATTACTGGCTGGCGACGACCCATCATTGGATCTTGACATCACTGATAACGACATGGAGATGAAGAGAGAGGCGGAGGAAAAGAAGTTGCACAGAATGGCCAAGGTCCACGACATTTTGGAGATCTGGCAGGGTAGCCAAACCCTACGAGCTACACAGAAGGAATCTCGCGCTCAAAACAAACAGATGATTGCCGTAGGTTACATTTCAGATACCGAAGAGATCGTCAAACAATCCTGGTCAAACTTTCATCATGATGGTGCAGCTGCAATTAAATTGTCGGAAAAATCACCTGTGCCACCAGCTTCGTCTGCAAAGAACCTCCCTGGAGGACGAACTCAAGTATTGAATGTCTGCCGAATCAAACGAATCGACCGCCATCCTGCCGAAAGTGATGAGGATAGCTCACCTGAAAGCATTTCAGACACCGAAAATTGGCTTAACTGGAATGGGGACTTGGATAATCCAAACGACAGCGAAGATGACTGGGAGGCGGACAATGAATCAGATATGG
>Ga0307515_10010704_pt1 | contig 17528 bp, 18 predicted proteins | sample 17_EM_MG_FD_194513 | JGI IMG/M metagenome (GOLD analysis project Ga0307515, IMG submission 194513) | Populus trichocarpa ectomycorrhiza microbial communities from riparian zone in the Pacific Northwest, United States - 17_EM | ecosystem: Host-associated > Plants > Roots > Unclassified | place...
GGCGCAGGCGCGGCCGGCGCGGCGCCTGGATCGAGGGTCACCGGCGGCGGCGGTACGTTGGGATAGATCGGCTGGGCACGCACGGCGCCGGGCGCAGCGACGAGCGCCCCGAGTGCGCCGACCGCGAGGCCGAGCCGGCTCATGGCGACTCCAGTCGCTTGGCCGCCAGCATCGCGGGCTCGGACCTGGGATAGAGGTTCACGACTTGCTCCAGCACGGCGCGGCCCTTCTCGGCCTGTCCCATCGCGTGATGGCAATATCCTACCTTGAGCAACGCGTCGGGCACCTTGTTTCCTCTCGGGTAGACCTCGATCACCTTGCGGAACTCGGTGAGCGCGTGGGCGTAGTCCTTCTGGGCGTAGAACACCTCGCCGACCCAGTACTGCGCGTTGTCCGCGTAGTCGTGGCGCGGGAAGCGCTGGATGAACGCGCGCAACGCGACGAGCGCGGCGTCGTACTTCGCGCCCTTGACCAGCTCGACCGCGGCGCGATAGTCGCTCGCGGCATCGCCGCCGCGCTCGCTCGGCAGCTCGTGATCGCGGGTCTTGCTGCGCACCGCGGCGCGCGCCGAGATCGGCATCGGTGGGACGCGCCGCGTCACCTCGATGCGATCGGCGACGACCGGGACATCGGCCAGCGGCGGCGCTGCTGCGGCCGGGCGTTGCGCCGGTTGCGCGCGGCGCGGCGGAGCCGGATCGGCGTCGACCGGCAGCGCCGTGATCGCGGCGGTTCGCACCGCCGCGGCCTCACCTTCATAGACGATCTCGGTGCCGTCCTCGGTGACGCCGACGACGCGCGGAGCATCGGGTGCCGCCACGACCTGCGCCGGCGCGGCCTGGCCCGCCGGCGGCGCCGCGACCTCGACCCGCAGCGCCGGCACGGCTCCGTCGCTGCTCGCGGTCTTCGTGCGCAGCTCGTCGAGCTGATGCTCGAGATCGCGCAGCTTGCGGTCGCGGGCGCGGCGGTCGCCACGCAGCTCGCTCACCGTCTGGCTGAGTCGCCGGTTGTCCTCGCGCAGCGATGACATCGGAGTCGCACAGCCGACCGCGAGCAACAGGCAGAGGGTGCGTGCGCTGGTCACGCCGAAATCGTAGGCGCTGGGGTCGCGAACCGCAAAATATCCGCTGCGCGCTTAGCGAAGTGCTTCGCTAACCGACCGCCCACGAAGCTGCTCCGCGCTCACGGAGACTTCGGCGCGACCGGGACGAGCGTGACCTGCAGCGCGGCGCCGTCCTCGCTCGGGTTGAGCTTCTCCGTCACCGACGCATAGCCGTCCTTGGCGAAGGTCACCATCGACGCTTCGAACTCCAGCACCTTGATCTTGGTGGGCGTGATCCCCCACGACTTGCGGCCGACGGTGACCGTTGCACCGGGTGGTGTCGAGCGGACCACCACCTCGGCCAGCTGCTTCTGCAGCCGTGCGTTGACGGGGCGACCGCCGACCACGGGCATCACCTTCCTCGTCGCGGTCGCGTAGTGCGGCTTGCTGAACGTCAGCTCCACCTCGACATTGCACGGCAACCGCAGCTCGACCGGCACGGTGGCCGCCACGCCGTTCCACCACACGGAGGCGCCCTTCGGCGCATCGATCCAGGTCGGACAGATCCGACCCGCGGCCGCGGCTGCCGAGACGCTCGGTGCAACCGGAGGACGGGCCGGTGCCAGCGGTTGCCGCGATGCACCGGCGTCGTCGCGCCCGGGCTTCGCCGATCCAGTCGATGTCGCAGCCTCTCGCCCGGGCACGCCGCGATCCACAGAGGTCGCTGACCCGCCGGACGATCCGGTCGCTGGTCGATCCGGTTGACCACCAGGACGCGAGTCGGGCACCGCTGATCCCGTCGACGGCGCTGGTCGTTGCTCCGACGTGGTGGCAGCTCCGTGCGTCGCTGACCCGGCAGGTATCGTTGCCGGCGGGCCAGAGGCGGCAGTGCCCTCGGATGGCTTGGCGGCGCGCGGCCCGTCACCTCCTGCATCGGGGGTGGCGTCCATCGCAATCGCGACAACCACGCCTGCGAACACGCCCATGACGCTGACAGCGATCCACGACCAGCGGACACGGCGCGACCACGCTGCCGAGCGCGGCAGAGCGGCAGAGGAAGCACGCTCCGTGGCGGATGGCGATGCGGTCTCACGCGCGTCGACCTGGGGCTTCGTGGTCACCGCCGCCTCTGGCTCGGCGACCTTGGGCTCGGGTGGCGGCGCACCTGTCATCGCGGCGATCGCCACGGCCTCGATCGCGGCGGCCTCGAGCGCCATCGAGTCGATCGCCGCAGCCTCGATCGAGTACAGCTCGCTCGTCAACGACGCGAACGCCTCGCGTTCGCCGGAGCGTCGCGCCGCGCTCGCCGGCGCCGCCACCGCGTGGTCGGCCTCGATCAACACGGGAATCAACATCTCGCCGCGATCGTCGTAGTCGAACGTGCCGAGGTCCGGCGTCTGCCGCCAGCCCGGTCGCCCCGGATACGTCTGCACGCGGTCCCGGACGTAGTTGCCGAGCCGCGAGCCGATCGTGACGTGGCGGTCACCGCGTTGCCCGACCGGCGACACGCCGCCGGTGAGCGCCTCGATCAGACAGCCGGTGAACAGCGAGTGGCCCGCCACCGGGCCGCTGTCCATCGCCTGCTCGTCGTCCGCGGCCGACGTGATCACCAGCCGGCTGTGCCGTGCATTCGCGGCGGCAAATGGCAGGTCGATCAGCGCGCCGCTGCCGCGCCCCCACTTGACGACGCGCGATAGCGCGATGCCGCTGAAGCAGGCGTCCAGGATCACCAGGATGTGCCGGGGCGGCAGCTTGGAGATCCGGCGCAACCATGGGTCGAGCTCGATCCACGACTTGACCCGCCCGGACTCGCCCGCGGCGTCGACCGGGATGAGGTAGCCAGTGCGCACGTCGTGCCCGCCGACTCGCTGGGTCCGGGTCCCGCCATGTCCGGCGTAGAACACGATCAGGCTGTCGTTCGCATCCAGGCTGGTCAGCTCGTCGGTGACCAGCGCGTCGATCGCGTCCCGCGTGGCGCGCTCGTCGAGCAGCGGCGGCGCGACTTCATCGAAGCCCAGGCGGCGGAACAGCGCGGTGGCGCCGACGGCGTCACCGACGGCGTTGCTCAGCGGGCGCCAGTTGGCGTAGCGATCGATGCCGATCGCGGCGATGACCTGGCGGCCCACGGTGGGCGCGGTCACGCGGGTAGGTGCCATGACGACATCTCGACCGTCGCTCAGGATCGTCGTACTCCTTGCATCCAGCACCAGGCCATCAGGCGACGCGACCCTGTCCACCACGACAGCGATCGGTCCTCGTCGACAGATCTATCAGGCCTCGAGGCCGCCTGGCTACTCATCGAGCGACGACGAGACGTCGCACAGCTGACCACGTGGCAGCCCCTTCGTTAGGCGAAGGTCACAGGCAAGCGAGCTTCGAGGTTGCGAGCCGCCCGATGTCCAGCGCGCCGCCCTATCGCGGATCGTTCGATCCCCGCCGGCTTGTCGCCGGGGCGCTCGATCGGCCGGATTGTCGCGACGGCGCTCGATCGGCCTGCCGTCCTCAGCGTCGCTTCTTTGCGACTGGCTTCTTCGCCGCTGGCTTCTTCGCTGCTGGCTTCTTCGCCACTGGCTTCTTCGTTGCTGGCTTCTTCGCCGCCGGCTTCTTTGCCACTGGCTTCTTCGCCACTGGCTTCTTCGTCGCCGGCTTGGCCGCGCCGCCATCCATCGGCTCGGGCCGCGCGTGGCGCGGCTGATAGACCCCGAGCTTGCCGCCTCCGGGCAGCACGACGTCGGTGAGCACGCCCCAGCCCATGCTCTGCAACGGCTCGGTCGCGACGCCGCGCTGCTCCATCGCCGCGCGGAATGCCTCGACATCGTCGCACATCAGGTACAGCTCGTGCGTTCCGCCGCCCTCGCTCGGGTGCACCGCGACCTCGGCGGGCGGCAGGCCGAAGATCAGCCAGCCGCCGCCGACATCGACGTGGGTCAACTGGAGGACGTCGCGAAGGAACGCCCGGTCGGCCTCCGCGTCCTTGCTGTACACGATCACGTGCGCGCCGCTGATCACAGGGCCTCCTTGGTGTGAGCCGTGACTATACGTGCCCCCGGCTCCGGAGTGCACGGCGCCGGCGCCGCACCGGGCGGATTCGCCCGTTGCCGAGGTCGCCGCGGGATATCGCGCAGGTCCCCGAAAAACCCATGCAGCGAAATCACCTGCATTCCGTTTGCGGGCTGCTTGCCAGCACCGCGTGACCGCCACTTGCAGGACAGGAGATCCGGCGAGCGCCTTGCTGAACCAGCCCGGCATGTGGTTTCTGTCGATCGCCCTCAAGCACTTCGAGCTCGCGATGCGGCTCCATGCCGCCGCACCCTGGCTGCCGCCCGACGCGGCGTACGCGCACGTCGAAGCGGCGAGCGCCGCCGCCACGGACCGGGTCACGCCCGAGTTGCTGCTGGGGATCGCGTTCGTCGAGAGCCGGTTCGACCCGACGGCGGTGTCCCGGGTCGAGGGTGGCACGCGCAGGACCGGCTCGTACCTCCCGACAACGGCACCGGCCGCGCTCGATCGACGCGCGGCGCTGTACTGCGGCCCGCTACAGACCTTCGCGGCGTCGTGGTCGGCGTGCGTCGCGATGCGCGGCCTCGACGTCGCGTACGCGGCGGCCACCGCCGAGCTCGAGCAGTGGCTCCGCGACCGGCGCGTCCACGGCAGCACCGCGCGCGCCCTCGCCGGCCATGGCTGCGGCAACCACGGCGTGACCACGGGCAGGTGCAACGGCTACCCCGCGCGTGTGCGATGGATGGAACAGCGGCTCCAGGACCAGCCGCCTCGACCGCTGGTGGCGCAGCGCGCCGTCACCCGATCGTGACCTGCGGGGCCAGGCTCGTCCTGGGGGAACTCACCGTCGCACGAACGCGTAGTTGACGGTGATCGCCGCCGCGCAGATGCTCGGCGGAACGCAAACTCGGAGGCGAGCCATGAAATCCCACGCACGCAAGCGGTCGCAGGTGTTGCCGTCGCGACGACAGATCATCGGGGGCGGGCTGGCGATGGCGGGCGCGGCCATGGCGAGCCCGCTGCTCGCAGCCTGCAAGCGCTCCGGGTCGCAACCCGGGAACAAGCTGAAGATCGGCTTCGTCAGCCCGCGGACCGGCGCGACCGCCGGGTTCGGCGAGCCCGATGGCTACGTCCTCGAGCTGGCGCGCAAGGCGCTGGCCGCCGGCCTGTCGATCGGCGGCGTGTCGTACGAGGTCCAGGTCATCGACAAGGACAGCCAGTCGAACCCGCAGCGCAGCGCGCAGGTCGCCAACGAGCTGATCACCGGCGAGGCCGTCGATCTGATGCTGACGACCTCGACACCCGAGACCGTCAACCCGGTGTCCGACGCCTGCGAGGCCGCCGGCGTACCGTGCATCTCCACCGTGGTGCCGTGGGAGGCCTGGTACTTCGGCCGCGGCGGCAAGCCGGGCGCGCCGTCGCCGTTCAAGTTCACGTTCCACTTCTGCTTCGGCGTCGAGCAGTTCAGCAATGCCTACAGCCACCTGTGGCCGCAGATCGAGACCAACAAGAAGGTCGGCGTGATGTGGCCCAACGACGCCGACGGTAACGCGATCCGCGCCGCGCTCGGTCCGCTGCTCACCAAGGCCGGCTACACGATCGTCGATCCGGGCGCCTACACCGACGGCACCAACGACTACTCGTCGATGATCGCGCGGTTCAAGGACGAGCAGTGCGAGATCTTCAATGCGTTCCCGATCCCGCCGGACTTCGCCACGTTCTGGCAGCAGGCGGCGCAGCAGAGCTTCAAGCCCAGGATCGCGCAGATCGCCAAGACCGGGCTGTTCCCGTCGCAGGTCGAGGCGCTGGGCGAGCTCGGCGTCCGGCTCGCCGGCGGCTGCTACTGGTCGCCGGCGTGGCCGTACCGATCGCCTTTGACCGGCGTATCGTCGAAGGATCTCGGCGACGGCTACCAGGGCGCGTCCGGCAAGCAGTGGAACCAGCAGCTCGGCCCGAGCCTGGCGCTGTTCGACGCCGCGGCCGCCGCGTTCAAGACCACCACCAACCCCCGGGACAAGGCCGGGCTGGCAAAGACGATCTCCGCGCTCGAGGTCGACACGCCGATCGGCCGCCTGGCGTGGGGCCAGGGCCCGGTCGGCAACGTGGTCGCCACGCCGATCGTCGGCGGCCAGTGGGTCGCCGCGCCGGCCGGCAGCAAGTACAAGCTCGAGTTCGTGATCTGCGAGAACTCGTCCGATCCGAAGATCCCGATCGCCGCGAAGCTCCAGTCCTACGCCGGCTGAGCGATGATGGCCGCGGCCATGACCGACCCGGCTGCGCCGCTGCTCGTCGAGGCCCAAGGCATCGTCAAGCGCTACGGCGAGCTGGTCGTGCTGGACCGCGTCGATGTCCGGATCGGCGCCGGCGACGCGGTCGGGGTGGTCGGCCCCAACGGCGCCGGCAAGACCACGCTGCTCGGCGTGCTCGCCGGCTCGGTGGTCCCGACCGCCGGCAGCGTGCGGCTGCGCGGCGAGGACGTGACCCGGTTGGCGCCGAGCGCGCGCTGCCGGCGCGGAATCGGCCGGGCGCACCAGATCCCGCGGCCGTTCGGCGGCATGACCGTGCTCGAGAACACCCTGGTCGGCGCCACCGCCGGCGCGGGGCTGCGCGGCCGCGCGGCGTACGCCCGCTGCGTCGAGGTCCTCGAGCTGTGCGGCCTGATCGATCTCGCCAACCGGCGCGCCGAGAGCCTCGGCCTGCTCCACCGCAAGCGGCTCGAGCTCGCCCGCTCGCTCGCCACCGGGCCGGCGATCGTGCTGCTCGACGAGATCGGCGCCGGCCTGACCGACGCCGAGGCCGGCGAGCTGGTCGCGACGATCCGCACGCTGCACCGCCGCGGCGTGGCGATCGTGTGGATCGAGCACATCGTCCACGTGCTGGTCCAGGTCGTCGACCGGCTGGTCTGCATGGACGCCGGGCGCGTGATCGCCGACGGCCCGCCCGGCGCGGTGATGCAGAGCGCGGCGGTGATCGACGCATACCTGGGCAAGGGCGCGAGCCAGGGCAGCAGATGACCCTGCTCGCGGTCGAGGGCCTCGACGCTCACCACGGCCTGCTCCACGCGGTCCGCGGCGTGTCGCTTGCGATCGCCGAGGGCGACAAGCTCGCGCTGGTCGGCGCCAACGGCGCCGGCAAGACCACGCTGCTGCGCACGCTGGCCGGAGCGCACCCGGCGAGCGCCGGCGTGGTGCGGTTCGACGGCGCCGATATCACCGTGCTGCCGGCGCACCGCCGCGTCGCGCTCGGCATCGCGCTGGTGCCCGAGGGCCGCCGGTTGTTCCCCGACATGACCGTACTCGAGAACCTGCTGGTCGCCGGCCGCCGCGCCCGGCCGGGACCGTGGACCGTGGACACCGTGCTCGATGCGTTCCCGCTGCTCCGCCCGCTGCGCGACCGGCGCGCCGCGGCGCTGTCGGGCGGCGAGCAGCAGGCCACCGCGATCGGCCGCGCGCTGATGACCAACCCGCGGCTGCTGTTGCTCGACGAGGTCTCGCTCGGCCTCGCGCCGCGCGCGGTCGACACCGTGTACGAGTCGCTGGCGCGGCTGATCGCGACCGGCGCCACCGTGATCCTGGTCGAGCAGGATCTCGGTCGCGGCCTGGCGATCGCCGACCGCGTGGTCTGCCTGCTCGAGGGCCGGATCGTGCTCGAGGGCGCGGCGGCCGAGCTGACCCGCGAGCGCGTCACCGAGGCATACTTCGGGCTCCGCGGGCCGGGCGGGCAGCCATGACCTGGGTCAACGTGGTCGTGCAGGGGGTGCTGCTCGGCGCGGTCTACGCGCTGTTCGCCTGCGGCCTGTCGCTGATGTTCGGCGTGATGCGGATCATCAACCTCGCGCACGGCGACCTCGCCGTGGTCGGCGCGTACCTGGTGTGGCTGGTCGCCGACAAGGCGCACGTGTCGCCGTTCGTCGCGCTGATCGCGGCGCTCCCGGTGATGCTGATCGCCGGCTACATCCTGCACGTGGCGCTGCTCGGCCGCAGCCTGCGCGGCGGCCCGCTGGTGCCGCTGCTGACCACGTTCGGCCTGGCGATCGCGATCCAGAACACGCTCCAGGAGGCGTTCTCGCCCGACGTCCGATCGCTCGGCGCGGCGGCGGGGTGGATCGCCACGGCGAGCTGGCGGATCTCCGGCGGGCTGGCGATCTCGTGGTTCGGCGTGCTGATCCTCGCCGTCGCGGTCGCGGTGCTCGGCGGGCTCGACTGGTTCCTCCGCCGCACCGGCCTGGGCCGCGAGATGCGCGCGACCGCGCAGGATCCCGACGCCGCCCGCCTGGTCGGGATCGACGCGCGCGCGGTGTACGCGCGGGCCACCGCGATCGCGGTCGCGACCGCCGCGCTCGCCGGCGCGTTCCTGGCGATCCGGTCGACCTTCGAGCCGCTCAGCGGCCCGACCCAGCTGATCTTCGCGTTCGAGGCCGTGGTGATCGGCGGCTTCGGCTCGTTGTGGGGCACGCTGTTCGGCGGCATCGTGCTCGGCGTCGCCCAGACCATCGGCGGCCACATCGATCCGCAGTACTCGATGCTCGCCGGTCACCTGGTGTTCCTGGCCGTCCTGGCCAGCCCGCGCGGTCGGACGCTCGCGGCCCGGAGCGCCTGGACGTGACCCAGGCGATCGAGACCGAGGCCGCGCGCTACGCGGTTCGGCGGTGGAGCCGGCTGTCCCGGATCTCGCTGACCGCGGTCGGCGCGGTCGTGCTCGCGCTGGCGCTGGTTCCGCTCGCGCTGTCGACCTATGCCACCGAGCAGCTGACCCAGCTGCTCATCCTCGTGATCCTCGCCGCGATGTGGAACGCGCTGGCGGGCTACGGCGGCCTGATCTCGATCGGCCAGCAGGCGTTCCTCGGCTTCGGCGCTTACGCGACGATCGTGCTGACCCAGCGCGGCGTCCCGCCCTACCTCGCGATCGCGCTCGCCGCGCTGGCCGCCGGCGGCCTCGCCGCGCCGGTCTCGATCCTGGTGCTGCGGCTGCGCGGCGGGCAGTTCGCGATCGGCATGTGGGTGGTGGCCGAGGTCCTCGCGCTCTTGATCGCGCTGATCCCCAGCGTCGGCGGTGGGACCGGCGTGTCGCTGACCGGGCTCAACGTCCATGCCCCGGCCGATCGCCAGGCCTACACCTACTGGTTGACGCTCGGGTTCGCGGTCGGCCTGCTCGGCCTGGTGTTCGCCGTGCTGCGCAGCCCGGCGGGCGCGGCGCTGCAGGCGATCCGCGACGACGAGGCGGCGGCCGCGTCGCTCGGCGTCCGGGTCGAGGCCAGCAAGCGCCTGGTGTTCGTGCTCGCCGCGTTCGGCTGCGGCGCGGCCGGCGCGCTGACCCTGGCGAACACGCTGTTCATCCAGCCGCGATCGATCTTCGGCGTGCAGTGGACCGCGTACATGATCTTCATGGTGCTGGTCGGCGGCCTGGGCAGCTTCGAGGGTCCGCTGCTCGGCGCGGTCGCGTTCTTCGCGATCCAGCACTGGTTCGCCCACCTCGGCGCCTGGTACCTGATCGGCCTGGGGCTCACCGCGATCGGGTTCGCGCTGGTCCTGCCGCGCGGGATCTGGGGCTGGCTCGAGCACCGCCTGGACCTGCGGCTGTTCCCGCTGGGCCATCGCCTCGAGCGGACCGAGCGCACCGGAGCACCGCCCGAGCGATCCTGATCGCGCTCAGTCCATCCCGAGCGAGAACTGCAGCGCGGTATCGAGCTGGTCGAGCTTGGCCCGGGTCAGCGAGGTGATCTGCGCCTCGAGCAAGGTCTTCGGGATCGTCACCAGGTTGTCGGTGTTGATCACGCACGCCCGGGGCATCCCGTCGCGCGGGCCCAGCGGGACCTCGCTCGGGATCGCGCGAACCACGGTGGAGACCTCCGCCACCGTGACCGACGACCGGATCCGGTACGCCGCGTCGCGCGAGATCAGCGCGACCGGCCGGCGCCCCGCGGGTAGCGCGAGCTGCGCCCACCAGATCTCGCCGCGCCTCATCGCCGCGACCGCTTGCGCGCGCTGGACCCGGCGGCGCGCCGGGTTCGCCCGGTCCGTGGCTCGGTGGGCCGCGGACCGCGCGGGGCAGGCCGCGAACCGGGGGCCTGCGAATCGAGGAACCGCATCGGCGCCGCCGGCGCCCACGCGGTCCAGTGCGAGGTCGCCTGCGCCGCCACCGCCGCGATCTCGTCCACGGCCTCGGGGGTCCGGAGGTAGCCCTCGGCGTAGCGCCGGTCGGCCTCGGCGCGGTCCGCGCTGCGGATCCAGTCCTCGAGCGCCGAGGCGACCACCGAGCTCCTCGACCTGCCCTGGCGCAGCCGCAGCCGCTCGACCACCTCGTAGACCTCGGTCGGCACCGTGACCGCGATCTTGGTGAACGGAGATATCCCCGGACCGGTTCGAGTCATACCCGAATCATACCACGGCCCAGAACGGCCCCGCGCTACTTCGTCGCCGCGAGGATCCGATCGGCGCCCTGCTCCAGCAGATCGTCGCCGAGCCGGCGGCCGAGCGCCTCGGCGTCGCTCGCGGGGCCGGTGGCCTCGGCGCGCAGGATCTTCGTGCCATCCGGCATGCCGCACAGCCCGATGATGCGGAGCTGGCCGCCGGCGGCGTCGACGGCGTGCGCTGCGAGCGGGGTCTGGCAGCTGCCGCCCATCCGGGCCAGGAAGCTGCGCTCGGCGGCGACCCGGCGCTCCTCGGCGGGATCGTGGATCGCGCGCCGGATCAGATCGGCGACCCAGGCGTCGCCGCTGCGGGTCTCGAGGCCGAGCACGCCCTGGGCGACCGCGGGGACCGAGACCTCGAGCGGCAGCAGCTGGGTGATCCGATCGGCCAGGCCCAGCCGGGTGAGGCCCGCGGCCGCCAGCACGATCGCCTCGAACTCGCCGTCATCGAGCTTGCGGATCCGGGTCGGCACGTTGCCGCGCAGCATCGCGATCTGCAGATCGGGCCGGCGCGCGAGCAGCTGGCACTGGCGACGCATCGACGACGTCCCGACCTTGGCGCCGTGCGGCAGGGCGTCGACCGTGACCGGCGCGCGTGCGCACAGCGCATCCCACGGGACCTCGCGCGACGACACCGCCGCCAGCACCAGGCCCGGCGCGAGCTCGGCCGGCACGTCCTTCATGCTGTGGACCGCGAGATCGGCGCCGTGATCGAGCAGCGCCTGCTCGATCTCCTTGACGAACAGCCCCTTGCCGCCGACCTTGGCGAGCGGCACGTCGAGGATCTGGTCGCCGGACGTCTTGATCACGTTGAACTCGACCGCGACGTCGGGAGCCACGGCGGCGAGCCGCGCCTTGACATGCTCGGCCTGCCACAGGGCAAGCGCGCTGCCGCGGGTTGCGATCACCAGGCGCTGGGTCACGGTTACTGCCTTTCTTCGGAGGGGGCCGGCTCCGCGATCTCGCGGTCCAGGGCGGGTTGCGGATCGCGTGGCTCGTCGCCACCGTTCTGGTCGCCGGCGCTGCCGGGCTCGGCCGGCGACAGGTCGAACAGCTGGCACAAGATCTCGGCGCGCATCCCGGCCTCGTCGGGCGGCGCCTCGCGCAGCGCGATGGTCGGCTGGTGCAGCAGCTTGTTGACCACCAGGGTGACCAGGCGCTGGATCACCTCGCGCTGCTGCGCCGGCGTGTGATCGCGGCGCGCGAGCTGGTCGAGCGTCTTCTGGAGCTCGGCGTCGGCGACCCGCGCGAACCGCTCGCGCAGCGCGCGGATCGTGGGCACCACGCCCTGGGTCCGCATCCAGTGCTCGAACTGGCCGGCCTCGTGCTCGACGATCCGCGCCGCGTGCTCGGCGGCCTTGGCGCGCTCGGCGAGGTTGGCGGCGACGACCTTCTCGAGGTCGTCGATGTCGAACACGTAGACGCCGTCGAACTCGCCGATCGCCGGCTCGGCGTCGCGCGGCACCGCGATGTCGATCACGACCAGCTGGCGCCAGCGCCGCGCCTTGGTCACCCGCTTGAACAGCGCCCGGGTCAGGATCGGCTCGCGCGCGCCGGTCGAGCTGATCACCACGTCGGCGTCGACCAGCAGGCGCTCGAGGTCGGCCCACGGCCGGGCGATGCCGTCGATCTCGGCGGCGAGCGCCTCGGCCTTCTCGGGCGAGCGGTTGGTCACGATGATGTGCTGGGCACCGGACGCGTGGAGGTGGCGCGCCGCCAGCGTCGACATCTTGCCGGCGCCGACCACCAGCACGCTCTTGCCGGACAGGTTGCCGAACACGCGCTTGGCCAGATCGACCGCGACCGTCGACACGTTCGCCGCGCCGCGCGCGATCGCGGTCTCGGTCCGGACCCGCTTGGCGACGCCGAACGCGCGCTCGAGGCAGCGGCCGAGCAGTGGCCCCGAGGTCCCCGCCGCGTTGGCCACCCCGTACGCTGCCTTGAGCTGGCCGAGGATCTGGGCCTCGCCCAGCACCAGCGAGTCGAGCGCGCTGGCGACCGAGAACACGTGACGCACCGCCGCGGTGCCGCGGTGATCGTAGAGCACGTCGGCGACATCGGCCGCGGCGAGCCCGCGCTGGGCGGCCAGGAACGTCCGCACCGGGCCGGTCGGATCGGCGCCGGACTTGCCCACGCCGTAGACCTCGACGCGGTTGCAGGTCGAGACCAGCAGGGCCTCGGCGACCGGCAGCTCGGCGGTCATCGCCTGGAGCGCGCCGGCCAGCTCCTCGTCGCGGAACGCCAGCTTCTCGCGGACGGCCACCGGCGCGGTCCGCCAGCTGATCCCGACGACAAACAGCTCGGTCATCGCGCTTAGCCCGCCATCCGCCGGACGAGGTAGATCGCGAGCACGAGCAGCGCGGCGGCGAATCCGGCCAGGGTCAGCCGCGCGGCGCGCCGGCCGCGCCAGCCGTAGACTTGGCGCGCCACGAGCAGCGCGGCGTAGAAGATCCAGGTCACCGCGGCGAGCGGGTACTCGGGGCGATCGAGCGACTCGCCGCGCCGGGCCATCCAGGCCGCGCCGAGCCCGAGGGCGACGGTGAAGATCGGGAACCCGACCCAGATCAGGCGGTGGCTCAGGCGATCGAGCGCCTCGAGCGGCGCGCCGCGATCCTTGAACGCGAGCGCATCGAACCGCTTGCGCCGCAGCGCGCGCTCCTCGGCGAGGTAGATCACGGACAGCGCGCTGGCGAGCGCGAACACGCTGACCCCCACGGTGGCGAGCGAGATGTGGATCCGGCCGAGCACCGTGAGGTCCTCCGGCGCGGCGCCCGCGGGCGTCAGCCGCGCCACCACGAGCAGCACCAGCGACACCGGCATCACCGCCGCGCCGCCGAGCGTGAGCCGGTAGCGAGTGCTGGCGAGCAGGTAGCCGGCGGTCACGATGAACGACAGAAATCCAAGGGCCTCGCGCACCGACTGCGCCGGGTGGACGTCCTGCGTCCCGCGCCAGCCGATGTCGGCGCCGTGCGCGAGGCAAGCTGCCCCAACCAGGGCGAGCGCGAGCGGCCGCAACCGCGCGTGGCCGCCGAGCACCGCCAGGAGCGCCGCCGTCGCCGCGGTGTACGCGACCACGGCGACCCAGAACGCCGGCGACGGGGCCACGGACAGCAGGCGATCCGCTGCGTCGGTCACGGCGGCAGCGGCTCGCCGATGAACCCCTCGATCACGTCGTACGCCGTGTCCTTGTAGATCACCGACTTCTCGAAACAATCGGCGCCCATCTCGTCGAGCGCTTCCTTGGACTTGACCCGGCCGACCAGGTCGTGTGGGTCGCCATCGCTTCCGGCAGATGTCAGGAAATGCACCGCAGGCTTCATCGCGAACGATCGGTTGAGCTCGGTCAGCGTCATGCGGTCCCCTTCGAGCGAAGCACGGCCCTCGATCGTCCAGTTATCGAGCCGTTCGACCGAGATGAATAGCCGCGACATTCCCCTGGCAAACAGTGTACCGACGTCACGGCAGGCCGGCTAGTCGGTGAGGTTGCCATGGCACGGCCGCAAGGTTACATACAGCTGGACCACCGGAGGTCCAATGGCCAGCGAGAACATCAAGGAGCTCACCGACGCCAACTTCGAGGCGGAAGTTCTGAACTCCGAAGTCCCGACCCTCGTCGATTTCTGGGCAGTCTGGTGTGGCCCTTGTAAGCAGATCGCACCGACGGTCGACGCGCTCGCCGACGCCTACAAGGGCCGCGTCAAGGTCGCCAAGATGGACGTCGATCACCACCAGCTGGTGCCCCAGCAGTACGGCGTCAAGTCGATCCCGACGCTCCTGATCTTCAAGGGCGGCAAGGTCGTCGGCCAGCTGGTCGGCGCGATGCCGCGCAGCAAGCTCGAAGCCGAGCTCCAGAAGCACCTCTAGCCACCCCGGCGATCTCGCCGGAGCGTTCTGGCCAGCTCCGGGTCGCGGGTCGTGCGTATCCTGTACGGACGATGCACAACCACGAGCGAGCCCCGGCCGCGCCATGCAGAGCCCGCCACTGCCTTGCGAGCGCGGCGCTCGTCGTCGCGGCCGCAGCAGGCGCGGCGTGTGGACGCAGCCCGGCCGCGGGCGCCGAGCGCGGCAGCTGCCGGCCCGACCACAGCTGCGACGTGGGCCTGGCCTGCGCATCGGACCTGTGCGTCCGGCCGCCGCCGGCCGATTGCGCCGATGTCGCCGAGCAGCTGACCTCGATCGAGCTCGGGAACTACGCCGAGCCCGAGGCCCGCGCGGCGGTGGTCGCCCGGTACAAGGCCGCGTGCGAGGCGGCACGAGTGTCCCGGGACGAAGCGCAGTGCCTCGACAAGGCGAGCGACCGATGGGACGCCGGCCAGTGCGTGCCGCGGCTGTTCCCCGAGATGGCGTCGACCACGACCGCCGACTGCCCCGCGATCGCGGCCAAGATCCGCGCGGCCACGGTGAAGCAGCCGGAGTACGGGCGAGCCGGCATGGCGCGCTGGTACGACACCATGGTCGCCGTGATGCAGGCGTCCTGCGAGCAGGACCGCTGGCCCGACGCGCTCAAGAAGTGCGTGCAGGCCGGCGAAGGCATGTCGCTGGCCGCGCCGACCTGCAACCAGCAGATGCCGCCGGCGCTGCAGCGCAAGATCCAGCAGAGCCTCGCGCGCGCGATGCAAGACCAGGCGCGCTGACGAGACCGGCGGCGATCAGTAGCCGTGCTTGCGCAGCGACACGTTGGCGACCAGGCCCATGGCCAGGAAGAACGTGACCAGCGAGCTGCCGCCGTACGACACGAACGGCAAGGTCACGCCGACCACCGGGGCGAGCCCGAGCACCATCGCGACGTTGACCACGACGTGCCAGAACGTCATCGCCGCGACGCCGACGCAGATCACCGCGCCGATCCGGTCGCGCGCCGACAGCGCTACGTTGAGGATCCAGACCAGCAGAAAGCCGAAGATCGCGAGCAGCACCACCGAGCCGGCGAACCCCCACTCCTCGGCCCACACCGAGTACGGGAAGTCGGTCCAGTGCTCGGGCACGAAGTTGAACTGGTTCTGGGTGCCCTCGAGGAAGCCCTTGCCCCAGATCTTGCCCGAGCCGACCGCGTAGATCGACTGCTGGGTGTGCCAGCACTCCTTGGTCGGCGCGATGCCGCAGTCGATGAAGCCCAGGATCCGCTTCTGCTGGTAGTCGTGCATCGTCTCCCAGAGGATCGGGATGGCGAGCAGGCCGGCGAGCGTGACGTGGACCATCGGCCACACCGATGGCATGGCGAGGAAGCCGACCGACAGCACGATCAGGCCGAGCAGGATGGCGGTGCCCAGATCGGGCTGGATCGCGATCAGCCCGATCGGGATCACCAGCACGACGAGCTGGCCGAGCAGCACGCGCGGCGCGTAGCTGGTCGGCTCGGTGTCCTGGAACACGCGGCCGAGCACGAGGATCACCATCAGCTTGGCGAGCTCGGACGGCTGGATCCCCATGCCGCCGATGTTGAGCCAGCGGTAGGTGATGCCGTGGTTGGTATCGCCGGCGGGCGGCTTGCCCAGCACCCGCGCGACCAGGAGCAGCGCGATCGCGATGCCCAGGCCGATCCAGGCCAGCCGCACCATCGTGCGGTAGTCGACGATGGTCGCGACGGCGAAGCCGATCACGCCGACCACCATCCACTGGACCTGGGTATCGAACTTGGCGTGGTGCCGGACGCCGCGGGTCGCCGAGTACAGGTTGAGCAGGCCCAGCGTGCACAGCGCGAGGATCACGACGATCAGCGGCCAGTCGACCGCGGCGCGGAACCGCCGCCACCGGCTGACGCCGACGGTGGTCCGGGGCAGCAGCAGCCCGGTGCCCCTCACGGCCCGTCCTTGACGGCCTGGGGGCGGGCCTGCGGCCGGATCTTGGTGAAGTAGCCCTCGACGATCTGCTTGGCGATCGGCCACGCCACGCCGCCGCCCGGGCCGCCGTGCTCGACCAGGACGACGATCGCGATCTCGGGGTCCTCGGCCGGCGCCCAGCCCGCGAACCAGGCGTGCGAGGCGTTGGGGTTCCAGCGATCGAGGTCCTTCTCGTCCTCCTGCTTGTGGTGCTTCTTGACCTCGGCGGTGCCGGTCTTGCCCATCACCGGGACCACGTCGGTGTGGCCGTGCTCGAACGCGGTGCCGCCGGGCTCGTTGGTGACCTTCCACATCCCGCGCTTCCAGATCTCGAGCGTGTCGCCCGGGGTCTTGACCTGCTTGGCGACCTGGGGCTCGTAGGTGGTGATGACGTGGCCGTCGTGGGCCTCGAGCCGGTCCACGACCTGGGGCACGTACAGCGTGCCGCCGTTGCCGAGCGCGGCGTAGGCCATCGCCATCTGCAGCACGGTGACCTCGACGTCGCCCTGCCCGATCGCCGCGTTGGTCGCGAACCCGACCTTGTAGTGGCTGGTCTTGTCGTACCAGTCCTTGGTCGGGATCCGGCCGCCGGCGTCGCCGTTGAGCCCCAGGTTGGTCGGCTTGCCCAGGCCGTACTCGGTCGCGACCTGGGCGATCCGGTCGATGCCGATGCGCTCGGCGAGCCGCCAGAAGTAGGTGTCGCACGAGTGCTGGATCGCCGCGATCAGGTTCACCTTGCCGTGCGTGCCGTGGCAGCGGAACAACGTGCCCGACAGCTGGTACTGGCCGGTGCAGAACATGTTCTCGTCGCTGGCCGCCTGGCCGTCCTCGAGCGCGGCGATCGCGGTGGCGAACTTGAAGATCGAACCCGGCGGGTAGGTCATCCGCAGCGCCTTGTCGATGAACGGCTTGCGCGGATCCTGCTTGAGCATGGTCTCCTCGGCCTGGGTCAGGTGGCCGGTCATGATGTTGGGATCGAACGAGGGCTTGCTGACGATCGCGCGGATCCTGCCGGTCCGGGGCTCGACCACGACCACCGCCGCCGCGGCGACGTGCGACACCGCCTTCTCGGCGAGCCGCTGGAGCTCGGCGTCGATCGTCAGCACGAGGTTGGCGCCGGGCACGGCCGGCACGCCGCGCTCACCCTGGATCAGCGCCGACGCGGTCGCGTCGTCGAGCCGCTGGCCGCGGGCGTCGACCGCGTAGCGCTCGACGCCCTTCTTGCCGCGCAGGTAGTTCTCCCACTTGTCCTCGAGCCCGT
>Ga0307515_10010705_pt1 | contig 17527 bp, 11 predicted proteins | sample 17_EM_MG_FD_194513 | JGI IMG/M metagenome (GOLD analysis project Ga0307515, IMG submission 194513) | Populus trichocarpa ectomycorrhiza microbial communities from riparian zone in the Pacific Northwest, United States - 17_EM | ecosystem: Host-associated > Plants > Roots > Unclassified | place...
TTCTAGGGATTGTCTTTTCAAGACAAAACTCATTAGAAGGCTATAAGCTTTGAACATGTGACAATACTATTTTAGAAGCCAACCATGCAGCAAATTTGGGCTAACGTCATTACTAAACGTGAAATTTTCCTTTATTGTAATAATTTTTTTTATAAACCAATATAAATTGACAAAAGAAATTGTACTAATTTTATAGATAATTTTCTCCATAGGAGTAAAAAGTAATATAAAACAACAACAAAAAAATCTCATATAAAAAAAAATCCAATACGATAATTTGACTAACGTTGATGTGGTTTTATTATTTTTGGATCTTAATTGTCAAAGAACCATCTCAACCTAAAAATTTAAGCTGTTAGGTGAGGTCTCAGGATATGATATATATTATTCTCTAACACACCTCTTATTTTATTATTTTTGGATCTTAATTGTCAAAGAACCATCTCAACCTAAAAATTTAAGATGTTAGGTGAGGTCTCAGGATATGATATATATTATTCTCTAACACACCCCTTCAAGTGAAAGCTCTTTGGGCTTGAAACTTGCACAGACTCACTTTACCTTGTGCTTTTTACCTTGTGCTTAATTTTTATAAAATAAATGGGGATGGTGAGATTCGAACTCGTGACTGCTTGGTTATCAAGGCTTTGATATCATATCAAAAAACCATCTCAACCTAAAATCTTATGATGTTAGGTGAGGTTTCAGGATATGATATATATTATTCTCTAATATTAATATTATTGACTTTTAAGATGACTTTTAAGCATTTTTAAAGTTTTCATAGACAAAATAAAGCGATAAAAATATATATATGTTAGGAGTGATTTAAAAAGCTTATTTTATGTGTTATTTTAGGTTTTATATATGTGGTTGATAAACGAGAAGATAATTCTCTCTAAGGTTTTAAGAGTTTTTTTTTGAGATTTTCCTTTGCTATATATCGTCGCTGACAATAGCATTGTGGTAGCATATTTTTAAGACTGAGGCTTGATGCCTTTATTTTTACCTTTCTGGATCTTTTTCTAGAGTTACAGTTTTTTATTATTATTATTATTATTTCTTACTCATGTGAAGTTGTCAGTGGAGACTCATTATTCCATGGATTTAGATAAATAGAAGATGATTTGATGGACGACTATGCTTAACAATAGAAAGAAATGTCTACGAGGAAGTAGAACCATGCACTGATTGTTACTAGATCTTAGATCAATGTGCGTGTCTTTTCTCTAGGTTATAGAGTTACTCTAATTATTGTCAGTAGATTTAAGATTAATCTGTTCATCTTTTATCTCTTATGCCATATAATTGTTTTGCTCCAGTTTTTTTTTTATGTATTATTTAAGGCTATAAAGCTCATTATGTATTAGTACTGGTTTATTAATGGTCTTATCTTTGATAAAAAAAAAATTGAAAAAAATTGAAAAATAGAATTAAATAATTATTTTTAGTTTTTAATAATTTATCTTCTAAGAGTTTCTTCAATATTAGTTTTTTTTTAATTATAAGTGAGATGGGATTTACATATTAATATTGAAGATATGTTATTATATATGTTAATATTATATTAAAGATATAATATATAGTCAATTAAAACTTTTAAGGAGTTCGAACTTGTAAATATAACTATATATGAGTTGTTTATGAAGAGAAAATCTCTCTGATAAGCACTTTCTCCGAATCTTTATTCTTGAATTCAGTCCAACATCACCAAAAAGGCAAAGACGGCTTTGTTATTTTTAATGACAAATGAATTCATTTCCATCTAAACTCACTTATTTAACTAATCTATATTACTAAATAAGTTCCAGCTCAAATAATATTTGTGTTTATTTTTAAAATCTCATGCTCAAACCTTTTTTTTTTGTAAAAAAAAAAGGTTAACCTATGTAATGTCACATTTTTACCCTCATTTCCTAACATATTTTGAAAAAAAAAATTAAAAATAAACAAAAATAAAGAGTGAAACAACAAGCAGACCAAAATAAATAAAAGAGTGAATCTCTCTCCGAAATAACTATAGAATATAGAAATAAGGAGGAAAGAAGATAGAAATGAAGAAGGAACTTGAGATAAAAAGGTAAATAGAGAGTGAGATATAAATAGATAAAAGGATAAAAACACCAAAAAAGATTCACAGGAGAGCTATTAGATACCCAAAGAGAAGAAAAATCAAAAGAAAAACTAGAGAGAACAAAAACACGCAAACAGAAAGAAAAAGAGAAAACAAAGAAAAAGGCTTAGGCTCCGTTTGTTTGCTAGAAAGTAGTTTCATTTTGAAAAGTGAATTCCAGAAAAGTGATTTGGGAAAGTGAATTATTTTTCGATGTTTGATAGTGTAATGAAAAATAAGTTGGAAAACACTTTCCAGTGTTTGGCTATGTCATGGAAAATGAGCTGGAAAATAACTTATTAATGTTTTATTTTTTTCAAGTTTATTAAAATAATGAGGAACAAATCTTACAAATTAAAAGTTGAATGAGAATGAAATTGAAAAAAATATAATTTCATAAATTATCTCAAATAAAATAAATAATAATCAAAATAATTGAGATCAAATCTAAAAAATAAAAAAATTGAAAGATAGAGAAATTAAAATAATAATAATTAACATTTCATAAATTATTTCAAATAAAATAAGTAACAATCAAAAGAATGAGGACCAAATTTGATAGATAAAAAATTTCAATTAAAAATGATAAGGGAAAAGCAAATAACAATTATAAAAATAAGAACCAAAATTAATATAAAAATTAAATTCTAAGGGATGAAATTGAAAAACAAATATTCAGAACAAAATTTATATAGCAATCAAAAGTTTGAGGACCAAATTTGATATAATCAGCAAATAATATGACATTTCTAAATTTTTCACAACTTCAGGAAAGTGTTTTCCGCCCAAAATAAAAGGAAAACACTTTCCTGAAAACCAAGCTAAATTTTTCTTTGACTGAAAAGTGTTTTCCGTTGATCAACTTTCCTAATAGCAAACAAACACAAGAAAGTTTGGAAAGTGGTTTCCCAGAAACCACGGGAAACAAACACAACCTTAAATAGAAGCTTTTGAAGGGAAAAGTACAGAGCAAAAAAAAAAAATAGTGGTTTTTTTTTTTTGCAAAAACAGTCACCTTTTTATCTTTTTCCCCAAATCTCATCAAAGAAAAAAAAAACCTACCTCCTCTACATAACTTACTACCAGATTTAACAATTTTACTGATGAAAAGTTTTGTTGGTATTTAAACTCACAGTCCATCGGTATGTGTTTTACCAACAGGCTCATGGACAAAACTAGTTCGTTGAAAAAACTATCATTGGTAATAAATTTACCGATGGATTTATAGACGGACAAAGCGCATAAAAAAAAAATTACCCGCTTCATTCCGTCGGTATTTCTATTGGAAAGTTTGCCATATAACTGATAGAAATACCGTATGTAATTTAATTAAAATCAAAATAATAATTAAAATTAATCCTAGACATTTAATTAAAATTGAACAACAAAATTGGAAAAAAAATAACTAAAATTCAACAAAATAATAATAAAATATTTCAATAACAACTAAAATTCACCTAGACTTGCAAGGGAAGGACAACAAAATAATATAGAGTTGACTGAATGCAGAACATGTGGGAACGACAACAAAATAATATAAACTTGACCGAATGCAGAACATGTGGACATTTTTGTTATAACCAAGAACTGGTAGGGGAAAGATTTTTTTCGCACATATAAAACTTAGATACTTCTTAATCACACCTAGATTACAGAAGTTATTCATGTCATCAAAAACTACTGAGCAAATGACATGGCACCAATCATATGATACGGTGGATGGAGTGATGATGCACTCATCTGATGGTAAAGCTTGGAAACACTTTAGCAATGTGTATCCTTAGTTTTCAGTGAAGACAATGAACACTTGTCTTGGGTTATGTATATACAAATTCAATCCATTCGGGTTATTTGCTGCTCTTTATTCTTGTTAGACGGTGATACTCACGGTTTACAACTTGCCATAGGGAATGTGTATAAGGTCGGAGTTTACGTTTTTATTTATGGTCATACCTGACGAATAGTCTGGATCGGAATATAGATGTTTATCTTCGACCGTTGATTGATGAGTTAAAGCAGTTGTGATTATCCAGGGCTTTGACTTATAATGTATCGAGGAAACATAATTTTTTGACGAAGGCAGTTTTGTTATGGACTAATAATGATTTTTCAGCTTATGGAATGGTTTCTAGTTGGAGCACACATGGAAAACTAGTATGTCCATACTATATGGAAAATAACAAGGTATCCACGCTAACAAACGATGGTAAAGCATCTCTTTTTTATTGTCACATGCGGTTCTTGCCAACGAATCACAAGTTTAGAAAAAACAGAAAGGACTGATTTGTTGACAGAGTTGAAAGTGATGTTGCACCGCCACTTCTTTCGGGTGAAGAATTGTATGACATCGTGTCGGAGTACGGTGATATTATGTTTGGTTTTCAATCCGGTAAGCAAAAGTTTTCTAGTTTTGGTTTGACCCACAATTGGGTAAAACGAAGTATTTTCTGGAAGCTCTTTTATTGAAAGACCAATATTCTCCGCCATAATTTTGATGTCATGCATATAGAAAAGAATGTGTTTGAGAACATTTTCAACACAGTTATAGATGTGAAGGGGAAGGCAAATGTAAACCCCCGATTAAAAAGAAAAGAGTGGTACGAAAAGTGCTGGTGTTAACACCGGTGAAAAATCAAGGCTAAAATGAATATAGTTTTGTTTTGTCACTGTAAAAATATGGAGTTGGTTTATGTTGGGTCACAGGTCGCAAGCCTAGAGTCGATTTTATCTTAAACAAGAATGCACAGTTACTTGTCTACCAATGAATTAAAAGTTTGTGTTTTCTTGATGTACATGCCTCGAACATATCAAGGTTGGTGAGTTTAGAGGATATCAGATTATGTAGAATGAAGAGTCAAGACTTCCACTTGTTTATGCAAACACTCATTTCATTAGCTTACTAAGATTTATTTCCAAAGGGGATATGAGATGCACTCATAGAGATCAGTCACTTCTTCAGAGATACATCCTCTAACAAGTTACGAACACAACACATGGAGAAGATTGAAACAAATATCGTCCATACAACATGCAAACTTGAGATGATATACCCTTTATTTTTTTTCTGACTAGATAGAGCATCTACCCATACATTTACCATTTGAGGTAAAAGTTGGAGGTCTGGTCCAATATAGATGCATGTATCCATTCGAGAGGTTAGGGTTTACACATGTATTGTAATTAAAATTTTATTGTCTTTCTTTGCAAAAAAATTTAAAAATCTTTTATTTTCATACATGTACTTGTTCAATCTTAAGAGAAAAGTAAAAAACAAAGCGCATGTTGAGGCTTCGATATGCGAGGCTTATATTGTTGAAGAGATCTCAATATTTATCATGTACTATTTTAAGCCTCAATTGAGAACAAGAATCAACTGTGTTTCAAAGAATGATGATGATGGAGAAGTACCTTTGTGTGGAAACTTGTCAATATTATACCATCCTAGATGACCCGTACTAAAAAAAGTTGTGAGGGAAAAATATTTGTCAGAAATAAAATTAAGACAAGCATATAATTATGTGTTATTTAATTGCGATGAATTGAGACCTTTTATTCAGTAAGTATACTACTTAACATGACATTATTTTTGAATAATTTATCTATTATAATATCATAAACTAATACATTGTTGAATTCCTTATAGGCAACATCGTCAATAGTTACTATCTCAAAACTCACAACTGATTAAATCCTAAATCTTTCAATTATAAGATGAACAATTTTTCAAGTGGTTCAGAATACATGTAAGTATTGTTTAATTATTCTTATCTTCTGGGATACTTCATTTCATTTCACATTTCTCGTTAATTGTTCATGGTTGTACTTCAAGTAACAAGTTTATCAATTAGGAGGGAATGCTAGTGTTACTTTATTTTTACTAAGTTTGGGTCTTGAAAGAAAGGTGAAGTGCTACAACGGGTATTTCGTCAATGGACACGTGTTTCATACTGAAAATATGGGCAGAGTAGAGAGACATATAACAATGGAGATTATGTTAAGGGCCAGGATCGACTTCTAATGAGTTTGAAGTTGACAACTATGGGAAGTCTGAAAAGGTTGTTGAATTGCAATATCATAGTGAGCAGAATATAGTATTTTTATTCAAATATTATTTGTATGACAACACTAACAGAGGAATCAGAGTAGATCCTCATCATGATTTAGTTGAAATTAATTCAAATGCTAGACTCCGCAACGTTGATGATGTCTTTGTTTTCGCCAAGTAATGCTAGTAAGTTTATTACACATATATTCCTTCCTTTAGAAAGGATCGTTCAAGAGTTGATTGATTATCTATAGTGAAAACCAAATCCAAGGGTCGTGTCAAGGTTGTTTAAGATGGCAACGATGAATTAACTGTGGGAGATGATGTCTTTCAACTTTGTGAGTTAGTTGATCCATATCAAGTTGCTTCATCTAATGACATAAGAAAATTCAATTAAGAATATTTTTGTGTAATGTTGACACTGAGGAATTGAATGATGTTTTGAGCTCCAGCATACATACACATGTCATTGAAGATGATAACGATGAAATCAATGTAGAAGATTGTGATGGAGATGAGGACGAGTCAATTGACAAAGAAGAAGATAATTCTGATTAATTTGCACAACACGAATGAGTGATGCCATAAACTATAATGTGATATTTATTGATGAAATTCATTTCAATGTAATGACAATGATGTTAATTTATTATTGAATAACAATTAAATATTTATTTTATTATTGTGATGTGAATTGGTGTTATTGGGTTGTGTGTACAACTATGAATTTAATTATTTACAGGATAAATAGATAGGGAATATAAATATAAATTGGCATCAGACATTGTTTTACACCGATAAAAATACTGACAGATTGTACATTACATACAGGTATCTCATTATGATGTATGTTGTTGTAACCCAATTTTGGCCCATTGACTTTTTAATTTAATTTTACAGGGTTTAAAATGTAAAATTAAAAGATCATAGATTTATTTCGATGAAAAGTGTGATTTGTCAACTTGCGTGAAAACTAGGGACTACAATGTACTTTTGTCATTCTATCCTTATCTTCAAGATAATCCATGTCTTCAAGATAATGATAGTTATCCGCTTTCAAATTTGATTCTTAATCAAATTCAAACTTCAAAAAAAAAATGAGTTTGATTGAAACTTTGTTTCTCACACGCGAAGGGACTCTGGCACTATAAATACAGACCTCGGTGTATGCAAAAAAAGGAGGAAGAGAGAAGATAAAAAAACCCTAGAGGGGGACAAACACAAAAAACCCTAAGAGGAGGTCATTACAAGAAAGAACCAAAAAAAAAAAAACAAGAACAGAGGGAGGAGAGATTGAAAAGAGGAGGAGGAGAGCATTCTCCAGTCGGTGCCTGCACCGTTATCTTCGCCTTCGGCTTCACCAGGTAAAGTCTTCTTCTCTTTGTTTCTGTGTAATTGTTGCAAGAAAACAGTGTGAAGGTAATTAGTGGGCCGGATCTGGGCTTTTAGGCCCAGCCGGCCCAAATTATGTTTATGAAAGGTGTGTTTGGCAAAACACACCCTTATGTATTTGCCATAATTTTTATGTCCATTTTAGTTTGATATTTGGCCAAACGAGCCCCTTTTCGATATCAAAAAATTCCAAAAATATTTGGGGATCTTTGTTGATTTATTTGTGGGCCCCTCGCACTTTGATTTATTTTTTTTCTTTGTGTTTTGTATTTTTTTAAAAAAAAGCTATGTGCTCAATATGTGGCCTATTATTGTTAAATGCAAATATGTCGTGCAATGTTTTTTTATTTCCATCTAAAAAGGGTAAATAATAATAAAGGATAAACAAGAAAAAATGAAATAGAAAATTTCTTCTTCAAATTCATTTTTTTTTGCGAAAATATTCACTGACGCCAGAGTCAGGAGTATCGTATTTTTTGGATTTGTGCGATATTTACCAACACCAGAGTTGGAAATATTCGTAGGAATTGTTCACTGACGCCAGAGTCAGGAACATGAAAGGAAGAATAAAAAAAGGGAAAAAGGAGAACAAATTCTTAGCAATTTTAGACAAAACCAGCAATGCAGTCTGCCTCAGGTAGGACGCTTAGGGGGTGATAGCATCTTCCCTTTTGCGTAACCAGTCCCGTACCATAGAATCTCTGTTGACCAGTTAGGGTTCCTAGTGACCATAATACTAGGTGGCGACTCCTTGAATAAGACATTTTCCCCTAAAAGAACAAGATGTCAGATATCTGTTCTTTTTTTCAATCGAGTGATTTTTTTTATCCGGTCGCCGCGATGTCTAGGTGTAACATATGTGACAACCTAAAATAGATCTATAGAAGTATAAATGGATTTAAAAAAAGAAAAGAAAACAAAAATGAAATTAAAAATGGGTCTGTCTTGAAGTCGGAAAAAGAAGAAATTGCAGAGAGCTTTTCCTCTGTGATTTTGCATGTTCTCCATGTGAAAACCATAGCAAAATAAAATTGAGGGAGGCGAAGAGTGACAAACTACGAAGAGCGAGGAACTGCAGAAGGTTTGTTCTGCTTTCTATACTTTCTTTTATCTTTGTTAAAAATTGTAAATTTTAATATATAAAACTTAGAAGGTGACCCGGGCATCACTTTCTCTCTACTATATTACTTGCAACGTGGCTCCCTATCATCTCTCTTCCACTTTATGCAGAGTCTGCTGCACTAATTGCAAGATAAAAACATGGGGTGTCAATTATTTAGAAATTGTTCCAGTAAAAACCGTGAATCAACAAATATAGGAAAAAAACCGATAAGAAAGTGAAAGCCCCCCAACCTTTTTGAAAACTTTGGGCTTGAAATTACTTGTTGATGCATATATTTCTAACATTTCTAAATCAGAAATAGATTCTGACATGAAAGAAAGTGTTTTGCCGTCATTTCATTAGAGAATGTCACAGATGATAGACATCCTTTAATCCTATACAGCTTATGATTTGTAATTCTAGCTAGGTTTTCCAATCTGTAATATATATTTCATATGAAAGTTAACCAAGTTTTAGGATATACAATAAAAATATAAAGAAAGAAACTACAATCATCGAGTTTCGGGTTTCACTGCACTAAAAACAACAAGAACACATTAATTATTTAGCTAAATCTATGTGTGTAACCTTCATCTTCTTCAGTGGAATGAAATCCTCTAGCTTCTGTTGAACGTTAAAATTAAGACTTCCTCTAGCTTATTATTAGCAATACTAACTAATAAGCTCTCTTGTAAAGACGGTGAGCATGAGGACTGATGACAGACGTCCACGTTTCGAAAGAAATGACGGCTCAAAAGAGCTAGCCAACCGGATGGATCCCTAGAGTCATGTCGGCTTGGAGCCATGCACATGTTCTGGTTATGTAGCAAGGTCAAATCCTCTAAGCTAAGCAATACATCAGAACAGATGCGTGGTAGTGACAGCCAATAGAACCCTAAGATAACGATCTTGTTTTTGTTTTTTCTGTTTCAGACTACTGTTTTGGAATCCGAGACAGCGAGAGAGATTGATTGAGGGAGACTAATCGAAAGAGCCAAAGCAGATTTCTCCACCTTGAAGTGGATTTTTAAGCCATTCTGTTATCATCTTATCAACCACTGCCGCATCATAAATATACTCAAAGGCTATTAAAAACTGTTTGATATAGCGCGTAGTTTTTGCTCAAAAATAAATGAATAACATATTTGGTTATTCCAATAATTTTTACTTTTTGACATACTAATGTATTTTAAATCTTGATTTTGTATAAACTAATATATAATTAATTTGCTTATCATTAATAAAGACTGATTTTTATTTATTTTACATGCAAAACATTTATATCACAACAATTTTAACCAAAAACATGTTTAATCTTTTATATATATTTGCAAAAACCAATTTTGCCCTCCCTACTCATTTTTTACCCCTAGTTTTTTCATGTATTTTTTTTAAAATGTTTTCAATAAAATTCAGTTAATTTTTGTTATTTTTTGAATTCTCAAGAATGAAAAGAATTTTGGAGGGTAAATTTAGAGACAAGAAAGAAAAACGTGTCGAATGTGATTAGGGACTTGAAAAAATAATGGGGGAAGAATATGCAAAAGTGAAAAAAAAATAGGAGGATCAATCAAAATTGAAAAATTATTGAAAGAGATCTTACATACCGAGAAAAGAAAATTAAATTAATTAGGAATTCATAATCAAGAAGGAAACAATATAAATCACCTAACATTATTTTTTTAGTTTAATTTTTTCTGTTTTGTAGAGTATTCCGAACAATATAAATATGAGACATTCACATAAAAAAAGGGAGAACACATGTAGAGATAAAAGAAGAGACTCTTGCAAAAAGCCTAGCCAACTAAAGACCTGGCAAAAAAGAAAAACAAAGAAAGAGACAGAGAGAGAACAATAAGAGAAAAGTTAAGAAAAAAACTTGCCACCAAAGTCTTCAAGTTTTCTATTTTTCTTCTTCTCAAGGTTGCTCATTGTGATTTACACCACCACTTCTGATTAACGACCACCACCCTACGACCACCAACCATCATTTGTCCACCCACAACAACAACCAGAAACAACATTAGCATCAACAAGGTAGAACAACCTAGAAAAATCAGTACAACATAAAGGAGGAAACAACAATAACTTTTCAATCCTCGATCTCCCATCTCTGGTGGAGGTAGTCGACACCAACCATACCAAAAAGAGGAGGAAGGATTCGTACCCACTACTGAGTGGTTCACGCACCTCCCTGACCTGACAACCCGTGCAATTGACGCTCACAATCCCACTGGTTCATCTACACATGAATTGTAAATGCCAAGATTGTTTCCTTTTGTTTTAGCCACTTTGGCCCAGTTCCAACTGATTTCGACAACTCATAAAAATCAATTTTGAATCCCCTTATGTGATTTATTTATTGTTCACACAATTTTATGGGTTGATTATTATTTTTTTACTCGCGAATGTGTATTGCTTTGTATGTTGTTTTGAATTAATTCACGATACGCACATGATTTTCTTTTCATGCTCGATTATGCTCATTTATATTAATTCGATTGGTTGAAATTTTATTGATTACTTATAATGGATATTTTTTGTGAAATAATTAATTTATGGTGGATTAATTTAAATTATATAATTGAAAGAAATAAGACAAAACTCGAGTCTTCATTTACCACCATTGCAAATCTTGCTCTCACAAAAAAAAAGTTAGGATTAGTCTTCGTTGGCAAGCCTAGATCCCAAACGACTATCTTAGAAATTTTTACCTCCAAAAAAATTACAAGTATTTAGTTTAGACAAAATATTAGCACTTATGCACAATAGTTATTTTTATAATTAAAATCAAATAACAATGTAGTTTATCTTAGATAATATGTCTTAGAGTAATTTATTTTTTTAGCATAACTAGCTCCTTATCCAATAATCTTTTGAAATACCAGTTAGAGTTCTAGTTATTGTAAATTTAGGTGGCAAAATCTTTTTTTATTTTTATCTCTTTATATAATTAGATCATCAAGATTTCCCCACGACAATCTTGTATTTTACATTCCATCAATTAACATCAAAATTGTCAATTGAGTTGTAATTTAATTGATATTGGCATCCTTCCTTTTAAACATTTTCGAGTTTGAACTATTTTTTATAAAATAAATATTAAAATTAACAAAATATTGATGAATTAGTTCCTATCAATAACTTCTCCTGTAAAAAAGATCAAATTCATTTTGTAGAAACACGTTTAAAGTCTAAAACAAATCCTTTTTTTATATAAGAAAATATTGTAAGTTGTACATGATACTAGTATAGTACACATGATCAGAAACCTATATAAGGTAAATACAAGATAAATATATACATAATAACATTCCATAATATGTCCCTTCAAGCTGAAGGAGAAGAATCCACATGAAGCTAGGACCGAAAATAAGTGAAGGACGCATGAGGAAGAGGTTTGGTAAGAACATCAGCAAGTTGATCCTGAGAGGAGATGAACCGAACCTCAATTTCCTTTTTAGCAACACGATCACGAACAAAGTGATAATCGACTTCAACATGCTTAGTGCGAACATGAAAGATAGGATTGACAGACAAGCAGGTAGCACCCAAATTATCACACCAAAGGATAGTCATAGGATTAGATGAAAAATGAAGATCTGACAACAGAGCCCGAATCCATAAAATCTCAGCAGTACCATCCACAAGAGCCTTATATCTGCTTCAGTCGATGAACGGGCCACTATGCGTTGTTTTCCAGACTTTCAAGAAATAGGTGTGCTGCCGAGATATACCAAGCCACCGGTGGATTTTCTGTCATCAAGACTACCAGCCTAATCAACATCTGTAAAACCATGTAAGGAAAAAGAAGACCCCGAGTGATGTGTAGACCATAAGATGTCATTCCTTGGAGGTACCAGACAATTCTTTTAACAAGAGACCAATGGTCATCGGTAGGCGAGTGCATAACTAGCAAACTTTATTTACAGCATAACAAATATCCGGGCGAGTAAAAGTGAGATACTGCAAAACACCAACAATCTGTCGGTAACGGGTAGGATCAGAATACTGAGTATCCGAGGTCAGCAATATCTTAGATGAGGATGAAGCAGGTATGTCGACAGCTTTACATGAAGACATACCAGCTCGCTGAATGATATCGAGAGTATATTTATGTTGTGAGAACATAAGTTCCGTGGCAGTCTTGGTGACTTCAATCCCCAAGAAATAATGCATAGAGCCTAAATCCCTGATTTTGAATTCTGAATTCAATAAGGTAATCAAGTGGCATAACAGAGTTGAATTGTTCCCAATAAGCAAAAGGTCATCCACATACACAAGCAAGTAAATGAGATCATGGCCATCAGAGTAAATAAACAGAGAGGTGTCAGCAATAGAGGCACGAAAACCAAGAGAAATGAGATAATCATTGAGTCTGGTATACCACGCCCGGGGAGCCTGTTTTAAACCATAGATAGATTTATACAGGTGACAAACATGAGATGATAGAGTAGGGTGAGAAAAACCAGGTGGTTGCTCATTATACACCTCTTCTTGAAGAATCCCATTCAAGAAAGCATTGTGAACATCAAGTTGATGAATAAACCACCCACAGGTCACAATAATAGTAAGTATTAACCTCACAGTTGTAGGCTTAACAACTGGACTGAAAGTCTCAATGTAGTTTATTCCTTCTTGTTGAGTGAACCCTCTGGCAACACGACAAGCTTTATACCTGTCAATACTACCATCCGCTCGCCGCTTGATTTTATAGACCCGGCGACTGCCAACAACATTCATAGAGGGACAATTAGGAACTAGAGTCCACGTACCATTTGATTGCAAGGCCCGAATCTCATCTGGCATAGCTTGCTGCCATGCCGAATGTTGAGAATCGTCTTTAAACGTGAGAGGTTCATGTTCAGGAGAAGCAGAACACGCGGTAGAAGGTGACTGAGCAGGACATACGGGAGCAGGGGACTGAGCAGGACACACGATAGCAGAGGACTGAAAGACACTAAGATGTGCCTATTTGGGGTGGCGAGGATGAAGTATCATGTGGTGGCTGCGAGAAGAGTCAGCTGGCAGAATTGATGGGCTATAAAAAACCTGCTGAATATCAAAATTAGATAAATCAACTACTAGACGCAAGGCAGGAGAAGAGCCAGAGGAAGGACCCGAGGTGGGACTGTCAAGAGGCCGAGAGGAAGCCATAATAATAGAGGAGTCCACTGACAATGGGATCACCGTACCTGGAGAAACAGAGACCATACTTGGAGAGTGATCAGTAGCAGAGTAAAGTGGAGATGAAGTAGGAGGGGAGGCAACAACCCTATGATCAGGCGTTGGAGAAGGTGGTAGAGATGGAGTAGATGGAAAAGGCATGGGTGTAGGAAAAACGATTAAGGCTGGGAGTGTTGTTTGTAGAGATGGAGAAGGCAAGGCTGTTGTCTGTTCAGAACATGTAAAGGAAAATGTATTTTCATGAAATTTAACATGTCATGCAATATACATACGAGATGATGACAAATCAAAACAACGATAACCCAAATGAGTGGAACTATAACAAAGAAACACACACGGGGAAGAGCGAAAATCTAGTTTATGTTGGTTATAAGGACGAAGCAAAGGAAAACATAAACGCCCAAAAATACGAAGAAAACTGTAATCAGGGGAAGATTTAAACAAACGTTCAAAAGGTGTACAACCATTTAGAACAACAGTAGGCATACAATTTATGAGATAGTCGTTTCAAAAGCATAACTCCAACATTTTAACGGAGTCTTACACTGACCAAGAAGCGTAAGACCAGTTTCAACAATATGACGATGACGACACTCAACAGTACCATTTTGTTCATGCGTGTGAGGGTAGATTAGACGGTGATGAATGCCAATGGTTTTAAATTAACTTCCTATATTCACCACCCCAATCTGTTTGGATGGATTTAATTTTGGTGGTGAATTGTCGTTCAACAAGAGTTTGAAATTGAAGAAAAAATTTAACACGTCAGACTTAGCTGCTAAAGGAAAGAACCACATATACTTATTATAGGCATCCATAAAAATCACAAAATACTGATAACCATCAGTAGATAACTTAGAAGAAGGTCCCCAAACATCACTGAAAACAAGTTCAAAAGGAGCACAAGTTTTATGACCAGTAAGGCCTAACGATAAACGCGATGCTTTTCCTAAAGGGCAAGATGAACAATTAAAATTAAAAACTCTTGAAGTACATGTAACTTTATTATTTGATACTAAAGACCCTAAAATACGAGAGCTAGGATGCCCAAGGCGACGATGCCAAACATCAACACTTGAGGACACAGACGTTGACAGGAAAGCTTGAGGTACGGACGTTGTAGAAGACTCGGATAAGACATATAGACCATTACTACTTTGACCGGAAAGGAGCACCTTCTTGGTTATTAGATCCTTAATATAAAACACAGATGAATGGAATTTAAAAAATACATTATTCTCAATGCAAAATTTTAAACAAACAATAGCGGTTTTTTAATATGTGGTACATGCAGAACATTTGATAGGATAAAAGTGCATTTGGGAGTATAGAGTTTAGACTGAGCAATATGTGATATAACAAGTCCCTTACCATCACCGACATGTAATTGATCACTGCCAAGATAGGGCTATTAACTCGTTATACTGGCGAGGTCTGGTGTCACATGCTGATTAGCACCCGTATCAGGAAACCAACCTGCAAAGGAGAGTTGAGGATTCTGAAATACCAAATTAGCAGTAGCCTGCAAATGCTGTGAAGTAAATTGAGAACAGTATTTTGCTGAATGCCCAAAAACATAACACAATTGACATTTAACATTTTGAAAGTTGTGGTTTGAGTTAGAAACTCTACGGGAATGCTGCTGCCAACCAGTCCCAGACTCACGGGAGCCCTGCTGAAAACTAGACCCAGACATCTGCTGCCAACCAGATCCAGAGGTGTCATGGTTACCATCACGGTTGCCTCTCCATCCACCTCGGTGTCGCCCACGCCCACGATAGAAATGGCCAGAAGGACCACCAAAACCACCATGTTGAACTAAGAATGCTGAAGCTGTGGGATGTGAAGGTGTGGGCAGCAGAGGCGCTGTCATAGAAGAGCCAAGAGTCGATTGAAGGGAGCTCTTATTGAGGTATTCATGAGTGAGCAAGTAACTGTGAAGCTCAGAGTATGACAAGGGTTCTGCCCGTGTAGACAAATTGGTCACTAAGTCTTTGAAATCACTATGTAAGCCCCGAAATACATAAAGATTAAAATTCTCTAAGGAAAGAGGCCGACCAGCAGCAGCCAACTCATCAAAGAGGACCTTAGGTTGCTGCAAATAAGTGCTAACTGAATCATCTCCCTGACACAATTCCTGAAAGGAACCATGTAACTGCATAATCCTTGAATGTGGCAGTGAGGCAAAGGATTTTTCAAGTGTCTGCCAGATGTTATGAGATGTGTCACAGTCAACCACAAGATGTAGAATTTCGGTAGATAAAGAGGAAAGGAGTGCACTCATAATTAATTGGTCTTGTTGATTCCATGAAAGAAAGTATGGATCAGGAGCTGCTGTATCGGTGGCAGTAACATAGAGTGCAGGACAAGGAACAAGTGATGACGCAAAAAATCTAGGTGGAGGTGCCATTAAAATACCTAACGCATGTTACATAAGTGAAGAATTAGCAGGGAGAACAGGAAGTGATGCAGCTGGCATGTTTGTTGTAAGAAGAGGAGAAGATTGAGCTGCGGTAGGATCCATGAGGAGAAGAGGGAGGTGCCGATGGAAGCTCTTTTGAAAATATAATGCTCTGATACCAAGTTGAAGTTAAGGGACAAGGAGTCTTGGAATATATTCTAGAGGCTGTAATGTATTGTGTGCAGCACTCCCCTTGTGTATAATATATATACTTGTACATGATACTAACCATGTAGTATACTACACATGATCAGAAATCTATATAAGGTAAATACAAGATAAATATATATATATATATATAATAACATTCCATAATACTGATGAACAATATCGATGCCTAAATGTAATTTATTTCCTTTCAAATTGACTGAGAGGCTAATTGACAAACATTTTTTCAATTTTAATGTAAATAGACCAAGCTTGAAATACGAGTAAAATGATTAATTTTTATAATTTTTTCAAAAAATAATTATTTCCTTTTTTTTTCTTTCTAGTTGAAGGATTATTAGCTTTAAAACTATACGTCTGAATTAATAGTTTTATTAATTTTTATTTTATTTTTTTGGTGAAAGATGATCAGAATTTTTATTATAATTTAGAGAGGTGAACGTACAAGTAAATGATAACAACTTAAATATATACACACACACTTAAATGAAATTTGTATCATTGTCCTGATCTTCTTGCTAAGTTAGATGGTGTTTGGTATTACGAATCAATTATATTTTTAAAAAAAATTGAATTTTTTAATTTTAAATTATTTTTTTATCATTTTGATATGATGTAGTTAAAAATAAAAAATTTAAAAAAATATATTATTTTAATACATTTCCAAACAAAAAAAAATAAAAAAATAATAATAATTCTACTCACGTTTACAATAGCCAATCATCATGGCATCATTAGCTTCTCTCTTTGTGTGAATAATGCTGGCAATTTTTCTTAATTTCTTATGTGTCAAATTTACAAGTGGATTTGAATAAACACCAAATGATTTTAATACTAACCACGTTAATGGATCTAGCAACGTCCCGTAATTATTTTTTTATCATATCTTTTGGATTGTCCTTGTTTGATCTCATTTTACTAATTACAATTAACCTTTTTTGTTTGTTATTGTGATTTTTCTTCATAACAAGACACGTACATTATTATTATTATTATTATTATTATTATTATTATTATTATTTGGGTTACAATAAGACACGTATATAATGTGATGTTGAA
>Ga0307515_10010706_pt1 | contig 17527 bp, 15 predicted proteins | sample 17_EM_MG_FD_194513 | JGI IMG/M metagenome (GOLD analysis project Ga0307515, IMG submission 194513) | Populus trichocarpa ectomycorrhiza microbial communities from riparian zone in the Pacific Northwest, United States - 17_EM | ecosystem: Host-associated > Plants > Roots > Unclassified | place...
CAACGGAGCGTCAACAGTTGTAGGACTTGCACATTGCGTAATCAAGGCATCGCGCGGATTTTCGCGTGCATAACTGTATTATTGACTGCCTTTCTAGGCATAAATACCATATATTGAAGGTGAAACACAGATACCAAATTAATCGATATTGCAAACTGCTCCACAAGCAAAAGCTCATTAATGGTTGCTGAAAACTGGATTTTGATAAGATACTATTAACACACTGCAAATACAAGAGCCTGATATGAATTTATAGATGGACCCGCTGTGCGACCTGCTGACAACCCGCCCAATTCCGGCTGGTTGGGAGTTTACCATGGAACCGTACCCGAGTGGGTAGTTCGGGTGTATTGATGACCCGGACAGCCAATTTTCGCAACTGTTCGGTTTGGACCCGGACCCGGACCCGAAGTGACGGTCCCGAACCGTTGCTAACACTAGTCGTTAGAAATAAATTTTTGGCCATTTACTCCTTCAATGATGCAGAAACCATCACAACATGTTCCTCCTATTCAGAATTGTATATTGCAATTAGCAAGGGACAATATATGGAGTGGTAAAAGCTTATGGAGTGAACTTGCTTCACAATCACCAGCTTTGACGAATCTGGCACTGTGTTGGGCATGAGATATACCATGTGATTGTCTGCCTGCGGTTTCTCCGAACTCTGCTTCATTTGAATACTTCCCGGTTGAGAATTCACTTGCGGAATTTGTGATTCTGCGGGGACAATATGAAGAGCCCGCATCAGCTCTCCCGATGTTGTCGGTGATGGTGTGGCTGCAGTCGTATCCGTATGGGGCTTCACAACTGCCAGAACCTTCAATTCAGTGATCCAGTACATTATGTCTCTGTCGAGGAAGTAGTCTGCAGTGTCTCCCGATCTCAGTTGCGTCCGTTCGTCATGCTTCATCAGCTTCTGCTGAAAGCTCTCCATCCGGTGCTGTACTGTTTTTGAGATTTTACCCATCACCCAGCCAGGTTCGTCAACTTCACTCAGCTTGCCAAGCTCTGTATCTTCTTCATCCTCATCCTCGTCTGCCCCATCCACCTCATTGTCAGAATTTGCAAGCTCGGTCAGAGTGTCTTCCATTGCATGTAACATCTCTAAAAATGATGTTTCCGGCTTTGTGGTTGTCAATCGTGCCCTTTTGACATTTCTGAGATCTTCCCGCTCCTGCATAATGGCAATCTGTGTGTGGTGAACTCGCTTTCTTGCTACAGGTGTCTCTGTATCCACATAATCCTCAATCCATGTATCTTTCCCTGTGTTGTTCAAATTGTCCGTATTCAGTGCTTTCTGCAGAGAAACTTTCTGTTGAAATCGTAAGCTGTGCGTTGCTCCCAATCCTCGGACACTTTATGCCTCCAAGCCACTTTTGCCTTTGTTCACGTGATGAGGTCGTCAAGTGGATTGCTTCGTCGATTTGCTGTATTTGCCCGCTGTAAGTGGCGAAATGTTCCTTTTGAGAGCATTGACTATTATATCTTGTGTTGACCTTGTTGTTGGGTGAGATGTTGGATGTTACAAAACGTGGACCACATGGAGGCAAGCGGCGTCTTTTGTGTGAAGGCTGGTAGGTTTGATCAATATGAACAAAGAAATATCAGCGTGTTACATGTCACTTCGTTGGGAATAGTCATACGAACCGGACATTATGAGTTGAGGGTTAGGGTGTGATTCAGGTAAGATCCCGTTCCTGTCTTGAGACAAACATCACCAGACGTCCTTTCCGTCGACGATTGGCGTTTTTATATCTAACAAACATGAGATATCAGCTGTCGTTGATCATGATGTATCGCTGTGAACAAACCAACACCATCCGACTGACTGACTGCATGTCGCTGGAACATTGCAATCCCCTGCAGCAATGTGCGGTGCAGCTATACGCAGCAGGATTCAGTTTGAATCGAATGTGCAAGTTGGCTGTCACTATTTCCATTCTGACTTATTGCTAATATATAACCTTCAGGACTTCCCACTTCTTTTGGTGATCATCTTCCTCACCTTTCCACAACAGCAATTCATGGCTCCAGAAACACTTCAACCAGGTGCGATTGGAGCTGAATTGAGCCGAACGACAGGCGCTTCAACCAATGCACCACCTGGTCAGGCAAAGCAGCAACGCAGATACCAGTGAGTCCACCGGGACACTGCAATTGTAGCCACCAAAAGTACGACCCCGGAAGTAGATGTAACCACAGTATGTAAAACTGGAAGCAGCACGAATAAGAAGCAGCATCTGTTGGGATGTGAGTCAATCCAGATCAATGTAGACAACGGTCAACAAGCAATATAACGCACAGCTGGGGTCCGTAGAGATCTACTTGACCAAGGTATCGCTCCATGTCACGGGAAACCTCCATGGTTGAAAAAGGAATTTCTCCCCATAGTCCGCGAACCTGAGCATTAAGAGATTGTCAGTTCTAGGATTTTTGCAGACAAATTTCATGATAAAAGTCCCCGGGAATGGACCAAACTGGCTTTGACAACTTTAGAGGAGGGAACAGAGTCCTATATGGTTGAGGTAATAACCGAATCTCACTTTAGATGCAGCAAATACTTTCTTGTAGGTTTTCAACATGTCACCTACAATTGCAAGACATAGAGGTCAGGTACAGCTTGAACATTCCGACATGCGTCTTGCCTTGAATATGGTCGAAATGGCCAAGGGGAGGGTTTCCCATGCCTTAATAGACGAAACGCAACAACAATTCAGGTAACATCCCGCTGAAGGGCGAGATGAGAAAAAGGTGGGTGTTATGTTTCGTGGGCGACTCAAGGTGAAAGCTGCGATAGAAAGACATCTGGCAATAGTGTGTGAAAATCAAACAAACGGCTGCCTTCCTAACCACAATGGGACCGCAAAGCACCCACAGACACGCTGGAGACCCAAAGGCACGGGTGCACCTCCATCACGATGGGCGCCACCTCCCCCCGCAACGCTACCTGTCCTACCTGATCACAGTGAGACAACTCAACGCTCCGAAATTGAAGGTGTGCCACCCGGATATGTATATATACATCCTGCGCTTCTCAGTGCTCGATGTTTCAATCTTGATACGTACACCAAGAATTGCATGCGCGTTAAAGATTCTATCCCAGATTTGCTGACTGATGAAGGTCCATCCACATGTTAATACACTATGAGCTGCATGGAAATGCACCTGATAGCCATTTTGTAGACGAATACAACCTTTTGAGTGAACCTGACTGTCACGACGAGAGTTGACTGAAGGGAACTGGATTTTTGAGTATTATCATTACCTACAATTAGCAAACACTTTAAAGTATATTTTACCAGATATAGTTATATGCATCATGAAAGAACAATGTAGTAATAAAGGAGAACGTACATGAACAGTACAGAATGGCTGCCACAAGATCAATATTGATATACTTTACAGAAGTGAATGGTTCCATATTACGGATACGCCGGTGGCCAAATGACCAACAACGAAGCATCAACGATTATTTGTCCCATAACTCAGGTAAAGGAAAAGTCAATTAGTCGTTACTATATAAAATCACAGTATTGGCTGCCTTTATAGACAAAAGAGATAGCTACACACTCCCTGCCCCATCGTGACCTTCAGTGTCAACGGAGCGACAACGATTTTTGGTCTTGCATCTTGAGTAATCTCACAGGAGAACAATCGAGACATCTATATACCGGGAATTGGCATCCTGTATAGTCAGATAAGCAAGCGATGTTCCTGTGACACCCTCCCAGGCAATAACAATTAGTTCGTTTTCACATCAGCAACTCAGTGATCCTTAGCGTTTGAGGCTATATAACTGGTCACAACTCTGTATATAGTCAATAATGGCCCCATCGCTCTTTGACTAACCGTGATGCATGGCCAATACTCGATAATGCTCCATTGACACTGATTTTCACGATCGGGCAGGGAGCATGTCATTATCTGTTTGGCCTATAAAGGCAGCCAATACTTTCAATTCGTATCAAAATGGCCTAGTCTCTGATCAATTACCTGACTTACAAGACTAAAAATCATTGACGCTTAGTTTGCCGTCAGCTCTAGAATTCAGCTTGGAGCAAATCGCTTCCTCTTTTCCCTGTGAAGGCAGCCTATACGTTATTTAGGAATGTCTGCGACCAATCGCCATGCAGAGAAATGATGATGCAAAGCCAATCATTGTTGACGCACTGTTGACGCTCATTTTCAGAATGGGGCAGGGATTGTGTCACTTTTTCATTCGCTTATAAATGCAGCCTATACCTTATTTATGAATGTCTGTATCTAATTGCCACGCAGATTACCCAAGATGCAAGAGTGAAAATCATTGATGTGCGGTTGACTCTAATTTTCATGATGGGGCATGGAGCATGTCTCACTTGTTTTTGATTATAAAGGCGGCCAATCTATTAGAAAAGGACAATGATATACCAATGTCAATATCTTTCAATTAGCAGTGGGATATCTGAATGCGACCACAAATAGAAAAACCCGAGAAGCGGAACAGCAGATTGGAACCGACGGGTCTAGCCAAACCAGGCCAAACCCGCAGGTTGACAGGGCAGGGTCCGGGTTTGGCCCGCCAAAATGTAGCGTGTCGAGTTTTTGGACTGATTTGGAACTAAACCGAACTGTGTTAGCTATCCGGACCCTAACCACTGGGGGGTTGCCCCGATCCGTTGCTAATACTAATCATATCGTTATCTGTTTTGTCTTGTAAAGGCAGCTAATTGGTTGGTTCTGCATAGCGGCAATTAAATCACATTGGAATTATTGGATTTATAAGACTCGTAATCGTTGAAACATTGTTGACACTCATTTTAATGTATTGTCCATTTAATATCTGCTACAATCAATAATTGTATGCATCCTTATTGGACATTATGAGTTGCCTTGTTGCCTGATCCAGACTTGGCCTTTTGGCAAAGCCGAGCCCAGTAATCTTCTTGCACTTGACACTCTCATCCCATCTTAATGTAAACCTCTAGCCAAATCATTCAGTTGGCCCGTTATACTTCTGTTTATTAACCAATATCCACAGGCCACTGCTCAAGATTCTTCCATAATATTTCTCTAAATGAAATTCTCAGTCAAACTACGTAAAGAACCTGGTGAAAATTCTTTGACTCATTCTATCCTACATTTCATGGATCCCTTTATTCCTCCTCGTTTCCATTGTACCAAGCTTCATAAAGACCTATTCAGCCTGGTTTGTTGACCTTCGTGTTGGCCAAATCAATCCGGGAATATTCGTGGCGGCACTCACCTCCTGCAATTCCGGCGTTTATGAATCCCTGGTGCAATTGTCAAGCTCTAACCCAGATTCATTGTCCGCCTCGCAGTCCTCATCGCTGTCATTTGGATTATGCAAGTCCCCATTCCAACCAAGGCAATTTTCCATGTCCGCAAATAGTTTCAGGTGGACTATCCTCATTACTTTCGGCTGGATAACGGTCTATTCGTTTGATTTTGCAAACACGCAATACTTCAGTTGGGCCTCCTGGGAGGTCCTTTGCAGACGAAGCTGGTGGCAAAGGTGATCTTTCCCACAATATAAATGCAGCTGCACCATCATGTTGAATGTTTCACCAGCATGCTTTGATAATCTCTTCAGTATCTGAAATGTATCCTACAGCGGTCATTTGCTTGTTTTGAGTGCCAGATTCCTACTTTGTAGCACGTACATTCTGGCTGCCATGCAACATCTCCGAAAAGTTGAGTACCTTGGCCATTCTATGCAGTTTCTGTTGCTCTGCCTCTGTCTTCATTTCAAGAAATTATCAGTATTTGTCGTATGCAATGATGGGTCAACACCAGCCAGCAACCCATTACTGGCTCGAGGAAACTGCCTTAGTACAACATTTTCGCACACGGTGTTGTCTGTGGTTGTTGACTGCCTCCTGCCGATCACATCTCACACATGGGAACAACTGGTCTCCACTGCGACACCTTGTGGTATATTTGAGAATATGTTGCGTGCCACGTTGAAGAGAGTGGGGTACTGTGAGTGCATTTCCTTGTGCTGGCCACACCGGTGCATGATATCCGGGATCCAAAATCTCCTGCTAATCTCCATAAGGTCAGAGTGGTAAGCATTATGATTCACATTATTTTGCCCTCAGTTCAGTGGTAATTTTGGTGATGATTTCCAATGGGGCCTCGCAGATGTCAGTAATCATTCTGCACAATTGCTTCGCCTGGGTATTGTTATGGCCACATTTTTCTACAGTATGTATTCCTCATCATCGCTCGACAAATCATGTAGAACATCAGAAGATTGACCAGATCTTGAAGCCCTTGTCAGAGAGAAAAGATTGTTGTGCGGTGTGCTCTCGGGTTTACTGACGGGTAAATATCAATTTTTGGCTCAGTATCTATTCACCACATACTCCAGAAATGCCTTCGGGTATTGGGTTGTATAAGAAGACTCGTCCTCAAGATTAATATCCATTCCCTAGGCCCACTTCCTAAACGATCGCCACATCTCGAAACAATGAAGGATATATGCTTCAATGAGAAACATAGCTGTCATAGGAGTAACTTCAGTATAATATTTGGACAGCTTCTGATGTGCAAACTTCCAGGCGAAGTATAAGTCTTCCACCCATTCAGTCTACTTCTTGGCCAAAGCTCGTATAATGCCATCCATATGATGGAACACGTAATTGTACATACTTATAACTTGATGTAGAGTAACCGTATACCATTTCAACATCCACAGCATCGAGTTCTGGATTGGCCATAACACTACCATGACATACTTCACGTTAGTCCATGTATCCTGTATTGTGAAGAGTGACAGTGAATCACTGTAAGTTTGACTCTTTAGCCACTCACAGGTAAATTCTCGCAATCGATAGGCCTGAACAAGCAACTCCAGTGTTACAGTCCACCGTGTCTTCACATCCATAATTGGTAGTACCATGATACAGACTTTGGCTTTTTGACAGTCACTAAACTCATTTCGAAGACCAGGTGTCAGGGTAGTCAATACAGCAATCATTCTCTCCTATATAAAGGTCAGTTTCAGCACTTTCAAAATATGTTGAAATACATACTTTCTCAAATATCTTTGCTAAACCTGGCCTCATGGTAGACACTTTGTTGATTCTAACATTGCCCTCGTTTCGAAGTCTTTGACTGTTCCGAATATCAATACCTTCATTCACTCCTGATTGCTGATTGCATTCATGGGCTTCCCAAGAATTTGTGCGGCCTTCTAAACCCAGACTGTTTATCAATGCACCAAAAGTAAGCTGCTTGACATGCGCCATGCATGGTATGTGGTTTCTCACTGCAGGCCACTCCATTCCGGAGGCCTGATGGGTTAATTGCAATCCCCAAGTCATCAAGTAATTCAAGGAAGCTTTGTTGGTTGCAATTCCATTTAAATGGCCATTGGTAAGCTCAAAACGATCAAGAACTTCCTTCAAATGTTTGACTAGCTGTACTCCGTTATGTTCACCATTGACCTATCGTTGTTAATTAGCTTGTGAACAAGACAAAGAATTGGCTATCAACATCATCGAAAGTGGGTTGCAATTCGCACAATGCAAAATTTCGATTCATACGGTAAGCAATATCCGGCATTCCGGCTAGTTTGTTCATCCATATCCACCCGTCTAATGCGAAACAAACTTTATTTCTTCACAGTAATTGCTTGTTCCCTGCATCCACTGTCAGTGACTATTTGCTCGGGCAAATGATACTTAGCATGCTGGTGGTTTCCAGCATCAACTGGAATGATGATGTGTTGTATGACCATTATAGCCCTAGGTTTGATATGACATTCCATGGAATATGAGCCGAAACACATCCTAACATGAGGTAGCAATTCCACATGTCTTGGAGAAATTTGGCTGTATCAATGTCTTTCGCTGCCAGTTTGGAGAGTTTGGTCTGGCAATCCTGTCAACGTTAATGAAACCTGGAGTGAAATGTGAATTTCCTTTGCGAACTGACAATTATCATTCCACGACATACTTGCCTCTTCAGTATGGCTATTGCTGTTTCATCGACCGTTGAATGGGCCAATTCGGTAACTCCTGACAGTGTAAATTTGTGTGACTTTGCGATGTGCCCTTTTGTCAGCAAATGTTTCCCCATTCAGCTGGTCCCATCTTCGAATGGATGGGGAAGAACTTGATGAAAAACGATATATATGATGCCAGGGCTTCCAGTCTTCTCAATTCTGCAGTGTAAAGAGAATCACCAAGAAGTCGCATTTGTGGAACTATTTGAATCAATAGGACACTTCCAGCCTACATTCATAGAGGCCAGCCAAGCATCAACTATGATTTGCAAAGTATGGTCATTCAAATAATGAAAAAAGCCAAATTAATCTGGGAAGTTGTCGTAACCTCTAGCAACGAGGTATGTGCAGATTGTTAATTCGACATCATTGTAGGAATTTGAAAACTGGATAATTCAACTTGAGAGGCTGTCAAACATAACCTTTCAGTGAAGTATAATTCTAGTTCTTAACTATTGAGTTTAGAGCAAAAAGCATGACAAAAGTCAGACCTGTGAGACATGGCATGCATATTTGTAAGGTTCAATATCAAGACATAAACAGATGACTGATGGCTAGGACTTTAATTTTGGAACAACGTAGTGCAGTACATTGCGGTGCAGCTTACTAATCACCCACAATGACTCTTGACCTTCCATTGAGGGTTAGTTGTAGGAGGCGGTTGTGACATCTTGGATAGCATTATTGCCTATAACTGCGGCCGACTATTCAATTATTGGTTAACAACATTTCAAAGCCCTTTGATGATCGATCATACAACACCAAAAATTGTTGATGCTCCGTTGATGCTCATTGTTGGTAGGTAGTAGCCTTGTCGTTCATAGTATTTTTGCCCACCACGGCGGTCGATAGAATCATTATGGGTCAACATCATCCCACAGCTCTCAGATTATCAAAGATGCATGACCAAAAATCCTTGACGCTCGGTTCAAGCGTATTTTTAGGAGGTAGTAGTGATATTGTCCCTTGCATTTTTACCTGTAACGGTGGCCAATACTATGATTATGGGATACCACTCCTGCATGGCCGTTTGATTATACAGCATGAAATACCCAGAAATGTTGACACTCGGATGACACTAATGGTTTGATTCTGGACACGATACCTTTGATAGCCTTTTTGCACATAAAGGTGGCCGATAGGATGATTATGGATTAACACAGTTCCATGGACTAGAGATTGACAAAGATGCAAGACCAACAATCGATGACGCTCTGCTGACACTCATTGTTAGGAGGTAGTTGCAATATTGTAAGCAGCATTTTGGCCCAAAAAGGTGGCCAGTACTGTGATTATAGGTAAAGGCTGTTGTACAGCCCAGTAAGTATCCATAATGCAAGACCAAAAATCATTCACGCTGATCGGCAAAAGTACAAATCGACCAGAGACTGCGCTATGGGCACATGCAAACTCGTACAGCTCATAGCAAGCTGCGGGTGAACACCTGTGCGACGTGCAGCCTGTAGTGATCAACAGTCAATTCATAGAGATGTGCGCATGAGGCTATGTAACTACACACGGGTGGCGGCCAGAGATGGACCTATAGCGGTATTCCCTGCCTGCAGTCTTCTCTGCTGTGCCGGAACTGTACACTAACGCTGAGAGTCCGCGTGAGCTCCTCCATGAGAGCCTTCTTGAGAGCCTGCTTGAAAACCTCTTCGGAAGCTTGCTTGAGAGCCTTCTTGTGAGAGCCTCACATTGGGAGGAGTAGCGTTTTCTACATCAAGCTTTTGGCCGATGGAACTCCCTGAGTTTGTGGATGTTTCGGCTAATAAATGGCTCTAAGTCTGGAAGCTTTGGCTACTAGAAGGCTCTAAGTCTGTGGAAGCTTTGATGCTAACATTGATGTAGCCAACCTACATTTCTAAGTGCTTCTGGTACAACGATCACCATCACCGACACCATCATCATCACCATCACCATCATCACCATCATCACCATCACCATCATCACCATCAGCCTGAAATGTGCACACATACACCCACAATCGGTGGGAACTGTGCGGGTGATTCTGCTGGAAAATCTGAGTTGGTGATCTGCTCTCCCCAAGATCAAATTGTCTACCCTTCTTGCAGAATCTCAGGCTGCAATTTTCAACACTATGACCATGAGGCATCGGAAGATCTTGTTGCGGTGACCACGGTAAAAATTAGGTTCAGACTATGATATCGACCGACATCATGATTTTGGCTACCGCCACCTGCCACCTGCCTGACGACTCCTACCTCCCACCTCCCGCCTTCCGGTTCCTGGCGCCTGCAACTCAGCAAGTCTCTGGATCACGCACCCAGGAGCATTCATAGGAGCATATCGTCAAGTGAGATTGGGAGTGTCTTGCCTCTGGATATTGTACTTGGCACTGTCCTCAGGAGTGTGCTTGAGAGTGTCTTGAGAGCTTACTTGGGAGCGTACAGTCAAGCAGGCTGGAAGTGTGCCATCGAGTGCAGATGGGAGTGTATTTGAGCCCGTGCTAGGGAGTGTGGTTGAGAGCGTCTTGAGAACTTACGTGGGAGCGTATAGTCAAGAAGGCAGGGAGTGTGCCTTCGAGTGCAATTGGGAGCATCTTGTGAGCTTACTTGGGAGCGTATAGTCAAGCAGGCTAGGAGTGTGTCATTGGCTGCAACTGGGAGTGTACATGAGAGCGAGGTTGGGAGTGTGCTTGACAGCGTCTTGAGAGCTTGGGAGCGTGCAAAGAAGTGCATTTGGCAGTGTGTTAAATGCAGCATGATGTATAGTATCGAGCCCACATAATCGCATGTGTATCATTGTAATCTAGTCAACATAGAGGTCCATAGGACTGCATAGTGCCATGCATCAAATATGTTATCGATTAATGGCCCAGAAATACCTGCGCTCAGAGCTGCACGGCACGCAAGGTTATTTTTCCCGGTGCTCCATTGCCGCTCATTCCTTTCATGGGGCAAGGAGTGTGTTGATTACCATTTTACCTTGTAAGACGGCCAATACTACCTCTGTTGATGGATGTGACTATACCGCCGTTTCATTGCTGAATGGGTATGACTGTAAAATGTTGACACTGCATTCACGCTCACCTTAGAGCTCAGCCTAGAGACATACTAAAAATCATTGGGTGCTCAACAATTGTACAAAAAATGCATACAGTCTTTATTGGCAGCCAATATACTGTTTCTACATATTATCATTTGCATCCAAAAGCTTTGATACCTCTCAGTTTCTGAGCCACCACTATAAAATTCATCTGAATGATGCATGACATAGGTTGGTCGCATTTCAGCACTTTCGGCCGGCAATTGACGGCGTAGCAATCTATCCACTGGCTTTAGATATATCTAGCCCTACGTCCTAACCATTTCTGTAATGGCACGGCTGCAAATGACGTGTCCAGGGCCGGGTAATACCCGCTTGATATAATCGGCTCGCCACGAGCCTTTGATCTCTAGCGATAATCTTACCTTTATACAACTCTACAATATTGACATCCACGTTTGCAACCGTATCTACTGATATACCATCCTCCGAGGCCATACACGGGCGTATCCCTTTACACTATTATCGCTCTGACAATTTCAGATACGTTTCGCATACGGGATTTCATGGATTACCCTTTTCCAACGCGTCACGACACACAATCTACACACGATATATCATACAGATTTGGGAGCACTAATTGCATCAGCGAAGCACCTTCATATGTCTATTGAATTGAGGTTAATGGTAACAGAGACGATTTAATGTGGATTCCAGAGGCCAATCGGCCTGAGACGCGTCGCTACACCTACGAATGAGAAATCATACGGACTTGAGATCTCCGATTCGCAGATGCAATAGAGCCGGCCAGGAGGCACTTCAGCAGCCAAGTCAGTTGAAGTCAATCGCAACGAATCCATCACACGAGAACTCGAAGCCTATCAATTGTGGCATCAATGATATTTGATAAGTTACCTTCCAATTGAGTCAATTGACCATTACAGGGCTAATTCCATAGCCCATACGCCACCGAGAGTCGCGTCACTGGCAATGCCGAAGCTGGCCGTTCTCCCGAGGCTGTTTACGAATTTCGCGCGATTCACGTTGATCCACATCACCGATGGCAGTTGAAATCGCGATTACCTTTTCCACGACTTGATAGAATCATCAATGATACGGAAGCTGCGAGGAGCATGAATGGGCACATACCTTGAACGAAGTGCACCTACGAAGGATCAGGGTGGATCTACGCCATACGCACGATTTACAACTAGCGATGCCACCGATGGCAGTTCCAATCGCATTTACCTTCTGCAAGACTCTACAAAGCTATCTACGTTACGGATGGTCAGGCGTTTCCGCAATGGCTTTGGAATGTCAACATCTACGACTCAGAACGAGTCATCGATGCAACCGAGGAGCAGCGATCGCAGATTGTGTGGCAGCTCCGAAAGGGTAGTACAATAACGCCGAATGTTCTAAAGTGGCTATCAGATACAATTCGCGATTACTATGGACAATTGGCACCTGATTGGACGACCAAATCGGATCGTTGTGAGAAGAGAGCCGTCTGCGCCAACTCTATTCTATTTCGTCAAACATGTCAACGAAAGCGGATCAATCGCCAAGGAGCGAATACGGATGTGCCCATACAATGGCATATGAAGAGGGTTTTAGGAACAAAATGGAGATGATTTTAATTTCAGTTGTAGTCGGGATTCTGAGGATCCATGGGACTACCGGAGGATGGACCGTCTGGGCACTCTCAGGAGACAAGCGGATTCAGCATGTATTTAAAGCACGCGGAGGTTCAATTGATGTGTCGTATCCCCACGTGGGAATGGACGGGTATTTGGTTGTCAGACAGTCCCAATTGGGTGTGACAAGTATGTGATTCGCTGAGCGAGCTTATTCGTTCAAATGGTGGCAGCCACGGTGGACGCACTGTGTGAGCTGGAGATTGAGTTTGGATTGCCTTCGTACAACTCCAAGAATCCTAGGGTCGACTTGCAATGCATTCGACTTTTGGCTCTGCAACCCCAGGGTGAGCGGAAGAGGTGGCAGTGGACCGGGCAGGCCATCAGGTATGCCCAGGGAATGTACCTGGATCACGGCTAGGGGGGAGGCGTGTTCCGAAGGAGGCGGCGGTGTTTCGGACATTTCAATACTTGGAACCAATGCCTTTGACGATCAACTGGCCAGTGAGGAGGTCGTTTGGACCTTCTTCCTAAGAGTGGGAGTTCGTATAGGGCTGCTGGGAGTGACCGTGGCAAGCATCTCAAGTGGTGAGAAAGGCACCAGGCACTGGACGGGCGAGCAGGGAGCAGCGGCGGTAGTCGCGGCAGAAGAGTGTACCAACAATGTGGACCTTGAATGACTGCTACCGGCACGCCGAGACATGGAGGGAGTACTGGACGGCGGGGCTTGGCTCTTCCATGGGCGAACGGTTTTGAATCCGGACTCCTGGATATTCCTCCTTACCACTCCATATATCTATATTACGAATTGAGAACTAACGTTTGCAGATGGAGCCGGTACCACCACACAGATGGTGCCTACACACGATGGAGGAGTTATCCAGCGATGTACGGAGATTTCATGGAGGTTTTCTGCAAAGCCAAGGCGGGGACACTCCCGCCGCATCAGTCAATTGCAATTGATTGGAGCCCGGCAACATATTGCCATATTTGAGTTGAGTGGAGTCGAGCGGTATTCACGCAATTGCGTGGATTAAGATCACGTGCTCAAGAGCCGGATCATGGATTTGGACTTAAAGATCCCATGCCATATGGACGGATCGAGGAGTCGGGATTTGGGCTTGAAGATCCAGTGCCATATGGCCGGATCGATGAGTGGGTATTTTCTTATAATGGACGATATGTCACCGGATTATGGGACTGCGATGAAGAGTCAATGGATGACGGATATTATGGTGGTTACTAACAATTCCCTTTAGAGAGCTTACAGAGCTATAGGAGAAGTCATGGAATGCTACCCATACGAGGGCAATTATGCACAGGGTTGATACGAATGGCTGGAACCGACTGTATCTCAGCCTGACATGGATCGCGGCCAAGGATGGATCGCACCCGGAGATGAATCGCAGCCGGAGATGGATCGCGGCCAGCGATGGATCGAGGCAGGATATGGATCTCGACCGGATGTGGATGAAGTACAGGAGATGGATCTCAGGAGATGGATGACGGGAAACAGATGACAATCGGTCGCTTTCGTGTAAGAAGATATTGAGGTCATGCGAAATTATACGATTCTCGAGGTCACGACTTTGATTTCGAACTACCAATTTTCTATGGAACGGTGATATGCATGTAAATGATGTACTGCCGGCGGTATGGTTCCACCGAGTACTATACCGAGTACTATTCAGAGGTGCCGAATTAAACAGCTATATGCCCGAGTTACAATGCCGAGTACGATCCCGGATCAGATCCCGACTTAGCCTCAGTGATCCCGAGTCACACAGTTACAATACCGATACCGCACATGCTGTACGAGATTTGTCTTTGGCGGAGTAACGATCTTTAAAGAGGGGGATCACAGTGCCGGATTTGCAACAACCCTTACCGCGAACAATTACCATAGCAGAAGTGCATGAACGAAGCACCATGAAACACATTCACCACAAGAGACGGCTAGAGGCATAAAGTACACGCAAGGAAGTGATGGCAAACGCACCTACAGATGAATCAGGAAGCCGCATACACAAGTTACAAACCCGAATGAGATCCCGACACAGTCTCGGCGATCGCAATTCAGTCTCGACAATCCCGAGATACACAGCTGCTACTGGAAATTAACTTCAGAATCAAGCCTAACTAACCGATATGGCACCCGAAGAATCCGGAATGGATTAGTCATGGGCGGAGCCACGACGTACAAAACGCGGATGACCATACCAGATATGCTGGGAGGAAGCACCATGGAGTGCACTTACCGGCAGAGAATTGCAGCTGGACATTAGTCAACAAGCTTACGTGGAGAGGAGTCAACCCACACACCTGAAGATGAAATGTCAAGTGAATTCAGAAAACGATGATATGGATACCCAGGCAAGTGACAGCAAGCACACCGGGATACAGAGCGGAAAGCATACCCGGAGTAGAGCCGGCGACACGCAACCAGCATTTGGAGATGATAAGTGCACCGAGCACAGGGCGGATGTCAAGTGTACCTACAAGTGCACCGACTTGGAGGATGATCAGTGCGACTGCAGGACATCAGCAAAATGTAATTCAGTCCGGAAGCCATACACAACCCTCCCAGACACTCTGGTAGCCCTCACCATTGCTTCTAAGCACTCCCAGATGCTCCCAGCCCCACCTGGAGCTTTGCAAAGTGCTTTCAGACTGTGCAAGAGCATTCTCACGTGCTCCTCAAAGCACCTGAAGTGATGGAGGTGCATTTAGGATGCTACAAGAGTGAGTATTAGAAGAGTCAAATTGTGGAGCTGCTGAGACCACTGTGCAAGTCTGCGGGAGACTTCGAGAGGTACTGAGACTGCTGCACATGCTCTGCGGGAGACTTGGTACCATATTTTCACACCAGTGGGTTTAGGGTTCCATAACCACACGGCATTTCATCGATCATATTAGTCATTGTTACAGTCACAAGATTCGCAACATCATATTATGGCACGTGTTATCTAAGTCTCTCTATATACGGTACATAAGGGGATGGAGGGATAACGGAGATGGATCCAGCAATGGGCAGTATATATTTGGGAGACACCGGGGTAGATAGACATCATCTCATTATACGAAATACACACTTGAGGCCATGAAGAACCGAGTTTGGAGGCTGTAATCATGCAAGTTTGGAAACACACTTGGAGGCTGTGAACGAGTGAGTATGGAGATGTACTTGGCAGCCGTGATTGTGTGAGTTTGGAGATGCACTTGGCAGCCGTGATCATGCCAGTTTGGAGATGCACTTGGTGGCCGTCATGATGTGAACTTGGAGGCCGTATTTAGAGCGGATTCGGAGATATGCTTGGAGGCTGTGATTGAGCGAGATTAGAGATGCAGTTGGAGGGCATGATTGTGCAAGAATGGAGGAGTACTTTGAGGCGGTCAATCTGGAGCAAGTAGATCGGGACGGAGGCGCGCCAGGAGCTGAGACACTATTTATTAGTTAACTTGTAATTGTGGGAATGTAGAGAGTTGAGTACGGCATGGTCTGCTGCGAGATGAGAGACTGGCTGGGAGCAGGAGACAGTCGATCATGGGATGATGCAGTACGCGGTGTATGCCGTACTCGGTGTATGCCATACTCAGTGTTAACTCGTGATCATGGCATGGAGAGATAGTGAGCGATAACTGAACTTCATTTTTTCAGGTGATGGTAGAGTTGAAGACAAGTATAAGAAAGCAGGGAGTATATTGGGGATATCATCACGAGAAACTGGGACTTAAAACAATTTCGTGGGCCTGTCAATGTATCATCCCCGATACGCCTATTACAACTCCCAATACGGGGTGTAATTACACCGATACGAGGTCTTCCCAACCCAATCAGGCAAGTAGTACCCCTGATTCCTCATATCCTCTCGTATCCTCCACATCATTCTCATATTTATCCCACATCTCGCTCATTCTCGTCCACAACTCTATTATCATCGCAGAACCCACTGTTGAGTTATCCCTCTCTATCTCTCTATGTCATGATCATGAGTTGACAGTGCGTACAGTATACGCCAAGTACAGCATACACCGAGTACAGCATTCACCGAGTACAGTATATACCGAGTACAGCGTACACTGAGTACAGCATACACCGAGTACACCATTCACCGAGTACACCATTCACCGAGTACAGCATCCACCGAAGATTGATTGTCTTTCTTTCATTCAAATGATTACGAGTTGACCCCTGAATGTAGCATCAGCTTCTGGCGTTCCTCTCTACACAATCGACTGCCATCAGCCATGACAGCTCAAAAGTTAGGTGACATTGTCACATTCCCACGGTTGCGAGTTTACTACCTAAAGAACTGAATGTCACCACCAGGCGCTCCGTCCATCGACTACCCAGAAATACTCGTCCAAACTCGCTCCATTACGGCCTACAACTTCGCACTATCATAGCCTCCAAGTGCATCTCCACACTCGCACGATTACTGCCTCAAAACTTGCTAGATCACAGCCTCCACCTGTATCTCCAAACTTCCACAATAACGGCCTCTCAGTTTGCCCGATCATGGCCTCCAAGTGCATCTACGACCTCGCTCAATCACAATCTCACAGTGCATCTCTAAGTCTACTCCATCACGGCCTCTAAGTGTATCTCCAAACTCACTCGATCACGGCCCCGGATATTATATCTGAGTTCACCGGATGGTCATTTTCAAGTGCACCTCAAATTGCTCTCAACCACCGCCTGCAGCCAGTGCAGATATACCATGTGTAGATGGGTAGCTATATAGATACATAGATACATTGATACATAGATGAGAATACAATCTGAATATGTGAGTTTTAACAATTGTTGAACGATAAGTAGTAGCTATGATTTCCAGGCGCACCTGCCGGATTCCAGGCGCACCTG
>Ga0307515_10010707_pt1 | contig 17525 bp, 14 predicted proteins | sample 17_EM_MG_FD_194513 | JGI IMG/M metagenome (GOLD analysis project Ga0307515, IMG submission 194513) | Populus trichocarpa ectomycorrhiza microbial communities from riparian zone in the Pacific Northwest, United States - 17_EM | ecosystem: Host-associated > Plants > Roots > Unclassified | place...
ACGTTCCAAATGCAAGTCATGACGCAGATGATGGAGAGGATGAATTTTGTGATGGGAAATGTGTGTGACAGACTTGATAGGGTGGAGAAACGTGGTAACGAGGCTGGTACAAGCACCCAAAATGTGAGGAAGCTTGGGGCTAAACCGAAAGCAAACAATGGCAGTAGGGCCGAAAGGCCAAGGTGGGCTGATTATGAGGATTTTGAGGAGGCGGTTGATGATATTGGTGATGGTGGTTTTGAGGATGAGGCCATAGTCCATCGGGAAGGTTTTCGGCAGCCTAGAAACCGAAGGGATTATGGGAATAGAACTAGGGGCCAATTCGGCCAAAGGGAAAATTTCTGTAGTGTTGGGGGACATGCTGATTGAGATGGTGATTTGGATGTTATCAAACTGAAAATACCTTCTTTTCAAGGTAAAAACGATCCCGAGGCATAGTTGGAGTGGGAGAAAAAGGTGGATTGGATTTTTTATTGCCATAACTATTCGGAGGCGAAGAAAGTGAAATTAGTAGTCATCGAATTCACGGATTATGCACTGATTTGGTGGGATCAGAATGTTATTAGTAGAAGGAGGAGTGGAGAGAGGCCGGTAGCGTCGTGGGAGGAGATGAAAGTGTTGATGAGAAGGCGATTTGTGCCTAACCACTATTATAGAGATTTGTATCTGAAATTGCAGGGTTTGAATCAGGGTTCTAGGTCCGGGCCAATGTGATTGAGGATCGGGAAGCTACTATGGCTAGATTTCTAAATGGGTTGAATAGAGACATTATGAATGTTGTAGAATTACAACATTGTGTGGAATTGGACGACATGGTCCATATGGCAACGAAGGTGGAGAGGCAAATAAAGAGAAGGGGCAGTACACGTTTTCAGACCAATTCGACTTCATCTTTCTTAACATGGAGGCCGAATTTGAAGAGAGAGGGGGCTGTCCAACCAAAGCCTTATGCAAAGGCCGAACCACCTAATGCCAAAAAGGATAATCATAATGTTTAGGGAAGGGGCACATTGCATCTCAGTGTCCAAACCGAAGAGTTATGCTTACAAGAGACAATGGGGAGGTTGAATCTGAAAGTGATAAATCTGAAAGTGAAGAGATGCCACCTTTGATGGATTGTAGTGATGAGGAGATTGCATATCCTGTTGAGGGAGAGGCCTTGGTTATAAGGCGTGCGCTGAACATGCAAATCAAGGAAGATGATGTAGATCAGCAACGGGAAAATATATTTCACACTCGATGTCACATCCAAAACAAGGTATGTAGCATGATAATTGATAGAGGTAGTTGTGCGAATGTTGCTAGTGATACCCTTGTGAAGAAATTGAATCTGAGTTGTATTAAGCATACTAGGCCTTATAGATTGCAATGGTTGAATGAATGTGGTGAAGTGAGGGTTACTAAGCAGGTTTTGATTGCGTTTGCTATTGGAAAGTATTCTGATGAGATTTTGTGTGATGTAGTCCCAGTGCATGCTAGTCACTTACTTTTGAGGCGTCCATGGCAATTTGATCGGAAAGCGATTCATGATGGGTTTAGAAATAGGTTCACTATTGTGATGGTAAAACCATCACTCTTGTACCTCTTTCTCCAAAACAAGTGTATGATGATCAAATGAAATTAAAAAAAGAATGTGAGGATGGGAAGAGTGAAAATTCACGTGAGGACAATGGTGAGAGAAAACCATCAGATTCGGCTAAACCTAAATCATTAATTAAACCGGTTGAGAGTGGAGGTAAAAACAGAGGAGTGAAGAAAGTAAGCTCGTGTGATGATAGTAGAGTGGAGGTATCAAACCTGATTTACTTGGCTTTCCGGGAATTGGTGTCTTTGCGTGTGGGTTGCGTGACCACGTGATCATGAGGTTCGCATCACACAGCTTGCTCCTCACTATTTAATATCCTCTTGAAGTCCACCTTAGCCCACGTATCTTGAAGAAGTCCATTGAAAGCCTCCTCATTATTTAATATCCTCTTGAAGTCCACCTTAGCCCACATATCTTGAAGAAGTCCGTTGAAAGTCTCTTTGAACCTCTTAGCTCTAACCCTTGTAACTGGACCAATCGGAACCTCCAATGGATCCTTTGGTGCTTAGATCACATCACAGCACGTGGCTGAACCCAAGGGCATTGGGTCTAGCAACTCCTTAAAACCATGTTGGCTTGGACTTAGCACTTAGCTGAACCTAAGAGTATTAGGTCTGGCAACTCATCAGACCCACGTCCGTTTAGGCTTAGCACATGGCTGACCAAGGATGTTTAGTTCGACAGCTTGTCTTTCCCATGATCGTTTGGACTTTGAATGTGGCTGAACTTAATGGTGTTGGGTCTAGTTGCTTGCAAGACCCATGTCCACTTGGACTCACACGTGGGTGACCCAAGGATGTTGGGTTTAGTATCTCACTAGGCCCATGTTCGCTTGGACTCAACACGTGGCTGAACCTAAGTATGTTGGGTTTAGTAGCTTGTAAGACATATATCAACTTGGACTCAACATGTGCCTGATTAAAGAATGTTGGGTTTGACAACTTGCTAGACCCATATTTGTTTAGACTCGGCTCATGGCTTACCCAAGAACATTGAGTTAGACAGTAGCAAATCCTATGTCCATTTAGGTTTAGCACGTGGTTGAATCTATGTATGTTAGGCTTGGAAGTGAGCAGACTTGTTTCATCTAGACCTAAATGTCAATGGGTTACCACCATGTTATCGGTTCTTTTTATACAAGGACTTGGACTTTTTTTCACAAAGTATAAAAAATATTGATTTATTACCTTGTTAATAGTTTTAACATGAGAAATCCAATAGCTAATATGGTGGAAATAAAAAATATTAATTTTTGTTGTTAGTAATTGTCTGATGATGGTAATGCCATCATTGCTAATTTATATAACAACATTTATTATGAGAATAATAATTCTAATGTTTATTAAAGAAAATTATATTAGCAAGTTGGAACAATCAATTCAATAATAAGAGAGGTCCATACAAACTTTATGATTGACATAATCACTCAACAACCTATAAGAGGATATATAAACCATTAAGGCAGAATAGGCCCTTCAATAATCCTACTAACAATTTAAATTGTATCTTTCCAACTACTCTAATAGCTCATTATACAAATTTTTATAGTCAATCAAATGTTAATATGTCCATAACACACACTAGTGCATCTATCCTCCTTCAAATTGACATCAAGACATTGCTTCAACAAATCACATTACTCTAGACTTGGGTAGTTTAAATTTGGCTGAAGACTACAAAGTTTCAGTTATGTTTGTTAAATGTAAAGTTATTGGTTGATACATAACACACACTAGTGCATCTACTCTTTCCTCACAACAAATATTTGTATATATTCCTCATATTATAAGAAAATTATTATATATATATATATAAAATAATTCCATAAATATAAGCATTACTTTTTTTTTAATGTCAACCATATCATCTAATTTTATAAAAGATCATAGCACTAGACAACTACTAGTGCAAGGTAAGGTTGAGGATGGACTATATTCTTTCTAGGGGACTATGAAGCCAATACGACATGCTTATTTAAATGCAATACTCTTTTTAGACTAGTAACCTATAAGAGGGGTCATTTTTCTTATCAAACTATTAATAAGATTGTTAAACATTCTGATCTAGTAAGTTCCTCATGTAAGTCATTAAGGCATTGACGCAACAAAATTCACCTCTCAACAATGATCCATGTGAGTTCTGAAATCAATCAAAATCTATCTAATGACATGAAAAATAACTTATTCTTCAAATGATAACAATCACATAAAAAAAGATCTCTTAAGACTTCGGTTATAGTAAACCTACAAGTCATCCAACTACCCAATCTCAAGCGATGATCCATTTAAGAATGAATGTTAATCCCCACTCCCAAAACTCTTTTGTATTATGGAGAAGATATTTTGGATTTTATGCTAGTTTTACTCCAACAATGATCAACACACACAAAAGATGAAAACAAAATAGTAGGTTTTTTTCTTTAGAGAAATAAAAAAGTAGGAAAAATTGTCTCATAATTTTACATTTTTCTTTTTTGCTCAATTTCTTTAAAATTTTGGTTTCACCTTTATTTAAACCTCTTTTAATCTAGTTATCTTCTACATCTTTTTAATTTTAATTAGATTGAAACAAGTCGTGTTTTATACTAATTCAAATTCATTCAAATATAGTAGGTTAACCCTAATTAGGCTAATGTTATGTGCAAAGCCAACCTTTTAGGTTAACCCCCATGGATGGTGATGAGACAATATTGAATAGGCTTTATTATAAGCTCATATGGATAGTAAAGCCCCACGCTTGTCATGTGGGCTTCCAAGTTCCATAAGCCCAAATAGTTCTATACTAGGCCAAATAACTTATGTCTTAGATTATATTCACACTCGGGGTGTTTTTATGAGTTCATGTGAACTAGTGTTAATAGGGTAATCCTCAATTGAAAAATGGTAAATTAAGAGGAAAAAAATATTGTAATTTAGGATGAACATCCCCAATAAATTCACTTAAATTTTAGATAAGATAAAGTAATAAATTGATATGTGAAATGCCAACCCAATGATGAATCAAGTAAATTCCCCAATCAGGTAAAATAACTATTTAAAGGAAACTTTTTATAAATTAGGGTGAAAATAGATAGATAACAACAACAACAACAACAACAACAACAACAACAACAATAATAGAGTGGAATTCTAAATAAAATAATGTATGATTTTACATGCAAACAACTTTGAATGTCAGTATAAGCCCCTTGTAAAATCACACTATTTTGACAGAAAGTGATGAAAACTCTGAGAAAGATTTTTTTTTAATCAAATATAAGAAATTTTATAGATCAAAATAAAATATAGTCGGAGACCAGCAAATCAACTGTACAGGCATATACAAACCAGAGAAAGGGAACATACTCCCTTTAGCAGACTCCCTGAAACAAAAACCTAAGCTAGCTAGCAAACCTAACCAGCAGGCAAGAACCTTCACAACGGATAAAACCAGAAACAACCTGCAACCAGTATCACATAACTACTGGAGAAGAACCCAAAATGCAAATAAGAGGCCAAACACCAACAGAGGCTCTGACTATAGCACCAGCAGAGCAGACCACCCAGAAACATATCAGCAAACATAGACCAGCCAGAAGCAAACCAGCAATAGCAGGCACTAACCAGAAACCCAGCAACAGCATCTAGTAACACTTGATACTGGAAAGGAGCCCAAAATGCCAGCAAGAGGCACTGACAGAAACTAAACAGAAAACCAGCAACAACAACTACAGACAGAGAACATGCATAAATAGAAAGAACTACACAAAGCAAATTGCTAGCTAAGCTGCGACAAGAAATTCACCAAAACAGAACAGCTGCTCTGAATCCAAAATAACAGCAACAGCATGATAAGACGCCACTAACAGAGAGACTGCACAAGAACAAACTAGCAGCTCAATTGCAACAAGAAGCAGGAAACAAAAATTGCACTAAACCAAAAATATTGCCCAAGAAAGCTAACAGGGGGCCTGCACAAAAGAAAACTCAAGACCAGCAAGTCTGCAAAATTAAACAAGTAATACAAGATAGCTAATGAGAAACCAAGGGATCACCCTCCAAATCTAAACGTGAAACAAATCATCAGAAAATGGATGATGGAGCAGAGTCATCTAAGCTATGTAGTGACTGGAAATCAACAGCAGGGGCTTTGGACTTCCTTTGCGACCCCAAACAAGGGATAGCAGTTGATTTGCTTCTAGTGAGATATTGCCTCGTGGGAGGGGCTACAGCTGCAATGGCCCCAGCTTCAGAATGGTGTATTGGAGGGGTGGAGCCAGAGTGCTCAGATGTAGCAGTTTTGGACGTCTTGAGACCAGGAGACTGAGGCCTCAGTGCACCAGCTGTAGCAGCTTCAATGGACATTGGATCCATTTGGGGATCAACAGAAGGGCCTGCACAATACGGTTCCTGCTTCTCAACTGCAGCTGTCTCTGCATAAGGGCTAGAACTAGCTGAACAAACTGGAGATTCATGAGGCCTCTTCTTACTTCTAGGCTTGAGTCCTTTGGTGCAAGTGAGAGTTAAATGTCCCAGAATCTTACACTGTTTGCAAAAGCGTGGAAGTGATTCATACACAATCTGTTGAGGCAAAGTGGCGCCATTGGGCAGAATCACATTGACAGAGGATGGCAAGTCGGAGAGCAGGTCAACTTCAATAAGAACTCTAGCATATGAGAGCCGGGTCATTTGTGCAATAGAGTCATCACAATGGATCGGTTTCCCAATCATGCTTGCAATTTTTGATAAGCAAATATGGTTCTAGCATCATAATGGCAGATTAGGGAACCTTACCCATGTTGGCATTGTGGTCATATCAGGAGATTGAAAATCAAAGAAATCAGGCATTATTTTCAGTATAAGAGGCCTACCAAAGAAATCATATGGACCTGTACCTAAGACATCTAACATCTCCAATTCTGATGAGAATGCAAAGATCAACCAACCCGAATCACGCATTGTAAAATGAGCTTTATGCCGCCAGGTTCGATTAATAAACGATAACAGTGAAGCATAACCTGGGAATTTCCCAGCCAGATAGCCAATCAAGCAAAACTTCCACTTAACAACGAGTGCACTAACATCAGTTTCCTGAATAATGACATGAGGCAGAGGATGCATATTCTGAAAAGTGAACAAGAGCAAGAGATTGAGAATTTGAGGTACCTGGTGGTGTGTCTGCAGGAGCACCTCTGTTACAACCAGGCCGAGACATATCTGTCACCGGTGATGCAAGAGTAGGGGCACCAACAGGGGAGCGAGTTACAGTAGAAGGAATTGCTGAAGGATGGCTCCTAACAGAGGATGATTGAGGGGGAAGAACAGTAGTCGGGGTGGGAGTGAGACCACCTGAGCCCCGATGGGAACCACTAGGGTTAAACCCAGCTGGACGTTCTGTAAGACGTTCTGTAGGCAAGGGTCTTGCCCTGGAACTGCCAGAGGAGCCACCATTGCGACCACCAGAAGAGGGACAGTGAAGAGATGGAGCAGGAGAACCTTTCTTTTGCATGGTTCTTTTCTTGTGTTTGGACGAAACCCTAGCTGCGCTGGAGAAATCAGCAAAATCAGCAAATGCAACCTTCGTTCTAGGTGGAATGGAGGTCGGAGACGGAGAAATAGAGCCATGTTGAACCTGCGAGCAACTCTTGGACTGAACCCTAAGCGTGGGCAAGGCAAATGCATGGCGTTTAGTTTGAAGCAGGGAATCGCCCTAGGTGGAACGAAGATTGGAGGATTTAACCTTGGATTTTGTCATATTGATTGAAGAGAGATCACTGAGGAGTAGAGGGCAGACAAGAGAGGAAGAATGATGCACGAAGAGGGAAGAACACAGACACCTTAAAGACCGCTTCTCTCAGTACACCAGGAGCTTTTCTCTCTTGACTCCCCCCTTGAGAAAGATTTTATTATGATTATGGATGGGAGTCCCTAATAAATTAGCTTGAAAATCTCAACAAATTAAGTAATAAAACAGTGTACAAAAGTACCAATGGCCGGGTAAAATATAGAAATTTACACATGGATAATTAGTAATGGCATTGTCATAATTAAAGCCCACATTTCTCTCCTCCAAGCTATTGTAGAGGCCGACCACCATTTATGAAGAAAAAGAGCATGACTTTGCTAATTTGTGTGGTTCTTCCAAATTGTGAGTTTGTGAGGTAAGTTTAAGTGATTGTTAATGAAGAAAACAAAATCAAAGAGAAATAAAGAGAGAGAAATAGACTAGACATAAGAGAGAGAAAGCTTATTGATATGGTTTAGGTTCAGTGTTGGATTCTTTATAGTAAGCATTCAGTTATGTGTTTGAGATTCATTGTTGATATGGTTCAGTATATGGTTCAGCCTTGTGATACGATCCAAGCAAGGTCGGATTCAAATTTTAGTGTAATATTTTCTACCATCCATTTTTATATTATTAAGCATAACTCCAACTTCAACCGTTGGATCGTGCTGAAACTTTTCCAACATATTCTAGAGGTATTTGTCTATATTGGGGTACATTTTTAGGTGAATTGGAGTCCGGAAAGAACTTGCGATATAAGTCAAAACAGGCTGTATGAATTTTGTTATTTATTTCCTTCTGACTTGTGGACTTCCTATTTGGCAAGAATTCTTTTTGTAAAAAGATTTGGCAGCTTATTTTGATAATTTCCTAGTTCCACATGAATCTTTAATGAGCTGTAACATAATTTCCAAAAGCGGCAAGGATTCAATAATGTTCCAGAATCCATTTCTTACAAGGATTCTTTATTCATCCTCCTACATGAGGAAAAGAAGAGTTGACGCTATTCAATGTTAGATTAGTTATTTTTATTACTTTCTTTCATGTTTGAGCTTAATTCAAACTTTGTTTTCACCTAGGATCCAAGGCTTGTTTGGATCATTTAATAGGCTTTCAGTTTAGGGTTTTTTTATGAATATTACTTCTGAATTTTTTAGTTTTAACATGCGAGAGTGATTCTTGCATTGTTTAGTTCTTGAATGAACTAAACTGGCTTCGTGGTGTCATTCTATTTCATTCCAATAGTGTTGATGCCCTGGGGCAGGTTTCCATTGTGTCACAATCCTATCTTGACTTTCTGGGATCAAATCTCAATCTTGATTGTGGGTTGCCTGACCGCGTGTTCAAGAGGTTCATATCAGTTGGTATCAGAGCTAGGCTCCGAAACAAGGTCATATCTTTATGTTATTTTTGTTTTTTTAGGGTTCCTTTAATTTTTTCACTGTTTAAATTTCATCTAATCTATCTCTTATATATATATATATATATATATATATATATATATATATATATATATATATATATATATATAAGAGATAGATTAGATGAAATTTGAAGGATGATTCAATTTTATCGCAGAAACACAACTCTCAGTGAACCATAAGCAAATCATCTCAGACTCAATTCAAATTTCATATTCTGTCTAGTGGGGGTGAAATCACACCATATATCAAATTTGAGATTATTTTGATATCATTTGCTTGAAGTTTTAATTCAAGATTCAATTCTGTCGCATAAACACAACTTCTAGTGAACCATAAATGATACGATACGGGCAACAAGAAAACAATCAGATTCGTATTCTGACGTAAAATGCGCAATTGTCCAGTTTTACGACAACAATCATAACTCTTAATCCGACCATTTGGATCGGGCTGAAATTTTACGTGGAGTCTCCCGACATGCTTTTCTACCTTGGGTTAAAATTTCAAGTCAATTGAAGTTCGGGAAGGCATCGCAATATTGGTCAATAGAGACTGTACAAATTTTGTTATTTATTTACTCTTTTTTTTTTTGGTAAGTTGAAATTTATTTATTTACTCTTGACTTGTGGACTTCCTATTTGGCTAGGATTCTTTTCCTAAAAGGATGTGGCAACTTGTTTTGGGAATCTCCTAATTATACAAAGATCTTTAATGGGCTGCAACATAGTTTCTAAGTGTGGCAAGGATTTATGTTTCAGAATCCTTTTCTTACAATGATTCCTTATTCATCCTAACTACAACAACGAAAGAAGACTTCAAAATAAATTCTACCTTCATATCAGATTTCCTAGTCTATTTGGGACTTCTTAATGGTGACAAATCTGATTCTAGCATATTTAGGATAATAATTTTTGGATTTTTATTATTTTCTTCTAAGTCTTTGGGTTATTATTACTTATTTAGATCAATTGTAAGTGGGCCTCATACAAGTCCACCTAAGGGGGGGTCCATTAGGGTTTATTTAAGTCAAGAGTTGGTATAAATAAAGCTAACCAGACATGTAAGGTAGCCAATTCAGATTAATAAAACTTATTGTTTGCCGCACTTGTTGTGTATTGGTGGGATAATCTCCCTTCCTTGGTTCTCTAAAGAACTGAAAATGACTTATCGAAGAACAACTAGCTTCGTGATATCATCCTTATACTTCTCGTTCTCGAATCAATTTTTGTTGGGTGGTGTTTTGTGTTTCCAATAGTGCTGGGGCCTAGGTATCAGTTATCTTTATGTTACACTCCTATCAAACCTGATTTAATTGGCTTTCCAGGAATTGATGTCTTAGCGTGTGGGTTGCGTGACCACGTGATCATGAGGTTCGCATCAATAAGGAAACCACCTCTAAATCAATTAAAACTTCATATTATGTCTACTGGGAGTGAGATCATAGCATATATTATATTTGGGCTTATTTTGAAATCGTTTTCTTAAGGTTTTAATTCGAGGTTCAATTCTATTGTAGAAACAAACCTCTTAGAGTACCCTACAAGAACCACAACAGAATCAATGAAAACTTAATATTCTGTCTTTTTGGGGTGAGTTCGCACAATATATTGAATTTGAGTTTATTTTGTTATTGTTTGTTTGAGGTTCTAATTTGAGGTTCATTCTGCCACAAACTGATCATACAAGTGGTCTGGGGACCTAGACATAATAGAACAACCTATAAACTTAAAATTTTTGTGTGTTTGATTTCATAATAATAAATGTTAAATTTGAGGTGATTTGGATATAGTTTTCTTTAGGTTCCAGAATCGGGTTTTGTCTTGCCGTAATGGGTCTGTTTTACATTATCTTTCAAAACTTGTTTTGTATCTATTGATTTTGTTCCTGCCAGTATATTATCATCATATTCGGGATATTTGGTCGTTGTTTGAGTCATTTTCATCACTTTCATATATGTTTGTTTTCAATAAGTTCTGGTCCAAACAAAAGTTAGATTTGTAATTTCGAGTAAATCAGTGTTCTTGTTGTGTCTTCATCTTTTTTTCTTTTTTTTCATTTCTGTCATGTATTCAACAAGGGAACGAAGGAGGATTCTAGCTCAAGGATGCGAAAAACTAAGCCATGGTTTGAGGGTTTTAGAACGAGAAGTTGATAAGTGTAGAAGATTATTCTATGATCTTCAAGTTTCATGGGAAAAAAGAGGTACAACGCCAAAAGAATGAAAGATGAAGGAGAGTCACCATGGTTATCATTCAAAAGTATGTACGCAAGTGGTTAGTACGATGTGCTTATTTGATATTCTTGTCAATCACTACTTCTATACAGTATTGTTGGAGAAAGGTGTTAGCAATAAGGTAATTTTGAAGGCTTAAACAAGAGGCTAATGGAGTCGCTATTAATCCAATTCAAGATTCGAGGGTGAATCTTCTTGAAGAGGGAGGGAATGATACGGTTCAGGTTCAACCTTGGATTCCTTATAGTAAGCATTCAGTTATGTGTTTGAGATTCGTTGTTGATATGGTTCAGTATATGGTTCAGCCTTGTGGTACGATCCAAGTAAGGTCAAATTCGGATTTTGACGTAATATTTTCTACCGTCCAGTTTTACGCTAGTTAGCATAACTTCAAATCCAATAGTTGGATCAAGCTAAAACTTTACCAGATGATGCCATAGTTATTTGTCTATGTTGGGGTAATTGTTTAGGTGAATTGGAAGTCGGGAATGACTTGCGATATAGGTCAGAACATGCTGTATGAATTTTGTTATTAACTTCTTTTTTACTTGTGGACTTCCTATTTGACAAAGATCTTTTTTTTAAAGGATGTGGCAGCTTATTTTGAGAATTTCCTAGTTCCACTAGAATCTTTAATGAGCAGTAACATAATTTTCAAGAGTGGCAAGGATTCATTAATGTTCCAGAATTCTTTTCTTATAAGGATTCCTTATACATCCTAGCTATACAAGGAAAGAAGGTTGGTTCAATGACGGATTTAGTACTTTTTTTCATATAAATATATCAACACAACTTCCTTTTATAAAATATAATTATTCAAGTTAATATATTAATATAGATGTTGTATGTTTGAATGTGGGTTTGGAAAGGATGTGGACTTTAAGTTGAATACTTTGTGATGTTATATGTAACTAAGTAAATGGAAAAAGCTTTAAATTTAAAAGATTTAAGTAATCTTATTATTGAATAGATGTTGGTATGATATACGATTTGATGGAAGGGATATGTATAAATAAAAGTTGATAATTTAGATTAGATGGTATTGGTTATGGTGGGTATGTATGGAAATTAAGTACGTGTTTGGAATATATGAGTAATCATGCTTTACATGTTATGGAAGTGGAGGAAAATATTTAAATTGTGTGTACAATTGCTAATTACGGTATAAAATGTGTTTAACATTTAAGGAATGATGTATGAAATAAAAATGATAAATGTCTTGATTAAATTATGAAAGTTTGGTTAAGGTTTATTAAGAAATTAATTTAGTTAATTGTTTAAAGGGTACGATTTTTTGGTGTTTATGTATTGTGTACAATTTGGAATTGGATTGAATGTATTATATATTGAAACTTGAAAGTGATAAATAAATGGGATGTGGAAGATGATAGGTTGTGTTTGTTGTAAAATAAAATGTGCTTGGATTATTATAAATGTTTTAGAATTGGTTATTGAGAAACATATTTTTATTTAATGTATGTTAGTATGTTGTGATATGTTGGAAAATATTGGAAGGATGTTGTAACCTTTAATGTTAAAAAGTGTAAAAGAAGCAAAAATGAAGATAAAGGGTTTAATAAAGGTTAAGGAATTTATTGAGGTGGCATGAGAAAAAAAAATTAAATTAGATGATGTGTTGTGTTTTACCATTTTGGTATAAAAGCAAACATATTTGAAGAATAAATTGTCAATGTTGGGGTATAAATCAATGTGGATAAAATTTGTTGGGACTTGTATGCTTTAAAATATAATTTAATTATGTTTGAGCTCAATTAGGATTTGTATAGAATAAGTTATATTAGTAATAGGTCTTGTGACTAATTGAATAAGAAGTAAAGTATGTAAATTGAAGAAAATATGTGAAATCGGTGTTTTCAAACAATGTAAAATATGTTTGGAATTAATTGAAAGATTTTAACTAGTTGTCTTGGATTTTTCTAAGTATGACCAAAATTAAATAATTGTGAAGATGGAGAATTTGAAAATTTGGCCTAATTATGTAATTTTTGTATTAATAGATGATGTGTGAAAATAATTATTGTAATGGGATGAAATTTAGATTATAGTATGATTAAATGTTGGTGGACATCTCTAAGTGTGTTATTGGTATGTAAAGAAAAGTGTTGAAGGATAAATTATGGATGTTGAGATAAATTGGTTAGATTGTGTTGTTGTAATGTTTTACGTATTACTAGGGAATAAACAAGGTTGAGTTTAATTAAGTGTGCAAGTTAGAAAAAAAATATATCACATGTCAAGTTTGATTTAATTGGTAGAGTTTGAAACTGGTAATGTAAAAGTTCTATGTGAGGATTTAATTTATGACATGAATACTAACTAAGAATTGTAGTATAACAAATGGTTGGGATGTGTGGTTATCCATTTAGAATTTTGAGATGTAAGAAAATTTTTAAGGTTGAATTTTTAATTAGTGGTGAGAACACTGATTATATTATTTGAGAGTTTTAGGAGAAGCATTCGAAGTAGGAGTTGACTTCTTGAGAGAGTGTAAAGCAGGAGCTCAAGGTAAAGAATTGATCCACATTGCTTTTTTTAATTATTTAAAATATTTTAGTAGTTGTTAGATTTTCCATCAATAATTAATTGGGTTACATATACTTAGAAAATTTATGTGTTTTGTAATTGGCCATAATGGTGGTAATATTTTACATGTGATTTATAATAAACTACAACGATGATAACCATTAGATAATTAAAATAAACTATAACGGTGACATGTAATATTTTACATGTGATTTATAATAAACTATAATGACTGTAACCATTAGATAATTAAAATAAACTATAACGATGACATGCAATAGATAATCATAATAAAATGAAATGGCTATAATAAGTAGATAATCATAATAAATCACAATGATGATAATTAGTAAACAATTTGTAATCGGCCACAACGGAGGTATCCAATATATAATCAAAATTGACTACAACAATGGTAAACATTTCATAAATAGAAATTAACCATAATAACGAGAACCATTTTGGTAAATAGAGATTGATCACAATTATAGTAATTGTTTCGTAAATAGAAATTGATCATGATAACAAAAATAATTGGTTATAAATTGTAATCGTCTATAACGGTGGACCTCGTAACACAATATTTATGAGTTAGCCATATGAGTAGGGGTTGTTGATTAGGTGTTTATGAGTTGGTCACATGAGTGGGGGCTACTGATCAGCTATTTATGAGTGGTGGTATATTGATCGAGTATATATTAATCTGACCACATGAGTGGCGGCTAAGGTTTGAACAATATTTAAGCTGACCACAAAAGTACAGGCTAGTGTCAAAATCAATATGGTGTACATATTACCATGAGCGAAGAAAGTTAATTATAGGTGAGATGTGCATATAAAGTAAGGAAAGTGATATGTAAGAATTAAATTGACCGTAACGGTGAAAATTGAATTTGAGAAAATGAAAATCGACAGCAATGGTGGAATTTAATGTGTGAAAGTTTAAATCAGCCAGAACAATAAGCCTAGTGTATTAATTGTTAATCTAGTTGTAACAATGAGGGTTATTAAGCTTGAAGTATGAGTTATGGATTTCTAAAGGAGTTAGTGAATATGAATATCATAGAGTACGAGTTAGAAAATGAAAGCAATATATGGATATGTCATAATTATATATAAATGATCCAAATGAGGGTGTCTTTTGAGAAGGAGAAATATATACGATGTGCCATTAGTGGGCATGAAAAATAATTGAGTTGGAAAAATATTATGATTTGTTATTTGGGCATGAGAAATACTTAAATTAAAAAAATACTGGAACTTGCCACAAATGGACATAAGAAATATTTAAGTTGGAAAGAAACATTGAAATGTTCATAAATGAGTCTAAGAAATGCTCAAGATGAAAAATATATTTAAAGGAGCCAGATGGTTGTAAAGTATATGAGAATGAAAGAAATGTATGTATAAGTTAGAAATGGACTGGAAGCATATTGGGTTTGAAAATTTATATAGATGAGCTATAATGGACATAATAGATATTGGAACTGAAAGTGTTATTGATGAACCAATAATGGTGATATATTGGGTGATGAGATGGGTTACTAAAATTAATTGGTTGAAATGAAATAAATGTTTGGGGTAAGCCAAGAAGGCATAAAACTACAATTAAGAGATGAAATGTGTCATGAATTATGAGTGATGAGAAATAGTGGCATAAAACTTATAAGATAAAATAGGGTATAGATAAAATACGATGTGGAAAGGGAACAACATGGTATGGAAAACATTACAAAGATTTTGATGAACATAAAAGAAATGACTGAAGAAATATATTGAGACGAGCCATAAAATAGATAGTAAATTAAGGCGTAGTTACATATGTGATGCCAATAATTTAATGTGTTTAATGAAAAAGAAGAGTTCATCAGTTGTTGATGAGGAAGTATTAAATTGAAAGGGGCATAAATTGATGTGCTTATAGAAAGATTAATGATATTGGTTTTGTTCATGAAGTTGTAAAATGCAGTAATCATGACAATGTAAATAAGGCTTCAGTTCTAAGAAAAAAAAGGTTATCGAGTGTTGCGATGTTGCAGTCATACAAATTAATTACTATAAATTAAACAAATAAGATTGTACAGAGCAAGCAAGAGATCAATCCTACGAGAAAGATCTAGTTCAGGTCTTTATGCTAGATAATTTAAAGTTGAGGGGTTTTGAGGTTATCTAATATGTTATGGTAAACAAAATAAAATAATCAAGCTAAATTAAATAAATCCGAAACTTATTAAGAGAAAAACCTTGGTCTCAAGTAAACATCTCACCTACGGAAATCAAAACTGACCACTGAAATGATATGTAAAGTTATATTCTGAATATTTATCTTTTCTTAACATTAGTCAATTAACTAATCCACAATGTAACTAACCATAACCATTAAACAATCACAATGTCCGTATTAGTAATTTAATTCAATGGTAGCCTAAAGAACTAGATAGGTTGATAAATCTAGACAACATAACTATCAGTTGTCTGTGTTCGATTTAATTGAATGTTTTTCCTAAGATTAACAACATAGATCCACCTTAATTATTAAATTTAGTCACTTTATAAATTTAAATATCACAACTCCGAATAGAAAACCTAGTAGTAGATTGGTTTAGAATAATAACTTAGAGTTCGCTCTAACAATCAAACCAAACAATCACAGGAAACAATTATAAGAACTGTCAGGTTTGTATCCAAATCCAAACAAAAGTGACATCTTCTTGAGTGGTCTGTTAGATGCCGAGAGAGATCAAATTATTTGTATTCTTGGGTTTAGAGAGGGGGAGCTTCCTATGAAGTATTTGGGAGTGCTTCTTATCTCGTCAAGGCTTAAGGCTGTTTATTGTAAGGGCCTCGTGGATCGAATAACCTCTAAAGCAGCATTGGACTTGTAGAACACTCTCGTACGCAGGATGAGTACAACTGATTAACTCTTTTTTATTTTACATTGACTCCATTGGGCATCTTTCTTCCTTTTACCTGGGCAAGTAATTAAAAATGTTGAGCAAATTATGAGATCCTTTCTTTGGTCAGGTTTCATTATGAGAACTATTGGGCTAGGAATCAAAATGATAACAAAATAAAACAAGATTGCTTTATTGAAACACATTTGGAATCTATGCAATGACTCAAATGGCTCAATTTGGTCTACTTGGATCAGATCCAATCTGTTGCGAGATAGAAATGTCCAGCAAATCAAGGCACCAGAGAATTGCTCTTGGGCCTGGGGAAAGATCTTTAACATGCCCTAAGATGAAGTACACCATAGGAGATGGAAGGGAAACTTCTCTATGGTTTGACAAGTGGCATCCTCACAGCCCCCTCGCGGATTCTACGGTGAGAGATTCATCTACAATTCAGGTATGAGAAAGAACACGATGGTGAATGTGCTAGTGAGTAACTCAGAATGGAGAATTCCTACCACTCAAGCTATTGGTTGGTACCCTATTATAGATATTATTCCTTCCAATTTTAATCCCAAGATAAGGAAGATGGACGAGATAGTTTGGTTGGACGCCAAATCAAAGGTTCTCGGTCAAAGTAGCTTGGGAGCAACTAAGAATCTGTAATCAGATGGTTGAATGGCACGGCATTATATGGTTAAAAAATGCTATTCCAAGACATTCTTTTCTTTTATGGCTGGCTATCCAACAAAAGCTCACAACTCAGGATTTGGTCTTCAAGGTCCCAACAGGTGCTCACTCAATCTCTTTAACAATGAAGATCACAACCACTTGTTCTTTGAATGCTCTTATTCTAAAGTGATATGGTGGGATGTTTGTGACATATGCAACATTCCTAGAATGAGGAAAAGCTGGGATGAATGGATTAGATGGGTTACTATCACTTGGAATGGTAAAACTGATGTGCATCATGGGAATTATAATCCATCTTGTAAGGCTAAAACTAATGTGCAAGAGGATTCAGATGGTCCAATGACAAGAGCGAGAGCGAAACAACTACAAAGGGCCTTGACGAGTCAAAT
>Ga0307515_10010708_pt1 | contig 17524 bp, 19 predicted proteins | sample 17_EM_MG_FD_194513 | JGI IMG/M metagenome (GOLD analysis project Ga0307515, IMG submission 194513) | Populus trichocarpa ectomycorrhiza microbial communities from riparian zone in the Pacific Northwest, United States - 17_EM | ecosystem: Host-associated > Plants > Roots > Unclassified | place...
GAATCTTGGTCGACTTGGTAGACTTCTCGGTCGACTTCTCGGTGCGTGTCTCGGTAGACTGCATCCCGGTGGGCTTTTTGGCTTGTCGGTAGTACTTGACTGGACGACTTCTCAGTGTGTCTCCGTAGACTGCATCCCGGTGGGCTGTTGGCTTGTCGGTAAGACTTGACTGGTCTACTTCTCAGTAGACTCCTCGGTCGACTTCTCAGTGTGTCTCCGTAGACTGCCTCCCGGTGGGCTTTTGACTTGTCGGTAGGACGCAATTTGACACGGTCATCCGCCCTTTTGAAGTTCATTGCTCCGTCGACGACTTAGACTCATTTCGGTTGTTGATTGCCGCTGTGGTTCGGTAGACTTATGAAAATCCAGTAGACTCTGGGTGATCTTTGTTGACCGACGCGTCTTTCGGCAGCCTTCGTCTCTGGACTTCGGAGCTCTTCGACTTCGCTTGTCTTTTGGCTGGTCTTGGTCGACTTCGCTTGCTTCGTCTCATTTTTCCACTTGCTTTCATGTCATTTTTGCACTTGCTTTCGTCTCATTTTTCCACTTGCTTTGGCCTTTCTTTTTGACCTGCTTCGTGGTTCGACTGGCTTTGTGTTACGACTAGCTTTGTGTTTCGACGTGCATTGCGTTGACGTTTCGACGACTCTTCGGGCTTTGGCCGTGAATTCTCTAGGTGGGTTTACCATCTTCCGGATGCTAGGTGCTTATGTTGATTCTTCTGGTACGGTTATCCCCGCTCTCTGGGTGCATTTATCGCCGCTGCACTTCTCTGTCGTTAAGTGCACTCTGGTCCTTCATTTCGGCATCTCCAGTAGGGTCATAGTATATGGGGATTACGGTTCCGGTAGGGTCATCCGTCTCTTTAAAGGTCGTTGCTCTGCCGACGACTTATCTCTTCTGATTGGTATTGTAGCTTGGTAATATGGTAGCTGGTGCGTTCGTCAACCCGAACGGCATGACTGGGTGCTCGATCTGCCTGTACCGGGTGCGAAACGCGGTTTTGTACTCGTCGCCTTCCTTGATTTGGATTAGGTGATTGGCATTCCTGAGGTCCTGTCGAGCATCTCCGAGATCAGTGGGAGAGGATTTTAGTTCTTCACAGGGGCTTGATTGAGAGCTCGGTAGTCCACACACAGCCGCAGTCCGCCGTCCTTCTTCGCAAATGAGATCGGTGCTGCCGCAGGCGGTGTCTATCTTTCCCTGCTCTTGGTCTCACTCGCTCTTTATGAGATTTCGTAGATCCACGCAATTTGTGTGGTTCCTAACGGCCGGGTTACCCTGTCATGTCCTCTGACGCTCTTCCTACGCTCCTCGAGCCAGAATCACTCTTCCTCACGAATCCCCATTGCATGCTGTGATAGGTGCGGTGCGAGAGTTGGCATATCTTTGCAGCATACGTCCACATAGTCCTTGTATCTCACGAGGATGCGACAAATATTGATATTGTGAAATTTTGATATTGTGCTGGGATGCGACCCCCATCATCTGTTTCCATCTCCACGTTGACTATGTCTGTTCCTATTCTCGTTAGCCTTGTCTGCATTGTAGCGTACTTTGCCAGAGTGGAGATGGGTAAGGGTCCCGGGATAGCTGGATCAGACGGTTCGTCACATTAGGACACCCCCGTTGTCCAGTTTCTCCCTTCGTGTCTCGGCGAGCTGGTAGCAGTCATTCAAGCACCGTCACTGTGTCACTCTTCTGCCGCAACTACCGCTGCTGCTCCTGCTCGCGCATTCAGCATCCTGGGGTTTCTCTCACGTACGGTGATGCCTTCCAGTGATGCTCCGAGCAACCCTTGACATTCGCCAAGTCATATGGCAAATGCCTCGACCACTTCCTCACCAGCTCAGAGATGATCGAATGCGGTAGCCCCGAGTAGTTGTATACCCGGAGAAGGCTCACCGTGTTGGTTACCTCACCGCGTTCCGGCAGAGGACTTGTCCAATCCGCTTCTGGAATCATCGCCCGTTGTGGTCCATTTTGGCGCTCGCAGGGCTGTCAATCGACCGTTGCAGCAATCGATTTCCGGGTTTCTTGCCATGGCAAGCCCAAGACTAGGTCGTATACCTTCATTGGGACGACTAACTAAAACCTCCGATTTGTCAACCGGTTCAAGGTATTCAAAATACTGAACCAAGAGTCTGGAGACTCGACTCTCTACATACATCATCACCGGGCCAGGGTGGAGGTGAATGCTGGTTCATATGGTAGCTCGAGTTTGCTAAGTAGGCTCGGCGATATAATGATGCTCATTGAACCGCAGTCGATTTGTACTTTGACTCGCTGCATGTTGCCATGTATATTTGGTACAAGGTAGGTTTTGTGGTCTCCACTGCCGCAGCAAGTGCATTACCGGTTTGGCTTTTGGCTTTCGTAGACTTCCTTTGAAAGCCACGGCGCTGGGGATAAGTTGGCACAGCTGCCTCCACTGGGCTTATTGGACTTGACCGATATTGAATTCCCGGGAGCGGGATTGTTGGAATTATTCGAAATGCCTTTGGTGTTGCTGTCCTCCGAGCTTCCTCGAGGTTGCTAGAGTTGTAGTTGTACTCGCCAATTGAAGTCGATGCACTTTACTCGATTCGGAGTGATGTAGTCGCAACTGTGCTGACTCGCAATCGTCTTTCAACTTCGCCTTCGGTTCTTGGTAATGCCGATTCAGGGGTAAGATCGCGCCTTTGACTGTAGGTTCTCTGACTGATGATCACGCTTAATTGACTTGTAGGAATGGTATTCGATTTCTCTCGTTGATAGGGTCGAATCCAGTACTCATGAATAAATTGTCATCATTGCCGGCGACGCGTTTCGTCCATTGTAGCTTCTCTGGCTGATGTTCGGACGCAATTGACTTGTAGGAATGGTGTTCGACTCAATATCTCGATCGTATTCGGTTTCTCTCATTGACCGGATCGAATAGTCGCGGCCTGTAGTCGTGATAATTGTCGCCATCCCCGGTGACGCGTCTCGTGCGACAGTCGGTCTCTGAACTCTTCTCCGCTGCCATCAGGGTGCTCAATTGAATGATGAAACGATCGATATCCGTGCTTGCAGTAATCATGCTTCGATATGTCCTTTTTAAGGATGTAATCTCAATTGTAGACTGTATGATGTGGCGAGTCGGTAATGGGGTAAACTCGTGAAATCCCGTGAGCGAAACGTATGGGTTTACTGAAAAGCGATAATAGTGTAAGGGTGCGTAGGCCAGCGTTCGGCCTTATAGGACTACGTAGGGTAATTATGTTATACGGTTGCAAACGTGGACTCGAGTGATAGTACGTATAGGTGTATAGGTAAGATTATCGCTAGAGATCTAAGTCTCGTGGCGAGCCGACTATATAGAATGGCTGTTACCCGGCCACAGTCACGTGTCGCCGTTACATCATACTAGCACCTTCTGGGACTTTCTCAACGAAGGTGAAAACCTCATGGCGTTCCATTGATGCCATTGCCTTGCCGATGGCTTCTTTCCATTGTTCAGCGTCCTCTGCATCCAATGCTGCGCGGTATGTCTTTGGACCTTGTTAGATCATCATGGCTATACTGACATTGGCTGCAGTTCTTCCGCTCCTTCTAGGCGTTGGTGTCTCTGAAGGTGGTGTCTCTAGTGGTGGTGTGAGATCATCATCCACGTCGTCTATGGGATTGATCGCACGAGGCAATTCAGTTGCTTTCGGAGGCTGTACTTTGGCCTTCGGGGACTGTATCATAGCTTTGTGCAGCTGTACCACGGCAGGTTCGTCCTCAATTTCCGAATCATTATGCTGTTCAGCTGGTTCAAAGGCGAACTTTGTAGACTTAGTCTTTAGTAGCTGATAATACAGGGTAGACTCATCGAATTTGACATCTCACGCAATGAACACTCAGCCCGAATTGACATCCATAACACGGTACTGTGTCGATGTCTCTGCCGAGTAGCCGAGGAGTACATACTGGTATGCCTGGTTATCAAGCTTCTTCCTGAGGTCGCCATGGATCCATGCAAATGCTAAGCAGCCGAAAGTTCGAAGATGGGAGATATCGGGCTTCTTGTGCGTCCATCGTTCAAAATGCGTCGAATTGGGATTGGGGAGAGCTCGAGATGGTAGTCGATTCTTGAAGTAGACTGCTGTGGGCACAGCTTCGCCCCAGAGCTTATTCAGCATCCCAGCATGCTTCAGCATAGACCGCGCGGGGTCCAGCACTGTGCGATTGCATCTCTCCGAAATACCATTCTGCTGCTGTGAGTATGGGGCTGATACTTCTCTAATGATGCCTTCCTCTGCCATGTACTCAAGAAACTTCTCACAACTAGAATACTCTCCTCCTCCATCATGTCTAATTCAGCACACCTTTGACTTTGGGTGCTGCTTCTCCACTTTTGCCACATACTCCTTGAAGTGCGCTGGAGCCTCAGATTAGGTTTTCATAAAGTAGACCTCGGTGTATCTCGAGTGGTCGTCGGTAAACATAATAATATATTGGTAGCCGTGCATCGTCTGAGTCTGCATTGGGCAAATCACATCGGAGTGAATCAACTCTCGAAGTCGAGCCTGTGCCTTGTCCTCCGAGGGCTGGAAAGGCTTCCGGAACATCTTGCCCAGGATTCATGCCTCACAAGTACATGTCGATTGTCTCTTAGCATGCAATTGGATACCTTTGACTGTATTCGGGAGCCGTTTGATAGCTGGGAAGGAGAGGTGGCTGAGGGGAGCATGCCAAACAAGAATCTCGTAATGGTCAACCGCGGGCCGATTGATGGATTAGGCCTCGGCGGTCTCGGCGACGGAGCTGAGAGTTGTGCTCGGTTGATCATCTACTACTACCGAGGCTTTCGAGACTGAGGCCATAGATGGTTTGAGCACGAATAGACTGTTAATGAGTGGTGCTCCATATACGTAGACCGATCCAAGGCTCGCCGTAGCTCCATCGAGTTTGAAATCGAAGTTGACTCATTTCCGCATTAACTGGATGATACTGAGGAGGTTATTCGTGCCGCAGGCTGGCACAGAAAGGACATGTTGCAGGACGATCTTCGTGGGCTTCGCATTTGGCCGGTCGACGTAAAACGAGATTGTTCCAGAGACTGCGGCAACGACAAAGCTGTTGTTTGACGTCTTGACCTGATGCTCCCCCTTTGCCATGGGGTGAAAGGTCTGAAAGAGGTGACGATTGCCAGTGACGTGATTTGTTGCACCGGTGTCAAGAATCCAAAAATCTGCCGATCGATTTACCGATGCCACATTGACCGTCATCACAGAGTCTGGCATAGAGTCCGGGAAAGAGTCGGAATGTAAGACCCAGACAGAGTCCAAATGTATGACCGAGAAGAGGAATGACTCTGATTCGAACTCGGCAGTAGTGGTTGATGCAGTCAAAGCCAGGTTAGCATCACTTTTGGACTTCTCATATGAGGCCCACTTATGCTTACTCCTGCACTTCGCCTTGATATGGCCCTTTACTCCACATCCAAGGCATATGACCTGGCTCTTCCAACGGTCGCCCTTCCTATCGTCGCCATCCCTATCGTCGCCCTTCCTGTCGTTGCCCTTCCAATTTCGTCCTCGACCTTTTGTCTTCACGAACAGTGCAGCATCTGGACCAAGACCGGGGGCCCTGCGGAGGCGGGCTTCGAAGGACAGGAGGTGGGTGACGATGTTCGCCACTGTGTCTGCTTTCTCAGTGAGCTCGAGTGTCGATGCAATGGTTCACCCTTCTTCGGTATTCGGGAGGTTGGACATGAAGTAGAATTTCCTCCAAGAGTCATCGATCGTGATGTCGCATACGGCATGGTCATTGATTATCTTGTCCTGAGCTGAGATCCACTCGCTGACTGAGGGATATGACTTGAGTTGACATGATGTGAGCTTCGCAATATCGTATCGACCGTCGAGCTTGATGACTTTTCCAAAGTCGTCTGTGATCGTATCCCAGAGTTGTTTCGGCTCAGTGAGGTCACGGTACCGTATCTGGATCGTTGATCCCATCACGGAGGTGAGTTGTCCGCATGCCTTATCATTGTTCATCTGCCAGCGGTCCCACTCACGGAGGAAGTGGTAGAACTGATTGAGGTAGGACGTGTCAGTCGATTCCGGGAGGAAGTCGTAATTGGTATCTCGAGGGTGACGAGCTGTATGAGTAGGCGTGGAGTCGTCGTAGGTCGCCACAATAGCGGGCCTAGGAACACGCATTTCTCCAGATACGTATTTCCAGAGGCCTTGTGCAGGAAGTAGGGCTTTCGCATCTATGGCCCATTGTCGATAGTTGCGCTCATTGAGTTTTGTAGGCATGGTCAACAAGGCGGTGGTTGAAACAGATGGTTGCGAGACAATATAGGAGGTTGAGAAACAATAGAGAGGCGGAGGTTGAAAAAACGAGAGAGGCACTACTACTAGGCGTCGATTCAGTCCGATGCAGGCAGGCAGAGGAGAAATGAGAGACAAAGAGAGATGTTGGCTCGATCCACTGGCACAGGGGCAGAAGAGAGGCAGTAACAAATACTAATAGTAGGTGTCGAGTTCAGCTCAGCGCTGGGCTCATAACCTGTTGACACGAGAAGATGATGGAGAAGAAGATCAATTGTCTGTCTATCCAAAGAGAAGGAAAACTATGGACTTATATATGGAAGAGAGAGAAGGAAAACCCAATGCCGAGTGCCAAAGCCGGAGCCCAATGCCGAGTACCAGTGCCGAGCCGTCCTCCTCGCCATGGGGGCAGGCGAGGCCGACAGGGGCAAGCGAGGCCGACAGGGTCAAGCGAGGCTGGTGGGGGCAGGCGAGACCGGTGGGGGCAGGCGAGGCTGGTGGGGGCAGGCGAGGCCAATGGGGGCCGTAAGCCGCCGGGCCAAATCCATAGTCAACAATCGGCTGCGTCTTGGACGTCCTGGCGCTACTACAATTACATCGTGCTCCATGCCATCGTTTGACACAGTCTCATCTTCCTCATTTCCCTCCGTCTCATTGCCGTCTTCCAATTCATTTTCCTCCCAAGTGACCTCTTCTTCCTCGAGAACCTCCCCATCCTCAGTATCCAGTCCTGCCAAATCGCTGCTCTCATTGGTAGTTTCCTTCGCGTATGTGAGATCATTACGCTCGCAAGCATCTCCTTGTGTGTTTGCTCGACGGCGTTTTTCATTGTGGCTTGGTGCGCTGGAACTGTTCTTGTGTTTCGTTCGTGATTGAAAGTACCAGATGGTGCTGCAGAAGCTCCAGGATTTGTGCACTATACACCACCACCTAGGCCATAGCAAGCAAATGTGCACTCGATTTTCGCTTTGAACCAGTTGCGCTGCGCTGAATGTGCTTAGTTTCGCTGCGCTGAACATACGCAGTTGCGCTGATTGAATTCAGTTTGATAGAGCCAGCTCAGTGTACATGCATCCCAGTGCGTGCGCATATATGCGTGCAGAGTAGAGTATTTGTAATTTTTAATTGACTCCGTGAACGAACTGGTCAGTTCACGAAGGTGGGGTACGGACTCCGCGAACGAACCAGTCAGTTCACGGAAGGTGAGCCTCCGCGAACTGACTAGGTACTACGCGGAGGAACCGCCTCCGTGAATGGACTAGAACATTCCGCATTAGTGCAATTACACCACATGCAGGGTAAAAAGACGCAGGCTCATATGTTGTTTTTCTCAATAGTGCCCTGCAGCAGTAAATCCAGAAAAAGTATCGTTGTTGAATTGCATTTCCTTAATCAAGTACGTACACTGTTGCAGCTGCATATGGCGCTGCACTCATCATTCCATCCTGCGGCCCGGAGAGGAAGGATAAACACACCGGGTTGATTTTGTCTGCCTTGAAATATCTAACAGTTGCTAATAGATCGTGTAATTATCAATCCACGGACAAATGGTGTTGACTAGGGATTTGGCCCGGTGGCTTCCCTAGTGTTCGGTGCTGGCGGGCTCGGGCATGTGGCCGGTGGCTTGCGGCCCCCATTGGCCTCGCCTGCCCCCACCAGCCTCGCCTGCCCCCACCAGCCTCGCCTGCCCCCATGGCGAGGGGGAGGGCTCGGCACTGGTATGCGGCATTGGGCTCCGGCTTTGGCAGTCGGCATTGGGTTTTCCTTCTCTCTCTTTCATATATAAGTCTATAGTTTTCCCTTCTCTTTGGATCGACAGACAATTCATCATCTTCTCTTCTTCTCCATTATCTTCTCGTGTCAACAAATGGGGAGCCTGCTGCCGACTTAGCTGAGGAATGCCAACAATCCCCGGCTACTCGGGTATAGCTCCGGGTACATTTTAGTAAGCGAGATATCCCAAAACCGAGCAGACACAGCAATAGTAAATTCCTCCCGTTGATTGGATCGTACAGATAAATTATCCACTTCAACGTTCAGCTAGAAGCAGGAACCACTCACAGCTTCGTTAATTTTGATATCACCTCGCCATAGGTGCATGCAAAGGCTAAGTACCCGAGGAGCGCCTAATGAACCAAGAAAACATCTTGATGGCTAGATTACGCCCATGCGGTCTTAGGCACGTGCGCTTAATGGAGGCGTCGATGCTGAGCGTTATTTCTACCGCCAGAAGTCCCAGAGGATGATGAGCAGTGAGAGGAGGTGAAGTGTAAAAGACAGGGAGATGAAAATGCGGTTGAACCTTGAGGAGAAGTAGTGAGATGCATAGCAGGGGTCTCAAAAATCCGTCCCGTCCGGGCGAGCACTTGCCGGGGACTGGACTATCAAAACCGGAGTATTAAGGTTTTGCCTGGTTTTGCCCTAGGGCAAGGGTAACTAGGACTACAGCCAGCCAGGGCCCCATAGGTTGTATGCGAACTAGAAGAATAAATGACTAAGCATCAATAATATAAAGATACCTATCCTTGATGTCATTTTTCCAACTCTATTCTGCGGTAACTCGGTTTCATACACCTTTTCAGGCTAATTCTCGCTTATCTAAGCCTTTGTGAAGTCGATGAATTATACAGCCAAATATCCAAATACCCGGTCACCACACGGTAACCAGGAACAAGGCCACACCAAAGATATAGGTCCCCTGCAGGGGCCCTACATAGATCCCTAGACCTTGCTCATTCAGCCCCAGACGCCCTAGTCTAGGGCCTCCCATGCGCCGTCATGAACCGAATATCCGGGCGCCGTCCAGGTATTCGGGGACCTGGACGGTTGATACCCTTGATGCATAGTGTGATGAAAGTAGCTGATTCCAAAGCCGGTGCGAGATGCCAATGTCATCACATAGCGATGTTCCATTTAGACACTTCATTCTAATAAATGTACATATTGTCGGGTGTGCCGTCCGGAGATTATCAATTTCGACTCCTCTGGGGAGAAGTAGTGCCGCGTCTTCCATTTAATTATTATCCCAATTCAACACAATAGAGCTGCAGATGTGAGGCAAGGTGTAATAGAGTCTCGGCGGTAATAGACATGCTGCAACTTGTTGTTACTATGTAGTCATGTCACGTCACTCAGAGAGTGGAGTTATGTCGGGTAGTGTGATCCTCCGACAGAGTATATTAGTCAGCTAGTGTCCGTTGGAACACATATCCTTGCCCAGGGAAGGGTTTAGTTGAGGATCTGGTTATTATTTTCATGCTCTCGGTGATGGTCACTGCATCTCAAATTGGCTCCGTACCTAGGAGAGTACCGTCACATTGGTAGTTTCAGACAGTCAAGAGAAGATAGACAGCGCCGATAACTCCGAAAATGGAGGAACTTGGTGTACGAAGTCCTAAAATCTGGCCTATACTTAGGAGATTGCGGTAGTTAATAGACCGCAAACATCGGGCTGAGGCGGTTGCACCATAGTAACTAATCAGCTTGCTTAGAGTTCTATATGTTCTAAACGTCTATGTTAGTTAATTTTGTACATGAGAAGAGACAAGACGCCATGTGAAAATCCCACCACACCATCATTTCCAGCATGTGGGCTGCGAACTCAGAGACACCCCCCTGCCGACGTCCGACGTCACTGGTAGGCATGGTTGTAGTTCTGAGCCAGTGAATTCAAATTCTACTACATTAACGAAGCGGCAGTCATATGCATGTAATGGTGGCAGTTGCAAGACCCGAAGATGGTGATCTGGAGCCCTGATGTATCATACATACATTTTTCACTCACAGAAAGCGGCGACGGACTGGGATTGTTTGTTTTGTAGGTATGAAGAGTCCGCCAGTCCTAGATTTTATTCCGGGAATCTCATTCCAGCACGTCTCATCTATTATCGACCACTAAACCGATGTCAGTGCACGCAAGAGTTAGGTGGCTAGCGTCCATCCATCGCGATGGGAATATCACAGAGACACCCGTCAACCTAGATGCAACGTATGTATGATTTCACTCAATTACTGAGGTTGTCCTCAAGACATCTCCGAGTTAGTCCTGATGCGTATCTAGATGCACCAGTTGTGGACGGATTTCTTGTACAACTCAGAACATTGAATATCCAATACCGAGCAGCAAGTAGTCGCACCAGCATACCCGAAGATATATCCAAAGGTTACCTGTTTATATGCGGAGTCTTTCCTCTCCCTTCTCTCTATATCATAGTCTATACACTCATACGAGTTTCCTGTCCATATCGTATTGCTATAGTACTTAGAGGTGAACCATGTGTATGCTATGGTTCAGTGAAGAGAAGGAGAAAGACTCGATTTATATACAGAGAATTATGAGAGAAAACTTTAATGCTTCGCCACTCGTCACTGAGTCACTCGCTACAGGATATGTAACATATCGCAAAGGAACACACTGAATGATAAATTATGATTACAGCAGAGGACATAGATATCATAATCATCTCGAAGCTGGATGTAAGTGCAGGAATGTTTCCGCAAATAATTCACGGTAGAAAGAGCCTGAACCACAATCTAAATCACCTTCTGGGATTCGGTGCCCGGCTGTCAGTTGCACACTTTCCACTGGTTTCGGAAACCTACAATACTGGCTGCGGGCTCTACATATCCCGACTTACGCCTGCCACTATCCTGTGAAACAGCAGGGCGGAGGAGATTTTGGCACCATTGAATAACGGCAATATACGACTGTCTTAGGTTCAAATGGCCGCAAACCCCGCTAAGGTATTAGGATTGGTGGCATTCCTCCTCCCGCTGGTTGAGCCGAAGACGGCTATATAAGGTGTTAAATACGTTTCGGCGGTGGCTGCTTGTCTTACTCTCAAAGCGCCAACTGTAGTCTAGGAGATATTCCAGTGAAATGGTGCTATTATTTACTGCTGTCATTGAAACCTCTATTCTCAGAAAGCATCACCATAAGAGTTCAAATCCTGGCTGGGGGGTTGCCTCATACATACCCGCCGTCCTCGAATTGCAGCACTGTAACTCTGTAAGACAAATCCCACCGTACAAATCTCTGAGTATGCGATCTGCACGACCACCTGGTTGGCACAAGCAGCCCCTCTATATATCAAGCCATATTATGGTATTGGTTTCCTGACTCTTTCTAGAGAGCGAGTTGATGTTGCAATTAGCTTACGCATAACCGTAGGGCTTTTTTTTGGTGTGGAGTCGTTCTTTTTAACTCCGAATGAGCCATCTACAGTGTAACGCACAGTATGTTAGGTACGTGTGGTGAGGTTATCGAGTAAAACTCACTACAAGGACACGACAGCAGATTTACGAGTTCGCATGCGATTTAGAGTGACATTTAGAGTGGCATTTGGAATCTCTCATGCGGTTAATCAGCAGTTCAGCCGGCGAATATAGGTTTATGAAGCTACCAGCTCACCCTTCACCCCGGCCATCACAGCTCGTTCAAAGTCAATTACACTCAAGATTTTAATTCCCGGTATTTCAAGCGAATAGCCACTATGATACAAATAACTCAAATACAACAACGTATTCCGGTAGTCGAGCAAGGGGAAGCTCTCGCCCTCTTACCAGCGGTTGATCGATATTGCTGCCCCTATTAACCAGCAAATAGTTGCACATTTCCTTCACCTCTCTTCTCCTTCTCTTCCCCATTTGCGGCAAACGTCAACTTTTAAATATCCCTCATTTCTTCCGATCGAAGCATTGCCCCATCTCTTCATTGGTAAATAGTTACAAGGATATGGAGCTATTGTTCCGATGCGCCCGGGCCGGATCTGTCCATAGCCTCAACGTCTGACACCTGTAGGATTTATGCAGCATAGAATTTGAAGATGACGGCCAAGCTGGGTCATTAGGGGCACAGCTCTGCGGTGTCTTAGTTACGGCGTCTGTCTGATCGCACTGATGTTGTCTGGTTTAGCGCGTGTATGCGAAACGATTACTTCAGACAGCGTTCCACGATGCACATTGGCATGTGACAACGGTGGGAGAGAGTGCGAAGCATACGACGATCTCGTCGTCTTTGACATGGTTGAGTTCCCAGGAGGGAGGGGGCTTCGCAGATGGCGGAGGAGTGTGTGAGGATGTCCGTGCTGCGGGGGTTCGGAGTTGCGGGCGGTGTGATTTGAGGAGTGAGAGGACGACGGTTTTGGAGAAGTGGTTAGCGATGTGGCCCATGATGAGGTCGTGGACGACGCGGACGACGCGGACGACGTGGCTAGTATGGGTGCAGAATATGGTGAAGGCAGCGTCGACGGTGCGGGGTAAGATAGCGTGTTGCAACAAGGTGGGGGGCAGGCACGCATGCACTAGTACGAGTTGTTCCCATGCACGCATCAACCCACTTAAACAGCGAAAATCAGTAGACGTGTCATACAGCGCTGTGCTTCCCACGGAGCTCGGTTGGGGTATTCCTCTGCGATCACATCATATCGCACCCTGCGCTTGGCCAATGCGATACTGGATCCGAACAGTTACATTTCTGGGGGAGGATTAGGATATGGTGCCCTGGGGTAATGGGGGTGGAAGCAGAAGGAGGAAGTGGAAGAGGGGCGGGGGTGAAATTTTCGTTAAGGGGACTAGGGCTCTGTCATACTCTAGTTAGAGTGAATACAGTATGAATAAAACAAACAAACAAGGTAGTGGGGGCAAGGCAGGGATCAGATCTGCCGCCGACATTCGGCTGACACCAAGATGCATCAGCCTTTGTCTAGTCTCGGAACCATGGCGGGAGTGCTGCAGTAGAGGATCGAACTGTTTTAGTAGCAAAGAACATAGAAAAAGTAAAATTGAGGGCACCACACGCAGTTTTTGGTCGATCTGACAAATTTTAAAGTTAGAATCACAGCAAAGTTTAATAGATCCTCTACCCCTAGACTCGAGTATTTTTAACAATCCCCCAATACATCATGAATTGCCTGATTTCGCAAATTTCGTGCACGACGTCAGGAAATATAATTTTGACCATTTAACACCCCTATACTCAACATCACCGTTTTAGAGAGATCCGACTACTTGCTTATCTCATATCTGCATGCAGCTGCAGTAACAAGTGCGAGGTAAGATATCGGGTGCACTTGCTCAGGTAAGGAAGTGCACGGGACCAACATGACGCAATCGTGCCACATACGGTTGAGTACAATATGCCTCAAATAACACGAGGAAAATGGCAGAACTGGCAAAAACTGAAGCGTATTGACATAACTAATAATTACCCTATGGTGTGACTGATTACTTATCCTCATACCCGCATATTGGGTAGATCGGTGGCATGTGCTCGAGAAGATTATGACGCGATTTTGAGTTGAATCGCACATGTGTCCGCCTAACCGCCGATGCACAATCCATGTGATCTAGCCCGTGGGATCACTCTACTACACACCACTCCAAATGATAATTTTAGTTTCCACATGCAACAAGTACATAGAGTAGACCTGGGCACTTCTATAAAAATCAGTTCATCTTTTAATTCTACACTTTCTCTTCGAATATTACTCCGGCACTTTTCAGCCTTCGATCACCGATAAATTTTACATCCTCGCATCATGGTAGTGCAAGTCATCATAAATCGTTACATTATTCTTTATAAGATTTTCGAACTTCTCGATTCTTTGTTTGCGAACAGGTGGTCTATGACGACCACTGGTGTACGTCTTACCCTTTCTTGACGAAAATAGTATTAACTTGGCTGTCGAAGGATTCCACGCACCTCACAATTCCCCGGCTATTGACAAACGTTTACTCGCACCTTCTTGTAGGGTAGCCTCGCTGCTAATGCCTCGTATAGGCGGAACTACGCTGGCTTCATGATCTGGAGGATGGGGACGACGACCACCGCCTTTCTTGTCTCATAGTGGAGGGGAGAGCAATCAATCCCACTGATGATAGTCCAATAAGCGACAATGATGTAGTTCCTTGTCCCATAGCGGAGGGGAGAGCAATCAATCCCACTGATGATAGTCCAATAAGCGACAATGATGTAGTTCTAGTGTCATTACGCCATGGTGAATCTTGGGGAGAATATATTAAGTTGGCGGGCGCGCTGAGTGTCTCAGGGAGGAGCTGCGTAAATACAGTGTACTCAATGTTTCATGAGCACTGAACCTGACTGAGTCTACAGGACGGCTACATTAAAGTGGCTCACACAAGCAAGGAACTAGAAGTAATTGACCCTGAACAGTTAGCATATGGTACGACAAGCCATGTTTACCCGGTCGAAATTTTTATTAGAGAGAACTCTGCGGTTATGTATGTAGTTCCCAGAACGAAAGATAATGGACGCTGCTGACATTCGAGTTTAGTTCTTCTGGGGTATGTGTGGTCAAAATTCTCAGATCCGGGGAGCATGCGCTCCAACGCTACGAGAGCGAACGCCGTGTCTTATCGTCTATTGTACCAAAACACGTTCCCATAGTCTCACTCCTGACTTCATTTATCTATGCTGGACGCTTCCATCTTCTATTTAAGAAAGCGGATATGGACCTCGAGACTTTTATGATGACGGCTATATCGGAACAACATGCGCACAACCGGTCACGAAAACACGGCCTGTGGCTACAAATAGCTGGCCTGGCATCTGCGTTAGAATTTCTACACGACAAAAATATCTCCCACGGTGACATCAAGCCTTCCAATATATTGATATTTGAAGATCCGGATTTCACACTTAAGCTAGCTGATTTTGGAGCAGCCTGCGATAAAGTTAACGATGAACGCAATTATGGTCGCGATACAAATAGCGGTACATATGGCCCACCAGAAATGTGGCATCGTTCCAGATTGAGACTTCATAAGCCCATTGATATATGGTCACTGGGATGTGTGTTCAGCGAACTCGCGACATATATTGAATGCGCGGAGACTGGCGTAACGGATTTCAGAAGCAGGCGCCATCAAACTATCAGGAATGTGACATCGACCGTATTCCACGATGGTGAAGGATTAAAGGTGGCAGTATTGGATTGGTTATCATATTTGCGATCTCGGAGTGAAACCGCGGATGTCGTTGCGCAATTGATTATGGCTTTCCTGGTCACGTCTCCGACAGAACGACGGAATGCCTCTGGACTTGGTGCCGACTTTCTGGCAGCATGCGAGCATCCGTCTGATCCCGCGACAAAGATTCAGCAAATTACTGGAGCACCAAATACATTGGTAGTCCAACAGCCATTAGATTATAATAGTATTGTTGTAATATTTCTTCCGGTATGACACGATCTTTCTTTCTCTCGGCGCCAATCAACGAATTAACATTCAGTAGGTTTTCCTGGGAATACTAGTGAGAGGTAACAGCAGTCTCCTTTGAATCAATATAGCTTTGATATCTAACCTAAGTAGGCCTTGGAACCGTATCATTCTTCCGCGATACAAAAGCAGCCTCAGTAGATATCGCCCTTCAACATTGCACTGTTGAAGCTCTCATGAGAGCGCTGAGTCTCCTGGCATCAGCTCTCGTCCTGGGAGTGTTTTTCTTCCAAAACAGGCCACTCGGTGGCCGATTCAGTATCAAATTACTACAAACGCTTTTCGGTATCGCAGGGTTTCAGCTATTTTTTTGCCCCGTTAGATCTTGCGAGCATCATTTAAAAGGGCACGTATACTGGTCTTGGGAGACATGGTCCTATCATCTCGCCGGTAATCATATGCCGCTGGAACAGGCCGAGACTCCGGGAGATAGTGCGAGCATGCTTTCTCAGGTCCAACCTGGGCCAATTACGGTGGGAGAGAATTCCCAAGCCCAGCGTAACGAAGTTCCCTCCCTCCTAGCACAACCGATCATACCTATGGCAGGAGTATCCGGGGGTGCAACCAGTCAAACTGACTTGTCGCGGGGAGTGGACGAGCCTCATCATACATCTGGAAGCTTTCTCCAGAGAGTTGTTTCGGGTGAAGCTACCGGTGCCCATTGTCTCGACCTCTGCTTCCGGCCTTTTCGGAAAGGTAGATATCACGATTGGCGATCTCTGCAATTTTCTCGCGGGTGGGATAGTGATGCCCTCATTCGACATCTCTCATATGAGTATTATTGCAACACTATCCCGGCTCGTGTGACGTGGTGGATGTGGCTTCGTAGAATGCTATCGTTTCGGCACCTTGAATTACTTCAACCTACAAGCGTAAGTACGCTTTCTTTTTGGAGTGCATAACCGGCTCTTGGCTCATCTGTGTCCATCCTAGTTCATCCTAGTTCCGGATGACTACTTCAGCATTAAGGCAACGTGTTTTCAATACGAAGACTCTTCAACTCGAAGAGATCAGATTGCCCAAGTCCTTGCAAGTGACGGTTTCCGTTACGGTCTCGCTGCACGTATCCGAAGAGCACACCGGTTAGCACACACACCTACAGGCACCCAGGTGACGACAGACCCGCTAGTCCTTTTGTATTGGACAAAAGTAATGGGAAGACTTTCACGACCGAGCGTGCCACTACTAGAGGTCGGGGCGGGAGGGAAAGGTCTAGAATTTGTCGAAGACCGGAATCGTATGAAATGGTTGTTGCAACTCCTCGTTCTAACGGGAATTGAGGTTATCATTGCGTGCATAGTGGGCTGGAAAAAAGACTCTGTTGACAAAGCATTTATCGTTCTGGGAGGTTGTCTTACTTTATCGCAGCTGTCTGTTGCGGTACTTGTATTGTTAGTTCCACCTGTGCGGCAATAGGTTGCTGATGGAGGTTGGAAGGAAGTGGTTGATTCCTTTGAAGCGTCCGATGACTGAATGTACTGGTGTTTATTGTCTATTTTCTACATGTTTGCGCACAATGTTGTTTTTTTGCAGGGACACATATCTCTTCTACCTTATAACTAACATAGCTCCTACACAAAATCGCCCAGGCTTATGGAGGTTTGGATTTCGTTGTCCTAGTGCCCGGCAATGTTCCGAAGCGGTCAGGCCGGCCGCCGGCCGGACTGCAGATCCGTAGACCAGTCAGATACAGGCCACCCAAATTACGGCCGACACCGACCTGGGCCGGCCCAGGCCATCTCCCATGAAACCTGGGCCGACCTGCAGATATCTACAGATTTGGGTGGGTTATTATGTGGCCTGCAGAAGCCTACATAAATCTTTAGATTTAGCAAGGTTAAATAAATAGTTGCTGCGAAGCACACTATTACTGCATATATCTGCATATGTCTGCAATGACCTGCATAGACCTGCAGAAGCCTACATATATCTTCAGATTTGACAAGGTTAAACAAATACCTGCAGCGAAACACACAATTACTGCATATATCTGCATATATCTG
>Ga0307515_10010709_pt1 | contig 17522 bp, 29 predicted proteins | sample 17_EM_MG_FD_194513 | JGI IMG/M metagenome (GOLD analysis project Ga0307515, IMG submission 194513) | Populus trichocarpa ectomycorrhiza microbial communities from riparian zone in the Pacific Northwest, United States - 17_EM | ecosystem: Host-associated > Plants > Roots > Unclassified | place...
ACTCAAAGCCTCCCTCCTATACGTAGATCAATGTCTACGGTTGCCCTAGATAAACAAATAACTTGCATAGGTCGATACCGAAGAAGGGGATTTAGCAGAGTCAAGGATATATATGATGGAGACAAGACAGCTAGGGACACAGCAGTTCAAGTCAAAGGCATGTTCAACGTTTTGAAATGTGGGTCACATCCCAGAACCAATCAGCAATCCGTAAATGTTGTCAGCGCTTGGGTGAAACGTCTTCGACATCGTATTCCAATCGCATTTCCAGCTGCCAGAAATAGCAAATGGTCACGACGGTGCAGCCTGTCAGGAATGTTCCCAATGCCAGTAACGCAACTCGAGAGTCGTTCGAGGTCGCCATCAGAAAATAAAGAGTGATCGCTCCGGCAAAGCTCAAGACGGCCCACATGAGCAAAGCGATGGGAAGAGCGTAAACGATGGCTAATGGGCGGAAACCATAGCGGCGATGCTGAGCACGTTGCAGGAAGGTGGCTATTGATCGGTAATTCGATGCCCCGCGATACATGCGCGTGTTGAGCAAGCCAATGATAATAGACCCGACGGAAAACATGGTGGAAACCAATGAACAGGTGTAAATGGCATTTTGTAACAAAGAGAGTTGTTGAGCAGTATAATCCGTGTTCGCAGGCGTTGGTATTGCGAGGAAAGCCATATTTGCGCTGAGAAGATGCGTCCTCAGTATCAAGCTATCAAACCGGAAAGAGCAACTTACGTCCAAAGAACGGTGGAGAGCAAACTCGCATCTTCCCAGTCCTCCAGAAGCGTCTTCATGCTTTGATGGTAGTATTTTTCGTTGACAATTTCGTCGACAATGAAGGTTCTCAAGCTCTTGCGATGACGCTCGGGAGCATAGAACAAGAAAACTGAGCACGACTCCAAACAGACTCTAACCATCCAATACTAGATCCAATTCCAGAAATCACCGCACTGACGCCAAGTCGTCGGCGGGGGAGCTGGACCTTCTTCAGTCTGATCTATTTCTATCGCGCGTAGGCGAATCACTTGTGCTGATGGATGGCCGTGATAATTTAAGAACCGATGTTCGGCCATGAAGCCGGCAATCCGAGCAATCGGCCATGTTCTGGACTTCACTGGAGTCTTCTTGATGCATTTGATGAATTTTGAATACTGGCTCTCATTGTATTTGTAGTACGAAGTCACGCCTGGCGACGTTGACACATCTGGATGACGATCAATGCTAATGATGCGCAAGAGTGAGCGAACGCACCACGTACCTAGCATAGAAAACTTAAGATGCTCCAAGAGAGTCTTCTGTTCTTTTTTCTCGTTGATGGAGCCAAAGAGGGGATAGTACTCAATGTGATACCAAAATTGCCGATGCAGCAGGAGCTCTGTTTGTCTCAATATTGGTATTCAATTTCCAGACGAATGAAAGCTACGTACTTAGGTGCTGCTCTCCAATGGCGCCAAAATTAATTTGGTCGCCAAGGTCGAGAATCCGCGAATCGACGGCCTCCACCCTAGTGCAAATAATGAGATGTGAAACGGTGAGTATTGCAAGAGGGATTAGTACCAGAATATGCTCTGGTTGTCAAGGTCAGCAAGGTAGTAGCGACCAACCCAGCGGTCTTCCGAGCTGAACCTTGTTCAGTCGGCGCATATCCTCATCGCTGATAGCCTCCACCACCTGACGATGGACGCTTTCTAATCCACGGAGGTTTTGAGAGTTTCGAGGATTTACATCGGTAACAATTGTGAAGGTTCGAGGTGTGCCCTGGATTCGATTCGATTCATCTCGAACGTAGTAGAGCTTCCCTTCCAAGTGTGTTTGTTCTACCCAGCCCTCAGGTAACTCGGGCACTGGGTTGGTAAAATGAAGGGGCCTTGCGGGGATGGTCCCACTTCCGGGGATTCTACTAGTCGCACATTCCGTCAGAGGGCTTCGTAGAGATATCGGATACCACATACGACTCCAGTTTTTCGCATCTTCGGCAGTATTGAGGAGCAATGGGCGTTTTTTTAAGGGGCCATTCCTGGTTTGGGCTGTCAACGGGTTTGCTATGGTTGCTTCTCGTGCGGTTCGTCAAGTTCGTCGCCATAAAGGGTGCTTTCTGAGAGGGGCGATCTGAGAGTCTCCTTTCGAATTACGGACGTGGTGGGTATTGGTGACTCGTGGATGGGATGCTGACGCTTGAGCTTGTCTACTAGTTTCTTCCAATGCGAGGGGCAATCCACGATTGTCAGTCGCCAGCGTATTGATGGATGCTACTGGATTGGATACCAGTGCTTTAGCTTGTATAGTGGTTTCTTCCACATCCTGCCTGGTCCTAGGCAGTTGTAAGTCCGCTGCAGCGCCGCCACGACGTGCTGGAGCGACTACGGCTGCAAGAACCCCAGTGAGGGAATCTATACGAGTTTGGTCCATGTTAGAACTCTTGTCGTGGTCCATGTTGATTATATCAGGACGTGGCGGACCAATGAAAACCCTGGTAGTAGCGGTGCTATCCAAGAGTTCTAACGGTTATCAGTTATAAGGACTGGACGCAGGGCGCAGGGCGCATTGAGGAAGCTCCAGTCTCCGGTCTCGCGAGCGCTCGCACCAACACATTCAAATACCGCTGGGACCCCGGGCACCACGAATGAGAAGAGATAACCCATTAGTTGCTAATACAAATTGCAACATGGAGGCGAATTACCGTTTATGACCCAAAGTCCGTTGCAGTGGGACCCTAAGAATCGCTGAGCCTTTTAAATCACATAAAAATGAATCAATAAATCAAAGATCTTTCCTAAACAGCATACATTTTAATAGAAATTGTTTTCTCATGCCTCGGTAGATGCAAATGGGAGGTGATCGCAGCCGCATCGGCGCTTGTGATACACCATACCTGCTCATATATTTCCAGCACTTGACCGTCACTCTCGATATTGTACGATGGTGAAGGTGACCGCCTCAGCCTTTGTATTGCCATCTGCTTTAACAGCTACATTTCCGCAACGTTGAACACCGATCAGCCAATGTCCGCTCAGAGCCCCCTCTAGATGTGAACCAAAACCCAAGGTTGCCCAATATAAAAGAGTAATAAGACTGTACATGACTCGCTTATGTAAATATCGAATAAGCAGGTTCAGTAGAGTCAAAGGATACATGAGGGGGACAAGATAGCTAGGGACACAGCAGTCCAAGTCAAAGGGATGTTCAGCGTTTTGAAAAGTTGGTTAAATCCCAGAACTTGTCAGCAATCCGCACCCGTTGTCGACGCACGGGTGAAACGCCTTTGACATAGTATCCCCATCCCGATTCCCGGTGCCAGAAATACCAAACGGTCACGAGGGTACAGCCTGTCAGGAATGCCCCCAATGCGAGCACCGCAACTCGAGGGATGATCGAGGTCGCTATCAGACAATGAAGGGCGATCGCTCCAGCAAAGCTTAAGACGGCCCACATCAGCAAAGCGATGGGAAGAGCGTAAACGATGGCTAATGGGCGGAAACCATAGTGGCGATGGTGAGCACCTTGCAGGAAGTCGGCTATTTCTCTGAAGGACGATGCCCCGCGATAGGTGCGCGTGTTGATCAGGCCAACGGTAATAGACCCGATGGAAAATATGGTGGAAAATAGTGAGCAGGTGTAGGCGGCAGTTTGTAACAGAGAGAATTGTTGAGCAGTGTAGTTCGTGTTCTCAGGCTTTGGTATTGCGAGGAAAGCCATATTTGCGCTGGGAAGGTCGGTCTCAATATCAAGCTATCAACCGGGACGAGCAACTTACGTCCAAAGAACGGTGGAGAGCAAACTCGCATCTGACCAGTCCTCCAGAAGCGTCTTCATGGTTCGGTGGTAGGTTCTGTGGTAGACAATTTTGTCGACAAAAAGGTTTTCCAAGCCATTGTGATGACGCATGGGAGTATCGAACAAGAAAACCGAGCACAGCCTCAAACAGACTGCGAGCATGCTATACCAGAAAGTGGTGGCCCGCAAGCTCAGATCACTAAGACGTCGACGCCAAGTCGTCGGCTCCGACATTTGCTCTGTCGGCGGAGCTGAAGCTGGGGCATCTCCTTCAGGTAGCTCAACTTCGAATGCGTGTAAGTGACTCAATCGTGCTGATGGATGGCCGTAATAATTCAAGAATCGATGTTCGGCCATGAAGCCGGCAATCCGAGCAATCGGCCATGTCCTGGACTTCTCTGGAGTCTTCTCAATGAATCCGATGAATGCTGAACACTCGCTCGCAGTGTAGGTCGAAGTCGAGGTCGGCGACGTTGCCTCATCTGGATGACGATGAGTGATAAGCAAGAGTGTGCAAATGCACGACGTACCTAGCATGGCAAACGTAAGATGCTTCAAGAGAATCTCATGTTCTTTTTTCTCGTCGATGGAGCCAGAGAGGGGATAGCACTCAATGTGATACCAGAATTGCCGATGCAGCAGGAGCTCTGTTCGGCTCAAGATTAGTATTCAATTTCCAGACGAATGAAAGCTACGTACTGAGGTGCTGCTCATTGAAGACGCCAAAATTAATCTTGTCGCCAAGGCCGAGATCCTGCGAATCGGTGTCCTGCACCCTAGGGCGAATAATGAGATGTGAAACTGTGAGTATTGCAAGGGGGATCCGTACCATAATATGCTCTGGTTGTCAAGGTCAGCAAGGTAGTAGCCACCAACGTCCTCATAGTCGTGATCTTGTTCTGGATAAATTTCGATGAAGAGCTGAACCTTGTTCGGTAGGCTCATGCCCTGAGCATTGATAGCCCCTACTACCTGACGATGGACGCTTTCTAATCCACGGAGGTTTCGAGGGTTTCGAGGATCCGCGTCGGTCACAATTGTGAGGGTTCGAGGTGCGCCCTGGATTGGGTTCGATTCATCTCGAACATAGTAAAGCTTCCCTTCCAAGTGCGTATGTCCTACCCAGCCCTCAGGTAAGTCGGGCACTGGGTTGGCAAAGTGAAGGGACGACCCTGCGGGGATGATCCCACGGCTGATGATTGTACTAACCGCACATTCCGTCAGAGAGCTTCGTATAGACATCGAATACCACATACGGCTCCGGTTTCCCCCATCTTCGGCAGTATTGAGGAGCAATGGGCCATTTGAGAGGCCATTCCCCGTCTTCCTGGTTTGGTAGGTGGGATACCGACGCTTGAGCTCGTCTACTGGCTCCTTTCAATGCCACATCCTGCCTGGTCCTAGGCAGTTGTAAGTCCGCTGCAGCACCGCTACCACGTGCTGGAGCGCCTATGGCCGCAAAAGCCCGAGTGAGGGTATCCATGTGAATGTAATTCATGTTGGGACTCTTGTCGTGGTCAGTGTTGGTATCTATCAGCGTGGCGAACCAATGAAAACCCTGAAAGTAGAGGTGCTATCCAGGAGTTCCAACGGTTATCAGTAATAATAATTGGACGCAAGACGCAGGGAGCATCGAGGAAGCTCCAGTCTCCCGTCTCGCGAGCGCTCGCACCAACACATTCAAATACCGCTGGGACCCCGGGCACCATGGATGAGAAGAGAAAATCCATTAGTTGCTAATACAAACTGCAAGATGGAGGTGAATTACCGTCTATGACCCAAAGTCCGTTGCAGTAGGATTCTAAGAATCGCTGAGCTTTTTAAATTAAATCACATAAAAATGAATCAATAAATCAAAGATCTTTCCTAAACAGCATATACTTCAATAGAAGTTGTTTTCTCGTACCTCGGTAGATGCAAATGCGAGGTGATCGCAGCCGCATCGCCGCTTGTGAACCACCATACCTGCTTATATACAAATGACTCTCGATATTGTACGATGGTGCAGGCGACCATCCCAACCTTTGTATTGCCATCTGCTTTAATAGCTATATTTCCGTAGCGCTGAACACCGATCAGCCAATGTCCGCTCAGAGCCCCTCTAGATGTGAACCATAACCCAAGATTGCCCAATATAAAAGAGTAATATGACTATACATGACTCGCGTATGTAAGTATCGGATAAGCACGTTCAGCAGAGTCAAAGGATACATGATGGAGACGAGACAGCTAGGGACACAGCAGTTCAAGTCAAAGGGACGGCCAACGTTCAGGTCGTAGGACGCTTGGGTGAAACGCCTTCGACATCGTATCCCCATCCTGATTCCCGGTGCCAGAAATACCAAACGGTCACGAGGGTGCAACCTGTCAGAAATGCCCCCAATGACAATAACGCAACTCGAGAGACGCTCGAAGTCGCTATCAGACAATAAAGAATGATCGCTCCGGCAAAGCTCAAGACGGCCCACATGAGCAAAGCGATGGGAAGAGCGTAAACGATGGCTAATGGGCGGAAACCATATCGGCAATGGTGAGCACCTTGCAGGACGTCGATCACTTCTATGGAAGACCATTCCCTGCTATGCTTGCGTGTGCTGATGAAGTCAAAGCAATAGAACCGACAGAGAAACGGTGGAAAACAGTGAGCAGGTATAGGCCGCGGTTTGTGACAGAAAGTGTCGTGCTGCTGGGTATGTTGTCTCCTGAGGTGTCGGGATCGCCAGGAAGGTCATATTTGCACTGAGAAGGCGCAGTCTTAGTAGGATGAAGCTATCATTTTTTTAATTTTTTTTTGGGTGGGCGAAGGAAGGGAAATGCGTCATGCGCCGTGACGCCCGACGTGCGCCGTGTGTGGGACTCCAGCACGGCTTGCCGTTGGGCTCTCGCGCCCGTTGGACAATCTGCCGCCTGACCTACCCTTCCCTGCCGGTTGTCTCGGCTACATCCCGTTTAAGAAATTTTTACGATCGAAGCTATCAATTCTGTATCATTTCTGGGAGTGCAACTTACACCGACAGAACGGTGGAGAGGAAACTTGCATATTTCCAGTCATCCATAAGCGCCGCTATGACTTTCTTTTGAAGAGCGTGTGGTCGACAAATAGGTCCTCGAAAGAATAGGTCCTCGAAAGACATCTGATAATGGGTGGGTGTATCGAACAAGAACACTGAGTACGACCACAGCCAGCCCGCGACCATGCTATACCATAAAGTGGTGAAGCACGTACCATCAACGCAACGCGGCGACCAATGAGGCGACGCCAAGTCGACGGCCCCGACATTTGCTCTGTCGGGTGAGCTGATGCTGGAGCATCTCCTTCGCGCTGCTCAAGTTCGAACACGTGTAGGTAATTCAATTGTGCTGATGGATGGCCGTAATAATCAATCAAAGAACCGATCTTCGGCCATGAAGCCGGCAACCCGAGCAATCGGTCATGTTCTGGACTTCTCTGGAGTCTTCTCAATGGATCCGATGAACGTACCTAGCATAACGTAAGATGCCTCAAGATTTGCTCGTTGATGGAGCCAGAGAGGGGATAGCACTCAATGACCCTCATGACTTGGACAGATTGGGACCACCTGCCCCCAACCGAGAGGCTAGAATTTAGTGGGTAGGTCCGAGGACATAAATTGTCCCAAACGGCATGAGCAAGTCGATACGGGAGTCCCACACACGGCGGACATTTGGGCGTCCGTTACAGTGCATGACGCATTCTCTGCCTTCCCCCAACCAAAAAGGAAACGAAAAAAAGGATACATGGTGGAGACAGGGCAGCTAGGGACACAGCAATCTAAGTCAAAGGGATGTTCAATGTTTTGAAATGTGGGTCACATCCCAGAACCAATCAGCAATCCGCAAGCGTACTCGGCGCTTGGGTGAAACGCCTTCGACATCGTCTCCCCATCCCGATTCCCGCTGCCAGAAATACCAAACGATCACGAGGGTGCAGCCTATCAGTAATGCCCCCAATGCCAGTACCGCAACTCGAGAGACACTTGAGGTCGCTATCAAACAATAAAGAGCGATCGCTACAGCAGAGCTTAGGACGGCCCATACGAGCAAAGCGGTGGGAAGAGCGTAAACGATGGCTAATGGGCGGAAACCATAGCGGCGATGGTGAGCACCTTGCAGGAAGTCGGCTATTTCTTTGAAAGACGATGCCCCGCGATACGTGCGCGTGTTAAGCAGGCCAATGGTAATAGACCCGATGGAAAATATGGTGGAAAATAGTGAGAAGGTGTAGGCGGCATTTTGTAACAGAGAAAGTTGTTGGGCAGTATAGGTCGTATTCACGGGAATCGGTATTGCGAGGAAAGCCATATTCGCCCTGAGAAGATACGTCCTCAGTATCAAGCTATCAAACCGGAAAGAGCAACTTACGTCCAAAGAACGGTGGAGAGCAAAATCGCATCTGACCAGTCCTCTAGAAGCGTCTTCATGCCTCGATGGTAGACTCTTTCGTAGACAAGGTTGTCGACAACGAAGGTATGCAAGTTTGTGTGATGACGCATGGGAGTATCGAACAAGAAAGCTGAGACCACCCGCAACCAGACTGCGACCATGCTATACCAGAAAGTGGTGGTCCGCAAGCACAGATCATCAACGTGCCGACGCCAAGTCGACGGCTCCGAAATTTGCTCTGTTGAAGCTGGAGCATCTCCTTCGCGCTGCTCAACTTTTAACGCGTGTAGGTGGTTCAATCGCGCTGACGGATGGCCGTAGTAATGAAGGAACCGATGTTCGGCCATGAAGCCGGCAATCCGAGCAATCGGCCATGTTCTGAAGTTCTCTGGAGTCTTCTCAATGGCATCGATGAATGCTGAACATTCGCTCTCAGTGTAGGTCGAAGTCGCGACGAGCGACGTTGACACATCTGGATGACGATGAATGATGCGCAAGAGCGTGCGTATGCATGACGTACCTAGCATAGCAAACGTAAGATGCCTCAAGAGAGTCTCATGTTCTTTTTTCTCGTCGATGGAGCCAGAGAGGGGATAACACTCAATGTGATACCAGAATTGCCGATGCAGCATGAGCTCTGTTCGATTCAAGATTAGTATTAGTTTCCAGGCAAATGAAAGCTACGTACTTAGGTGCTGCTCTTTGAAGACGCCAAAATTAACCTTGTCGCCAAGGCCGAGATCCTGCGAATCGGTGTCCTGCACCCTAGGGCGAATAATGAGATGTGAAACGGTGTGAGTATTGCAAGAGGGTTTCGTACCAGAATATGCTCTGGTTGTCAAGGTCAGCAAGGTAGTAGCCACCAGCAAGGCCCCATTCGTCTTCTTCTGGATAAATTTCGATGAAGAGCTGAACCATTTTCGGCAGGACCATATCCTGATCCTTGATGGCCTCCACTACCTGGCGATGGACACTTTCTAATCCACGGAGGTTTCGAGGGATTCGAGGATCCGCATCGGTAACAATTGTGAGGGTTCGAGGTGCACCCTGGATTGGGTTCGATTCATCTCGAACATAGTAGAGCTTCCCTTCCAAGTGCGTATGTTCTACCCAGCCCTCAGGTAATTGTAAGTCGGGCACTGGGTTGGTAAAATGAATGGGCCCTGCGGGTATGGTCCCACGTCTAATGATTGGACTAGCCGCACACCCCATCAGAGAGCCTCATAGGGAAATCGAATATTACATACGGCTCCGGTTTTCCCCATCTTCGGCAGTATTGAGGAGCAATGGGCCATTTGAGAGGCCATTCCTCGTCTTCCTGGTTCGGGCTGTCAATATTGCTGGTGACTCGTGGATGGGATGCCGACGCTTGAGCTGGTCTACTGGTTTCTTCCAATACCACATCCTGCCTGGTCCTAGGCAGTTGTAAGTCCACTGCGGCGCCGCTACCACGTGCCGGAGCGACTATGGCTGCAAAAACCCCAGTGGGGGAATCCATACGAATTTGATCCATGTTAGGACTCTTGTCGTGATCCATGTTGATTTATATCAGGAGGGGGGCGGACCAATGAAAACCCTGAATGTAGCGGTAGCGGTGCTATCCAAGAGTTCCACTGGCTATCAGTTATAATGATTGGACGCAAGGCGCAGTGAGTATTGAGGAAGCTCAAGTCTCCAGTCTCGCGCGCTCGCGTCAACGGATTCGAACACCGGTGGGACCCCGGGCACCACGAATGAGAAGAGGTAATCCATTAGTTGCTAATACAAACCGCAACATGGAGGCGAATTACCGTCTATGACCCAAAGCCCGTTGCAGTGGCGTGGGACCCTAAGAATCGCTGAGCCTTTTTAAATCACATATAAATCAATCAATTAATCAAAGATCTTTCCTAAACAGCACACAATTCAATAGAAATTGTTTTCTCGTGCCTCGGTAGATGCAAATGCAAGGTGATCGCAGCCAGATCGGCGCTTGTGATACACCATACCTGCTTATATACCTCCAGCACTCGACCTTCACTCTTGATATTGTACGATGGTGAAGGCGATCGCCCCAACCTCGTATTGCCATCTGCTTTACCAGCTACATTTCCGTAACGTTGAACACCAGTCAGCCAATGTCCGCTCAGAGCCCCCCTAGATATGAACCAAAACCCAAGATTGCCCAATATAAAAGAGTAATATGACTATACATGACTCGCGTATGTAAACATCGAATAAGCACGAGAAGCAGAGCCAAAGGATACATGAGGGAGACAAGACAGCTAGGGATACAGTAGTTCAATCCAAAGGGATGTTCAACGTTTGTGGGTCACATCCCAGAACCAATCAGCAATCCGCAAATGTTATCGGCGCTTGGGTGAAACGCCTTCGACATCGTATCCCCATCGCGTTTCCCGCTGCCAGAAATACCAAACGGTCACGAGGGTGCAGCCTGTCAGAAATGCCCACGATGCCAATACCGCAACTCGGGGGATGATCGAGGTCGCTATCAGACATTAAAGGGCGATCGCTCCAGCAAAGCTCAAGACGGCCCACATCAGCAAAGCGATGGGAAGAGCGTAAACGATGGCTAATGGACGGAAACCATAGTGGCGATGGTGAGCACCTTGCAGGAAGTCGGCTATTTCTTTGAAAGACGACGCCCCGCGATACGTGCGCGTGTTGATCAAGCCAATGGTAATAAACCCGAAGGAAAATATGGTGGAAACAGTGAACAGGTGTAGGCGGCAGTTATTAACAGAGAGAGTTGATCAGCAGTATGAGTCGCGTTCGCAGGCATTGGCATTGCGAGGAAAGCTATATTTGCACTGAGAAGGTGCGTTTTCAGTATCAAATTATCAAACCGGGATGAGCAACTTACGTCCAAGAACGGTGGGGAGCAAACTCGCATCTGACCAGTCCTCTAGAAGCGTCTTCATGCTTCGGTGGTAGGTTCTTTCGTAGACAATTTTGTCGACAAAGAGGGTCTCCAAGCTTGTGTGATGACGCATGGGAGTATCGAACAAGAACACTGAGCACAACCGCAACCAGACTGCGACCGTGCTATACCAGAAAGTGGTGGTCCGCAAGCACAGATCACCAACGCGCCGACGCCAAGTCGACGGCTCCGATATTTGCTCCGTCGACTGAGCTGAAGCTGGAGCACCTTCTTCAGTGTGCTCAACATCGAACGTGTGTAGGTGGTTCGATCGTGTTGATGGGTGGCCGTAACAATTTAAGTGCCGATGTTCGGCAAGGAAACCGGCAATCCGAGCAATCGGCCATGTTCTGGAGTGAACTGGAGCCTCCTCAATGGATCCGATGAATGCTGAACACTCGCTTGCAGTGTAGGTCGAAGTAGAGGTTGGCAATAATGACACATCTAGATGACTATTGGGTGATACGTGAGATTGCGAATGCACGACGTATCCAGCATGGAAAATGCAAGGTGCTTCAAAAGAGTCTCACGCTTTTTTTTCTTCGTCAATGGATCTGGAGAGGGGATAGCACTCAATGTAATACCAGAATTGCTGGTGTAGGATGAGCTCTGTTCGGTTCAGGTTTAGTTTTCGATTTCCAATGAAAATCACACACGGAGGTGCTGCTCTCCGAAGGCGCCAAAATCAATTTGTCGCCCAGGCCGAGATCCTGCAAATCGATGTCCTCTACCCTAGGACGAATAATGAGATGTAAAACAGTGAGTACCACAAAAGGAATTCGTACCAGATAGAATATGCTCTGGTTATCAAGGTCAGCAAGGTAGTAGCCACCGAAATAGTCCCAGTCGTCTTGCTCTGGATAAATTTCGATAAAGAGCTGATCCTTTTCTCCAGATCCTTGATAACCCTACTACATGATGATGGACGATTTCTAATCCACCGAGGTTTCGATTGTTTCGAGGATCGATCCGTGTTGGTAACAATTGTGAGGGTGAAAGGGGCACCTTGGATTTTCGATTCATCTCGAACATAGTCAAACTTCCTGTGTGCCTCAGGTAGCGTGGGCGCCAATTGGTGAAATGGAGGGTGTGGACAGATTCGGACCACCTGCCCCCAAAAGGGTTACACTGGCAAGGTAGAATTTAGTGGGTAGGTCCGACAACATAAATTGTCCCAACCAGCGTGGGAAAGTTGATGCGGGAGTCCCACACACGGCGGGCGTTTGGGTGTCCGTTATAGTGCATGGCGCATTATATTCTCTGCCTTTCCCCCAACCAACAAGAAAGCGAAAAAAGGATACATGGTAGAAACAGGACAGCTAGAGACACAGCAATTCAAGTCAAAGGGATGGTCAACGCTTGGAAATCTCATACCCATCAGGTTGTCGGACGCTTGGGCGAAACGCCTTCGATATCGTATCCCCATCCTGATTCCCTGTGCCAGAAATACCAAACGGTCACGAGGGTGCAGCCTGTCAGTAATGCCCCTAATGACAGTAATGCAACTCGAGAGACGCCCGAGGTCGCTATCAGACAATAAATAGCGATCGCTCCAGCAAAGCTTAAGACGGCCCACATGAGCAAAGCGATGGGAAGAGCGTAAACGATGGCTAATGGGCGGAAACCATAGTGGCGATGATGAGCACCTTGCAGGAAGTCGGCTATTTCTTTGAAAGACGATGCCCCGCGATACGTGCGCGTGTTGAGCAAGCCAATGGTAATAGACCCGATGGAAAATATGGTGGAAAATAGTGAGCAGGTGTAGGCGCCAGTTATTAACAGAGAAAGTTGTTGAGCAGTATAGCTCGTGTTCGCAGGCATTGGTATTGCGAGGAAAGCCACATTTGCGCTGAGAAGATGCGTTCTCAGTATCAAGCTATCAGCCGGAAAGAGCAACGTACGTCCAAAGAACGGTGGAGAGCAAACTCGCATCTGACCAGTCCTCCAGAAGCGTCTTCATGCTTTGACGGTAGATCCTTTCGTAGATAATTTTGTCGACGAAGAAAATCTTCAGGCTTGTGTGATGACGCACGGGAGTATCGAACAAGAGAACCGAGCACAACCGCAAACAGACTGCGGCCATGCTATACCAGAAAGTGGTGGTCCGCAAGCACAGATCATCAACGCGCCGACGCCAAGTCGACGGCTCCGACATTTGCCCTGTCGGCGGAATTGAAGCTGGAGCATCTTTTTCAGTCTGCTCGACTTCGATCGCGTGTAGGTGACTCAATCGTGCTGATGGATGGCCGTAATAATTTAAGAACCGGAGGTGGGCCATGAAGCAGGCAACCCGAGCAATCGGCCATGTTCTGGACTTCTCCGGAGTCTTCTCAATCGATTCGATGAATACTGAATACTCGCTCGCAGTGTAGCTCGAATTCGAGGTTGGCGACGTTGACACATCTGGATGACGATGAATGATGCGCAAGAGTGAGCAAACGCACGATGTACCTAGCATAGCAAACGTAAGGTGCTTCAAGAGAGTCTCATGTTCTTTTTTCTCGTCGATGGAGCCAGAGATGGGATAGCACTGAATGTGACACCAGAATTGCCAATGCAGCATGAGCTCTGTTCGGCTCAAGATTAGTATTAGATTTGCAGACGAATGAAAGCTACGTACTTAGGTGCTGCTCTTTGAACACACCAAAATTAATCTTGTCGCCGAAGCCGGCATCCAGCGAATCGACGTCTTGCACCCTAGGGCGAATAATGAGATGCGAAACGGTGAGCATTGCAAGAGGGATCCGTACCAGAATATGCTCTGGTTGTCAAGGTCAGCAAGGTAGTAGCCACCAGCGAGCGTCCAGTCGTCTTGCTCTGGATAGATTTCGATGAAGAGCTGAACCTTGTTCGGTAGGCTCATATCCTGAACCCTGATGGCCTCCATTACCTGGCGATGGACGCTTTCTAATCCACGGAGGTTTCGAGGGTTTCGAGGATCCGCATCGGTAACAATTGTGAGGGTTCGAGGCGCACCCTGGATTGGGTTCGATTCATCTCGAACATAGTAGAGCTTCCCTTCTAAGTGCGTATGTTCTACCCAAGCCTCAGGTAAGTCGGGCACTGGGTTGGTGAAATGAAGGGGCCCTGCGGGGATGGTCCCACGTCTGATGATCGTGCTAACCGCACATCCCGTCAAAGAGCTTCACAGAGAAATCGAATATCACATACAACTCCGGTTTTTGCCGTCTTCGGCACCATGCAGGAGCAATGGGCCATTTAAGGGGCCATTTCTCGTCTTCCTGGTTTGGGCTATCAACGGGCAAGTCTGTTTTGCTGTCTTGTGGGTTTCCGCTGTTTTGTTGCTTCTCGTGAGGTTCATCAAGCTCATCCCGATAAAGGGTTCTTCCTGTGAGAGGTGATCCGAGATTGTTCTTTCGAGTTACGGATGTGGTAGTCGGTGCTTGAGCTGGTCTACTAGTTTCTTCCAATGCCAGGGGCGATCCACGATTGTCAATCGCCAGCGTATTGGTGGGTGCTGCTGGATTGGATACCAGTGCTTTAGCTCGTATAGTGGTTTCTTCCGATACCACATCCTGCCTGGTCCTAGGCAGTTGTAAGTCCGCTGGAGCACCGCTACCACGTGCTGGTGCGACTATGGCTGCAAAGACCCCAGTGAGGGAATCCGTACGAATTTTGTCCATGTTAGAACTCTTGTCGTGGTCCATGTTGGTATATCAGGACGTGGTGTACCAATGAAAACCCTGAAAATAGCAGTGCTATCCAAGAGTACCAACGGTTATCAGTTATAATAATTGGAGGCAGGGCGCAGGGAGCATTGAGTCTCCAATCTCGCGAGCGTTCGCGTCAGCTGGGACCCCGGGCTCCACGACTGTCAGGGAAGATAAGCTATTAGTTGCTAACACAAACTGCAACATGGAGGTGAAATACCGTCTATGCGTAGCTAAGGGGGCCGTTTTAAATCGCATATAAATAATTCAATAATTCAATGAATCATTCCTAACCAGCATACACTTCAATAGCAATTGTTTTCTCGTGCCTCGGTAGATGCAAATGCGAGGTGATCGCAGCCACATCGGCGCTCGTGATATACCATACCTGCTTATATATCTCCAGCACTTGACCGCCACTCTCGATATTGTACGATGGTGAAGGCGACTGCCGCAGCCTTTGTATTGCTATCTGCTTTAACAGCTATATTTCCGTAACATTGAACACCGATCAGCCAAGGTCCGCTCGGAGCCCCTCTAGATGTGAACCAAAACCTAAGATTGCCCAATATAAAAGAGTAATAAGACTATACATGACTCGCGTATGTAAATATCGAATAAGCACGTTCAGCAGAGCCAAAGGATACACAATGGAGACAAGACAGCTAGGGGCACAGATGTTCGAGTCAAAGGGATGTTCAATGTTTTGAAATGTGGGTCACACCCCAGAACCAATCAGCAATCCGCACGTGTGTTCGTCGCTTGGGTGAAACGCCTTCGACATCGTATCCCCATCGCGTTTCCCGCTGCCAGAAATACCAAACGGTCACGAGGGTGCAGCCTATCAGGAATGCTCCCAATGCCAGTACCGCAACTCGAGGGATGATCGAGGTCGCTATCAGACAATAAAGAGCGATCGCTCCGGCAAAGCTCAAGACGGCCCACATGAGCAAAGCGATGGGAAGAGCGTAAACGATGGCTAGTGGGCGGAAACCATAGTGGCGATGGTGAGCACCTTGCAGGAAGTCGGCTATTTCTTTGTAAGACGATTCCCCGCGATGTTTGCGCGTGTTGATCAAGCCAATGGTAATAGACCCGATGGAAAATATGGTGGAAAACAGTGAACAGGTGTAGGCGGCAGTTATTAACAGAGAGAGTTGACCAGCTGTATAAGTCGCGTTCGCAGGCATTGGTATTGCGAGGAAAGCCATATTTGCACTGAGAAGGTGCGTTGTCAGTATCAAGTTATCAAACTGGGATGAGCAACTTACGTCCAAAGAACGGTGGAGAGCAAACTCGCATCTGACCAGTCCTCCAGCAGTGTCTTCATGCTTCGGTGGTAGGTTCTTTCGTAGACAATTTTGTCGACAAAGAGGTTCTCCAAGCTTGTGTGATGACGCATGGGAGTATCGAACAGGAAAACTGAGCACAACCGCAGCCAGACTGCGACCATAGTATACCAGAAAGTGGTGATCTGCGAGCGCAGATCATCAACACGGCGACGCCAAGTTGACGGCTCCGACATTTGTTCTGTCGACGAGGCCGAAGCTGGAGCATCTCCTTCGCGCTGCTCAACTTCGAACGAGTGTAGGTGGTTCAATCGTGCTGATGGATGACCGTAATAATTTAAGAACCGGTGTTCGGCCATGAAACCGGCAATCCGAGCAATCGGCCATGTCCTGGAGTTCTCTGGAGTCTTCTCAATGGATCCGATGAATGCTGAACACTCGCTCGCAGTGTAGGTCGAAGTAGAGGTTGGCGACGTTGACACATCTGGATGAGGGTGAATGATGCGCAAGAGAGTACGTATGCATGACGTACCTAGCATAGCAAACGTAAGGTGCTTCAAGAGAATCTCTTGTTCTTTTTTCTCGTCGATGGAGCCAGAGAGGGGATAACACTCAATGTGATACCAGAATTGTCGATGCAGCATGAGCTCTGTTCGGCTCAAGATTAGTATTCAATTTCCAGACGAATGGAGGCTACGCACTTAGGTGCTGCTCTTTGAATACACCAAAATTAACCTTGTCGCCAAGGCCGAGATCCTGCGAATCGGTGTCCTGCACCCTAAGGCGAATAATGAGATGTGAAACGGTGAGTATTGCAAGAGGGGTTCGTACCAGAATATGCTCTGGTTATCAAGGTCAGCAAGGTAGTAGCCACCAGCGAGGCCCCATTCGTCTTCTTCTGGATAAATTTCGATGAAGAGCTGAACCATTTTCGGCAGGATCATATCCTGATCCTTGATAGCCTCTACTACCTGGCGATGGACGCTTTCTAATCCACGGAGGTTTCGAGGGATTCGAGGATCCGCGTCGGTCACAATTGTGAGGGTTCGAGGTGCGCCCTGGATTGGGTTCGATTCATCTCGAACATAGTAGAGTTTCCCTTCCAAGTGCGTATGTTCTACCCAGCCCTCAGGTAAGTCGGGCACTGGGTTGGTAAAATGAAGGGGCCCTGCGGGGATAGTCCCACGTCTAATGATTGTACTAGTCGCACATTCCGTCAGAGAGCCTCATAGGGAAATCGAATATTACATACGGCTCCGGTTTTCCCCATCTTCGGCAGTATTGAGGAGCAATGGGCCATTTGAGAGGCCATTCCTCGTCTTCCTGGTTTGAGCTATCAACGGGCAAGTCTGTTTTGCTGTCTTGTGGTTTTCCGCTGTTTTGTTGCTTCTCGTGAGGTTCGTCAAGTTCGTCGCCATAAAGGGTTCTTTCCGAGAGGGGCGACCCGAGAGTCTCCTTTCGAATCG
>Ga0307515_10010710_pt1 | contig 17521 bp, 16 predicted proteins | sample 17_EM_MG_FD_194513 | JGI IMG/M metagenome (GOLD analysis project Ga0307515, IMG submission 194513) | Populus trichocarpa ectomycorrhiza microbial communities from riparian zone in the Pacific Northwest, United States - 17_EM | ecosystem: Host-associated > Plants > Roots > Unclassified | place...
CTGTGGCTTATTGAGTATTGACATGTGGAGGCAACGCGTATGCTTCCTTCTCACATAGATGGAGGGAGCAACTGCCCCGAGAAGGGTATGACATTCGTATATAGAAGTATGGGTGTGAAGGTACTAGGTACATCGATAGAAGTTCCATTCAGGGACTGTTGTGTCTTCTTGGCAACCACAGAACACCAAACTCCTTTATTCAGTTCAGAAATCAACAAAGATATTGTAATCCTCTACTTCGGGAATTTTGGACACAGATCGAGATTGCTTTTGGGCCCGTACCTGAAGTACTCTCGTACCTTCCAGTTGCTTGTCTCCCGCTTAGGTTAAGGATCCAAAGCTGACCTTTTGCTGATCGCAGATTACTTATGACTGGTGACGATGACTCAAACTGACGCGTTCGCGAATAACAAAGTACAGGATCAAAATACAGCACGTCACAAAATATCCATTGCCCCACACCACTCATCCTGCAACCTGCGCTTTGGCAAGCAGCCTCCGGGCCCAACCACCATCTCTTGTGATCTTCGCCGCAAACGTCTCCCCGAACACCTCGACGAGCTGATCGCGCACATCGCTCTCCATATCATCAAGCGGGACTGGGTTCTCACTGCGTCTCTCGAGGACTTCAAGTTGTTCCTGTACACAAGTCATGAACATATGACCCAACAACCGATGAAACTGCAAAGCAGTCAAAGCGAGACTTACAAGAACGGCGCCAACGATCCCCTCATCCCCCTCACCATACTCCTCGTCCAGCATCTTCGCACCCCGACTCTCAATGAGCCCCTTCTTAATCCCCTGATCACCCAGACTGCTCAGACCCCTTACGGCGCCTTCGCGTGTCCCACGGTCCTTGCCAGGTTCAAATAATGATAGCAAGAGCGTTTTGGTGAGACGCTCTGAGAGCGAGGGGTACGTCGCCCCGTGCTGTTGGAGGAGAGCGCGGAGGATTTCGGCTGCGCTTCCGCGTAGTGTGGGCGGGTTTGAGGGCAGCGAAGAGGTAAGGAGGATAGAGAGAAGCGGTGGAAGAATTTGGTGCAGCTACATTATCCAATTGTCAGGACTGGTCTTCACCCTAGACTAGCGGAAAGAGAAGAGCAGAAAGGACGCACATAAGGCTCCATGAACAATCTCTCGTTCTGGATGAGCGCATGAATAACCCTCAACAGAATTTCCAAGCTGGTCCCGCAGTCCGGATCTGTATTCGAATTCCGAATGGCGGTGATGACCCTCTCGCCGACCCAGCGCACCAAGTACGGCAGCAAGTTCTGCAAGCCGGCGTCGTACTGCAACGAGGACAGTGCAGCGGCACGTTTCGCCTGCTCGTTCGTAGGCGGGAGGAGAGCAGTAGTGAGGCGCGAGTAGTACACCTGCAACTCACGCGAGAGCACGTGTTTGGGTGTCTTGCCTTTGCGTCCTACACCCGTTGCTGCGCCTGCGCCAGCTGGGGCGAGGATCGAGCGTGGGGGTGGGGACTGTGGTAGAATTTTCACTGGCTCATTTTCGTTTTTCGGTTTTAGTTTCTTCTTATCTGCGAGGGGGTGCTGGTAAGTTGGCTGGTCGGGAATGAGAACAGAACATAAAATCGGGCGTAATATTCTGGGGTGAATATGAACGACGATAGAATCACGAGCGGCGTCTGGTTGGACGTCGTGCTAGTCTTGAGTCTCGAGCACTGAAATAGAGTATCGCCTTCGAGTCTCGGTTGCAAACAACAAGGGAACTAGTTTTCTAAGGTGTCCCCTAGCTTCAGCTACTACCGCAACAGTCGGCTGACCGGTGCACGGCAACATTTTGTTCCACTGAGACAGTACCACTTGGTACTTGATTCGCTGCAATGCCCTTGTGCATGACTGACTTCCGAAATTGGGATAAAGCCCCTTCAGGGCTTCTTGATCGCACTCAACTATCCCATTGTGATCTGAGAGTAGATTTCAAACTCCACTCACCAATAACGGGGGGTCGCGGTGGGTTCTCCGGAACCATAGGTTGAACACCCTCAACAGCAAGCCAATGCGCATGCCAGCTAACAACTTTAGGTAGAACGATTTTCTCCTCTTTGATCACTTTATCGAAATCAACCTCCTCGTCCTCGACAAAGTAGACGGGGGGTGCACCCTGGGGTACGACGCGGCGGAAGGTTGTGGACATGTGTGAGAAGTGGCCGTAGAGGGGCTCGATGTTGAGCGCGCGGAAGGCGGCGTCGATGTCGTGCGTCGTGAGGGTTGTACGATGGGCATGACGCGTGAAGCGCGCTGCTTCCTGGTGAATATTGAGTATCAGCGAACATGCGAGCGTTCGGGTGTACTAAAATCAGAGACAAAACGTGAGGACGTACTTGCACGACCTGGTGTATACGGTATTCCACGTCGCTCGCCAGCTTTTCCGCGATTTCGTCGGGAAGGCTGCTACTTGGAATTCCGATACTTTCTGCTACTTCCTATGACACGAACCAAAAAGAATACAAGCGTTAACAATCGTTCCAGGTATGATCAACTCATTAGTCGCGTACGCGAACACACTCAGGCTTGAAAATTGTTCTCTCTTGCGGGGGAGCGGGCCTCGTCCATGGCAACCCATTTGTCCTACTTGGATCCATGTTTCAACAGGTGTTTCTGGTTTCCTGTCTTGAGTGTATAGTATATGGCGTTACCCGTGGTCAAATCAACGACCTCGGAGCTCGAAGGTGGTAGCAGTCCAACTTTCGCCAGCCCAGCGCACCTTAAATCTCGCCCTCCCTTGCTCTCCTCACGAACACCAACAAAATGTCCAGATTCGCACCACACAGACCGTCAAACTCCAACCCGCGTGCTACGCAGGACACAGTGTGCCAGAAGTGCCTAGGCAGAGGGCACTACACATACAACTGCAAGGCCGCGGCCGTTCCGTACAAGTCGCGACCGAGTCGGACGCAGATGTTGGAAAATCCCGATAAGTTCAAGGGCGTACTGGGTGGTGAGAGGGCTGGCGGGCCGAGTGTGGAGCTCCCAGAGGAGTTTTTGAGCAAGTGAGTGCACGCTCGCAGCTAAGGGTGTTCGGGTTCATGAACAACATTTTGTTTATAGGAAGGGACTTACTGACAAGATCCTCAAAGACAAGCAGCGCGAACGCGAACTAGCTGCGAAGAAGGAAATAGGAGGGTTGGCGATTGGGGATAAGAACAAGAGGAAGAAGCAATCCAGGTGTGTACAGTCTATATATATCCTACCTGAGCGAAGTTCTGATACGTCCTTGCTTCGTACAGATCGTCTAGCTCTGATTCCAACTCCAACTCGGATAGTTCCTCTTCCTCTTCCTCCTCAGACTCGGACTCAGACTCGGACTCAAGCTCTAGCGAAAATAGTCGTAGTCGTAGTCGTAGTCGCTCACGTGCAAGAGGGGCAAAACGCGGTCGGAGCAGATCCCAGTCCAGCGACTCCGACGCATCCGGTTCTCATTCACGCTCGCGTTCAATGTCGCGTTCAAGCTCAAAATCGCGTCCCATTGCACGAAGACGGTACTCCTCCAGTCCACAGTCGCGGACTTTGGGGCAGAAACGCAAGCGCTCACCGTCTATAGAGCCGGGCCGCAAACGGCGGGAATAATGAAACCGTATCGAAAAGTGTATATGACAAGACAGGATGTATCAAAACTCGTGAGGTGTAATAGATACATTATGCACCCGCCTACGTACGTCGTTCGTGAGGAAAGGAAGCACCAAAGGTAGGTAGTTATAGACCTGCAGGGCAAGTCCCAGTAGTAGTACGCGAGTGCATAATGATTGCCACGATCAGGCTATGGCACATCAGGCGTGGAATTTGTCAGTGGGAACCAAAGAAGAACAGAAATAGCGCACCCGTAAAGTCCGAGAACTTCGGAAAAGATGAGGATGAGGACCATAGTTACGTATACTTTTGATTCGTAGACGTATGCGCGGACACACTATCAGATGGGGAGGTTTGTTAGTCACGGCAGCAAAACGGAAAAGGAGCAGACGTACAGCATCTCCTACATATCCTACTGCGTAACCCGCCGCCATCCCAGTAAGACCACACGCTAGCCCTGCGCCGAGGTGCACAAAGCCCTTGAATAGTGGGTATTCCAGCGCCGGGTCCACTATTCACGACAGAGTGTTCTTCAGGATAGGTTCACATAGCCGAGTAAAGAGGCAAGAGACGTACATGAGCCAGATATTAGTACCGAAACGACGAGCCCGTATACTGCTATGATACCAGACATGACGACTGGAATAAGCGACTATGGCAACCACATTATGAGCAAGAGTGTGTCGAAGGGGAAATGGAAACGTACCTTCATCATCAGCTCTGGCTTGAATGGCCCTAAACCAGCGATCCCGATGCCTGCTTTACCAGTGCCATACGCTGACCCAATAGCTATTTCCTCGTTAACATATAACCATGTAATATATGCTGAAGACTTGGTACTAACTGCTAAATATCATCTATTCCAGTTCAAATGAGCGAAACACGTCGACGGCATAGGGTGAAATTCAGGACGACTGACTGAGGCAGCGACACCAGCGAACCCAAAGAAAGGCGCGTAAGGCGGACAGAGCGACATCTTTCTTCCTTCCTATTTCCTGAATTTGTCGAAGACGACCGCGAACGCGAAGTCTAAGAGCTCGCTCCTTTGTCTTCCACCTTGTCTTTCTTCTGCAGACAAGACGATGAGCGCCGCCGTGCGCCTCGTCAACATGTGGACAAGGTTTTTGCACGACGCCTGCGAGGTTGTCGTACCCAGGCGACACGCTCCCACCAAACACGTTCTTGTCCCGCACCGAATCGTCATTGCCCGTTGAGAGTCATTGGGATCAACCATTGTGCCCGTCGAACCATTCATGAGGTTCGTCCTGCCTTCTGGCACGCAAGTGGAGAAGAAGAAGAAAATGAAACGAAATACTGTAAACCTTGTCCACCCCAGATGACGGCGGAACTATTCTCTCTGGCCGTAGCCGACTTACGGAAAGAGGATGGACGATCGATAGAACTCGGCATGTTTGTCACTGACCCCACTAAAAGGCCCAGCGTATGATGTGGGAGAAGATCCGTACACTCATCGCGAATGCCATCAAGGGCCAGATAACAGGGTTTACGCTCCCCATGTACCTCCTTGGCATCAGTTCCCGCGCGGTGCTCGAGCCGGACCCGCGTCGGCTGCCCCCAAGGCTCCAGATGTGATCGCTGCTGGTGGGCCGGACGTGCCGAGGACACGATGAAACTGGGGTACTCGCATGCCGTGTATGCCGTCGTACCTCAGAGTACCAAAGTCGCCTTGCCCAGTCCGACGATCATTGTTGTACTTGGAACGGACAAGGCCAGGAAGTTCACAATACGATGAAGGGAACACGAAACTCACGTGGAAAGCTCCGCATTGTTATGAATAATGGATAGGTCATCCACAAATCCACGCTTTCACTTGGTTTTTTGGAAATAGGGGGCGGCGCGACAAGCATTTCGAGTTCAATGATTGACGAGTCATACGCGTCAGGTGCAATCATTGTGCACATGTTAAGAATCACCATGTGACGGAAAATAAACTCTCTTTTTATCTACTTCTACGACGGGTTACTCAGGAACTGTCCGGGATTAAGTATGCGATGGATCGCGCTCCTTGGGAAGCGCAAGAGGGCCCACACGAAGGGTACACGCATACATTCAGGAGTCCATTTGGTTGCATGTCTGTATACAGTGAGATGATAGACGTGCATAGCTGGATTGAGTCTAGAAATGTTCAATACTCATCCCCAGGGGAGTACGGAGCAATCAATACCTTGATTCGTTGGTCTTGCAGACCCTAGGTGGTCGATGTAGATTACAAGACTCAAGATTTGACATTGGGTTCTTCAAGCAAGTACCTGGGATCAGGAACTCCATTCTCTCAACTGCGTCGAGCACTCCTTCAGAGCACTAATGTCTTCCACTCCTTAACTGAGGCACGATAGGGGACTGTGAGTCTCGCAATATTCTTTCTGTGCTTAGGGCCTTGCTTTTAGCCGTTAATTTTGTGGAATAATAACACGCAACTTCTATGGCGCAACTTGAATAAAGAGGTTGAGGTAACAACAAACGGGTAAGATTTTGAGACATTAAAGTAATCACAGTACCCCAGGAGCTATACCGTTGCTTGTGCCAAGCCGACCTTATCAAGGCCATTGGCATACTGGAACTGATCTGAATTTTCATACTGATAAACTAGTAAAGATGCGCCGAATTAGAGGACGAAAGAATTACATACCTCCCACATGTCAATTGCCACCACACAGCTTTCCCTGACCACGCTGGGCGCGTCGTCCTTAGCGGCCCACTTCCGCAACACGGGCAAGACCTCCTCTGTGGCAATTCCACCCAGAGCCTCCGCCGCCTCGTGGCGCACCATTTCCTCCTCTCCCTCGTCTTCGAGGGCCTTGAGCAACGCCGGGACGGAATGCGGGTCCGACATCTGGCCAAAGACAAAAGCGACCTCATGTTTAAAGAGGGGAGAGCAGACTTCGTTCGGTGAGAGCAGGGCTGAAGAGAGCGCGTCGATCGCGGTCGGAGTGCCGATATTACGCAAGGTGAAGAGGGCCCGGTATCTGACGAACAGGGAAAGAGACGGATCGAGCAAGGTTTTAGTAAGAGCCGAAATATCGGTGTCTGTGTACAATGTGCTCGAAGGGGATGACGACCGAAGGAGCGACGAGGGCAGAGGCGGTGCCGGATCCTCAGATGTGAACTGTCTGCAAAAATATAATAAAATGGAAAGCCAGGATTAGGAGAAGCAACCGTATACTGATAGACTAACGGGTTATTCTCTTGAGATTTTGTCGTTTCGGCCTTGCCTTCCTCCGAATTGTCCCACTCAACTTTTGCAAGGGCAATCTCGCACGTTTCCCTCACTTCCTGTCTCTCGTCGTTCAGGAACTCTTTCAATGTCGGTATACTCTGCACCGACGAGATTGCTCCCATGGCCTCGGCCGCTTCATGGCGAACCATGGGATCTTCCTTCAAATTTCGAAGGACGCGTTCGAGGGTGGGTAAGGCAGAAGGGTTCTTCATTTGACCCAGGACATACGCAAGCTCATGTTTCAAGAGAGCGGACTGATCAGTGAAGCCTAATGCATTCAATAGGACTTTAGAACATGGACGAGGACGAAATGGATTGCATGGGAAACATGTAGGAGCACACCTTTTCCTATAATTTCAATAACTTTATCTTGTTCCTGAGCCACTTTAAGGGTAAACAAGGCCCGGAAACGGTCGTGCAATGGGACCAAGCCCGATGTGTTAAGTAGAGAGGCCTCAAGGGTCTCCAGAGTGTCCTGTGTGAGAGATACACTTGGTGCCATGCTAGTAAATGGCCTTTAGATATAGACTTTGTCGGATGATGCGGCGATCGGGGGTGGGTGGTGGCCAAGATTGGACACGGAGGTCAACAAACAGTTACTCACTCTCATCTGCATAATTTTACCATTAGTCTGTTTGTTTGATATGTGAAGGGATTTTATCGGGCTAGAGCGAGAGCTTCAGTTCCACTGGCGCCCTATGGATGCTCTCTTCCTTGGAGGGTCGTCGCTTGCGCCATTGGAATCCCCCATGGAATGAATTGAAAATGATATATGTTGTCATGTAGAAACGCCGTGTGGTAGCCCTACGACCTCTGAAGGGCGCGGTCCACCTCAACGGCAATGAGAATAACCAAAATAAAGCGAATCGAGTACCTCAATAGAGCCATCACAATGGAGTTAGAAAGGCAGAACGCGAGGAAAACAGGAACCCAAAAACAGTATTTCATAATTAAGTATCTTTTGCAATACTATCACTTACCTGTCTAGTGAATTAATACATTTAGTAGTTGGAATTTTGAGCACGAAAATCGGGGGTCGTCGTTGGGTTCAACCCCTGTCACGAGATATGATGCTATTTGATGAGCCGTGAAACAGAGCGGGCGGGAATTGGTTCAATTTGAGGTTGATTAGTGAATTTGATTCGTAAATATCCGATTGTAATTGCTTTCGTACTTACACGATATACACGATTCATTAACGAACAAGTAGGCACTTAACTAGCTCGGCCGGTGCCTATATTTCCTGAGGAACATCCGTAATTTGAACTCTCACCATATTCGTGGATTATTCAGATTCATTTCCCGCTCCTTACGCCATTTTCTATCCATATGTGCTGCCGTAGAGCTAGAGGGAAGGTCGCGGGCAACTGGGAATACAGGAATCGAAGCAACGGGGTTACGATTTGGTTTCTGGCAAACACTCCTGTCACGCGGGTTCAACTATCGCTAAGTTGGCTGCCACAAAGACCGGCCTCTTGGCGCATCTTGCATTCGCCAGGGTCCTGAGTTATAAGGACTAGTCAATCAGTTATATGATACTTTTACACATACAAAAGGCGCAGTGAGGACCTTGGTCCCCCCGCGGGGGAAGCGTATCACACCATTTCTTCGTCACTTCCTCCCTCGTCTCCTTCAGCTTCCGAAGCACCAGAGTCAGGAGTCTCCAGCGAAGGTTGTCCTTCTGTGATCTCTCCAGACTCCTTGTCCCACATACACCGTAGCGCGACCTTGAAGGTGACTGTTTGGTCCCCTCGTAGCTTTAATAGTTGGACCTAGAACGGTGGGTTCGATAAGAAGGAGTATAGGCACATGCACCAATGCGGGCCTACGTACTTGTTCGCTAGTCAACTGGTCCCCTTTGCGGCAGACGACGTGCTCAGTGGGCAAGCTGGGCACTCCGGCGACCATGCGCGTAGCCAACCCGAGCTTGCGCAGCTGGGGTTCCATAGAATGCGGGAACGGCTTCCCGTCGTTGTTGGTTACTGGTCCCGCAGGAAGGGTAAGGTCGATCGTGGAGATCTCGCCCATTCGCGCGAACTCAGGCCGGGCAAATGATTCGAACCACTCAAGGGTTTCGGATGGGGGCCACGAGGTGAAGAAAAGGCCCACTTGTCCTTGCGCGCGCTGGACCATGGGAAGCCACGGGTCAGTGGAGGAAGAGAGGAGGGATTTCCAAAAAGCTCGAAAAAGAGTGGAACAAGGGATACATACCTGAGCGATCTTGCTGAGTCCAGGCATGAATTCTGATTCTGGTGTCTTTCCAAGGGCCAGTGCCATTACGCTCACTCGTCCGAAAAAGAGGCGTCCTGTCCTATCCACGACGGATCACGCGTACATTAGGAGTTGGAAGCAAAAGCGTGTCTCGGGTACTTGCCCTTTCCACTCTGCCCGGACCTCCTTCAAATGACTGTTGCGCATTCGACCGATCTCGAATAGCCAAAGGTATTTCCATGTCGATACTGCTTCTTGTATCTATGTAGGGGCATTCAGAGGGTGTCTTGATGAACGAGAAATGGGGGGATCAACCGTAAATATACATGTGATAACCATCGTGCAGGAGATATACAGAACAGAGACCAAACAAAGTACGTTATGGTGTGATGAGTCATAGCACCCCAACGTGTCTGTAGGTCTTCAACATCCAAATCACATCTTGACGAGTTGTTCCTTCTTTTCCCGTTCCTTCTTGTCCGACTTGCTCAAGGAAACTGTCGATGGGAGGGCAATATGAGTTTGGATGTCACGTTTGTGCTTGAGTCAGCCGCAACTTCAGTAGTTGTAAAGATATATATTTGCAGTTAAACTTTGTACACTACACGCACTACCGCCCGAACTACACTTTACAGCCTTCGATCTATTACCCACCAAATCTAAAATCCAGCCTCAAACCCAACGGCTGTCACGCTGTACGCCATTTTTATTTGTGGCTTATTTTATTTTATTATTATAAATTATAAAACTATTGTATTAGCACTGTTCGCTGGCGTTTGCCCTAGCCCCAACGCTCGTCACCCCGTCACGTCGGTGACGGGTCCGTGACAGCAACATTAGCTGAAAAGTAGGGCAAGCGCGCGAGGGTGTGACGCCGTCACCTACTGCGGCGCATCATCTCTGGATCATCGGACAAGACGATTTGAGTCTGGGATGCCGAAACTGGCGTTGCGCCCTCAAGGACAATGAGGCTGGGGAGCCCGACCTCCGCCCACTTCATCGATGGTGGCAGCTGTACACACTTCATTTTGTAGAATATACATCTCGAACACTGTCGCGTATTCCCGTACTCAGACTGGCCTGAATCGTCCGCCGAGACCCATCAGGGTGAAGACGCACACATTTGACCTCCGCGAATGCCTTGTAGCGCTCATCCGTGTTGATTCTGGATTCATTAGAGCAGTCAGCTGGCCAGACTCTGAATCGCCTGTAAAAGACCTTGACGTCTGTAACCCGCGAGGCAACCGCGTGAAAGCAGCACTGCGAGGGAGATCGATTTCCAGACTCATCAACTACGCCTGCGCTGCTTGTCTTACCACCACGCTGGTCAGTTCCTAAGCCACTGACTACTTCGCTCTTGAAACACCGCACGCCGCACTCGAATCATCGCTCTAGTCCCAATTGCCCCGCCCAACTTCAGCGCCTCACCATCAATTTCTCTTCTTCAAACCGTGTTCTCGCCACTATCTCACTCGAAAAATAATACACCCACACTCAGGATATGTCCGCCATTGACCGTAACCGTTCGCACTCGCCCATTGCTCGAGGTACCCGGCGACGTATGCTTCCGGTCCGGCCTTCCGGAGGAACCATTAATGCCTATCTTCCTATGAACCTTATGCGAGAGATCTTTCTCTATTGCATTGAATCGTATCAAATGAAATCTGGTCAATTGGCTTCTGTTTGTCGCTACTGGAGGTCTGTTATCACCACAATCAAAACCATTAATACCTACCTTCCTATGGAACTTATGCGAGAGATCTTTCTATATTGCATTGAATCGAATCAAATGAAATCTGGTCAATTGGCTTCTGTATGTCGCTACTGGAGGTCTGTTATCACCACATTGCCCCGTTTATGGTCCACCCTGAAAGTTGGAACCTGGACCGAGAGAGAACGGGTTGCTATTTGGTTACAGAGAGCATATCCGAAGAAAATTGTCATTGACACCCAAGGAGATCGTCGGCTGCCATCCAATGCTCTGCCACTTGCTGCCCTCCAGGATGCTCTTGCACACACTCGCCAGTGGCATGAGCTCACTGCACGATCTCCTCATTTCCTCCTGAGAATGCGGCTAGTCCGCTTGGCTTTCAAGTCGCAAACCCAATGAAGGTGTTGAAAGTGCTAAATATAGAGGCAGGATGTGTTCACTCCCCCTCATTTGCTCATTTGCTCAATCTTGTTCCAAGCGAGGCTCCAATCTGTGAGCTGAGACTTCCTCCCCCATTCGTCAGCACCCACTTTCTCCAACCCCATTGGTTTCCTGTTTTGCAGAATCTCACAGTGCTTATTGTCAATGGCAGAGATATTCATGAGCCATTTGAGCTTCTTCCTACTTTTACCCAGCTTCAGACATTTGAGGCTGATCGTCTTCATCTCCCATTTTATGAGTCCAATACCAATCTACCTCTTCTCTGTACTCTTCGGAAGTTGCAGCTTAGAGCCTGTTCAGTCCAATGGATGGCTGGGAGACAATTCCCATGCCTTGAGGAGTGTGCAATCCTCCTTCCTCTTCATTGGGAAAAAATTCTGCAGCATGAGGTGCAATTGCCATCCTGCAAGAAATTGGCCTATCATGGTTATCCAATGACCACAGCTCACCATTTCCATGTTCCCGAAATGAGGGCAATGGACCTCAGATCTCATGATTTCAATGAGCAGAGGGTCTGTCAACACCTCCGCCAGCTATCCAGAGTAAATAGAAAGTTTTCCAATCTTACTACTCTACACCTCACATTCCAGTGCAGTGAACAAGTCTTAGTGAAGGTAATGAAGTATTTGATCCCTCTACAAGAGTTGGCATTATCCATTACCCATCCCTCACCATCCTTCCCAAACTTTCTCGAGTCACTGGTCGCAAAACCATCTACCAATGAATGGCCTGGAGGGTACTCATGGATGAATTACCATGAAGGGTGGGAACAATGGTGCTCCTCTCAAACCTGGCATGCCAATTTCCTCCCGCACCTGAAATTCCTGCGCATTCAGTGCCCCAAAGGCTTTTCTCGATCTGAATGCCTTGACAATTTCCCATTACTTAGAGCTATTGGATGGACTAGGGCATATCTGACTCCCCGTTTGGAGCATTTGAGAGTATGGGAGGGGAGAGGGACGGGTGACATTGCGGTTGATTACACTTCCACTGGCTATCTAACGAAGTATCTTAGAAAATCAAGTAAAGACTGTGATACAGGGATTGTCAGGGCAATACTCACACGACAACTGGCCATTGTGTTTCCTGATACTCCATTATTGCCGCTCCATCCCACTCTCCTCTTTAGGCAGCTCCGGTATCTTGAGATCCTCAGCAATTCTAATCATGAAATCCCTATTTTAATTTTGCCATACCTGGAACAAATCGAGAGGCTGAAAATTCCGAGTGGATCCATTCCTGAATATTCCTTGAACCTTAACTTGCCATTAACTCATACTCTCCAGTGGCTTAAGCTAGATTGGAAAATATCTTTTTGGATGCTCGGGAGGACCTTCAACGCCCTGAGAGAGTTCAGCGTTTTCGAGCTGGGAATCGAACGCGTGAACTATTCTAGGCATGAGGGGTTGCAGGCGCACCTGCCTGCCTGCACAATATTGGAGTTGTTTCACTGTCAAACGTACTATCTCCGCTTCCTCTCCTGTTCAAATGTCCAAAACCTTCGCTGGTTCCAAAGCTCATACCAGACCTTTGATTTGGCAGATTTCAATTCATTCCATGATTTCTTATTCAATCTTCCCTGTTTGCAAAGCCTTAATATTTGTGTTCCCCATGGTTTGGGGATAGATTCCTTGATTGATTTTGTTTTTTGTGGGGCATTGGAGCACGGAGTATGGCGAGAGATCAGGAGTGTGGAAGTCGAGATCAGGTGTGGTACCATCTCACAAACTCGCATCTTCGACCGGACAGTTGGACACCAGCCGCGTTATGAGAAATGGTGGAAATCGTTCACATGCACAGTCACCAGGGAATTCTCCACAGCAGTCATAATCAATGCATCCATGTGAATAATTTTGTACAAATGGTAGATCAGGAGCACACTTTACCGTTCAGCTGTAATACTACATTCTGCTTTCATTTGGATTGTTCGGTACTTTCATTTGACTTTTAAAAGGACTTTCAGCACACACTATGACAAGTAGTAAGCTTCCAACTATTTGCAGCCAATTCATGAACAGATCGACCTTTAAAATCATCAACCTCAAGCATGACCTCAGCCATGGGACCGGGCGTAACAAATCTTGGAGCGCTATATATATCAAGAATAATAAAAGGAAGCCAACTAGATGACATAGAAAATGAAGGTGAACGCTGGACAGGTGGCATATTACACTGATCATCAAGTGGGAAAGGGGTTTATAGGCGATAAGAAGAGGAGAAAAAAATGACACATGAAATTAGGACATGCAACGAGTATATGACGAGCCCATCCGCACAGTCACAGGTAAGCAAACTGAGTGTCCCAAGAAGATGTTCTGAGAGTCCGTCAACGATGAGCGAAACTAGGAAGCACGAGAGGATGTATAGCTAGTTCGTAGGCAATAAAGTATCAATACAGGCGGACAGGCGGACGAGGGACTGCTGGTAGGAAGGACGTGAATCGGGTCAGTGATGGATCTGCGGTGGGTGGTACGGGCATCCCCCGAATTTACACCGTGTAGCATAGTGAAAAGAGCAATGAGAAAGCGCGATGTTATGTGGGCCAAGTTAACGAATGAGAAACGAAAGAAGGCGACACGCACATGTCGGTGCATGATAAGCATCGACATAAATAGCATGAGTGCTGTTGATGGTGCTTGTGTGGGCGATGGGCTCGTAGGCGAGGGCGGTACGGCTATGAGGTCGAGTGTCACCAAGATGGACGGTCAAGGAGCACATAAATAAGATGAAGAATAAGGACCAAGAGCGATAGATGCGTACCAAATAACCTTTTTGGAAACATCGTACGCTGGAGGTGACTGGGATGGGTAGTAACGGCGATCGAAGCTGGGGAACCCGTGACGTTCATCTGGACAGGTAAATATCCATAGTAGCTCGATTGCGAACGCATGCACCATTGGCGCTCCTTCTCACTCAGACCGAACCGCCGTTGAATTGGTAGTTAGCTGGTTAGCTACTCCTGAGGAGCAGTTGGGAACATCGATCGTTTTTAACTCTCACCATTTCCGTGGATTACTCGGCTTCATTTATCGCTCCCTACGCCGTGTTCTGTCCGGCCATGTGTGCTGCCGTAGGGGAAGGCCGGTTGCGGGCAATGGGAATACAGGAATCGAAGCAACGGGGTACGATTTGGTTTCTTGCAAAGACTCCTGTCTCGCGGGTTCAACTATCGCCAAATGATCCTAAGTTGGCTGCCACAAAGACCGGCCTCCCCCTGGATTAATTACGGGGGTTGGCGCATCTTGCATTCGCCAGGGTCCTGAGTTATAACGACTATTCAATCAGTTATATGATACTTTTACACACACAAAAAGCGCAGTGAGGACCTTTGTTACCCCGAAGCGTATCACACCATTGCCTCGTCACTTCCTCCCTCGTCTTCTTCAGCTTCCGAAGCACCAGAGTCAGGACTCTCCAGCGAAGGTTGTCCTTCTGTGATCTCTCCGGACTCCTTGTCCCACATACACCGTAGCGCGACCTTGAAGGTGACTGTTTGGTCCCCTCGTAGCTTTAATAATTGAACCTAGAACGGTGTGTTCGATAAGAAGGAGTATAGGCACATGCACCAATGCGGGCCTACGTACTTGTTCGCTAGTCAACTGGTCCCCTTTGCGGCAGACGACGTGCTCAGTGGGCAAGCTGGGCACGCCGGCGACCATGCGCGTAGCCAATCCGAGCTTGCGCAGCTGGGGCTCCATAGAATGCGGGAACGGCTTCCCGTCATTGTTGGTTACTGGTCCCGCAGGAAGGGTAAGGTCGATGGTGGAGATCTCGCCCATTCGCGCGAACTCAGGCCGAGCAAATGATTCGAACCACTCAAGGGTTTCGGATGGGGGCCACGAGGTGAAGAAAAGACCCACTTGTCCTTGCGCGCGCTGGACATGGGGAGCCATGGGGTCAGTGAAGGAGTAGCGGAAGGATGTCCAAAAAGCTCGAAAAGAGTGGAACAAGGGGATACATACCTGAGCGATCTTGCTGAGTCCAGGCATGAATTCTGATTCTGGTGTCTTTCCAAGAGCCAGTGCCATTACGCTCACTCGTCCGAAAAAGAGGCGTCCTGTCCTATCCACGACGGATCACGCGTACATTAGGAGCCGGAAGCAAAAGCGTGTCTCGGGTACTTGCCCTTTCCACTCTGCCCGGACCTCCTTCAAATGACTGTTGCGCATTCGACCGATCTCGAATAGCCAAAGGTATTTCCATGTCGATACTGCTTCTTGTATCTATGTAGGGGCATTCAGAGGGTGTCTATACGTCTTGAACATCCAAATCACATCTTTGACGAGTTGTTCCTTCTTTTCTCGTCCCTTCTTGTCCGTCTTGGTCAAGGAAACTGTCGATGGGAGGGCAATATGAGTTTGGAAATGTTATAAAAAGGATCAAGGGGCTCGTCCTGACCAAGCTTCGCGCGTTTTGATTTGGGCATCGTTGGGGAAGAGTTCAAACAACCGTAGAACTCGACCATGACAGCGCCTGACTAAAAAACCCTCTTACGCAGCGCATAATGATTCACCATTTCAACAGTGACCAAATGGTGACACTTTTTCCTTTGGATCTGGCGAGAAACATGGACTGCTCGATGGGAAGCAGCGTTTTTAGCCCAGATTCAGTTCGTCTCTCTCTCGGGTATTTCACAGGATCTGTATTTTCCCAGGTGCACACTGTGGCGTTCATATGTGGAGCGGAGAGCGGAGCGATCGCCACGTTTGGGGGCACACCGGACAGAAAAGCCACGATTTTTACCCGGACACCGGGTAAATGGCAGGTGGATGGTACTAGAATGCTCTAGTGCATCTCTTGGAAACCTAAAGTTGTCCCCGTCTCTTCCCCTCTTCCCCCCCGCTGAGGGCAAGATGGGATACGACGCCGTGAGTGCCTTATGATGATCGATGGGAATACTTGGCGTACTGATATTACTGCAGAGGCGTTTCCTGCAGCCCCCCGGCGACTCGCTGTCTTGCCCTGTTTGCAAGAATGTTCTCTGCGATCCCGTCACCGTACGTGAATATGAACCCACCAGGCTCTGAAATCTACGATCCTGAATTGTTCCTACTCGCCCCATTTCGTAGATCTGCCCCGATGGCGATGTCATCTGTTCATCTTGTTCACCAAGTTCCAAATCTTGTCCTGTCGACACCTGTTCTGCGCCTGCCAACCTTCCCTCCAATCGTGAAGCTAATGTTACCCTCCGCACGAAAGTCAGCCGCCTCTTGATCAGATGTACTGGGGCCTCTCTTGGTTGTTCATGGAACGGTCCTCTCAGGGACGAGCTGGCCCACATGAAAGAGGTATGTATCATCTTCATAAACCTTTGCTGCTCTCAAACTCTCCTATACGCTGCTAACGTCTTTACCTTTCCTTCGAAAGTGTACATTCCAAACGGCTCCATGTCCACATGAGGTGTGCGTCTTTCCTACGAGCTTCTCTGGCGCACCAAATCTCAACTTGTGATCTCTAAGGCATGCAAGGAGACCGTTCCGCTGTCGTCCCTCGAGGCTCATCTAGCTGAATGTCCGATGCGACTCGCTCCATGCCCAAATGCGCCCGGCTGCACCTTCAAAGGGCCACTCGCTAAGCATGAGTCGCATCGTCTTACCTGTAATAGATACAGGTAAGAGTATCTCTTCCTGCAAATGACCAAATTTCTCATCGAACCACCCATTCCTTCCAATGCCTCCTTTCTAGATGCCGACAACAGCCCCAAGGATGTCGCTTCATTGGGACACTTGCTGCGCTTCGAGAGCACAAAGGCTTTTGCAACGCGATCTGGGATGAACTCACAAATTTGAGGGCCCAAGCAAATATTATGCCAAAAGTTCCCCGAGACGCCCCTGTAAACGCGACTACAATCACACCCCATGCTCCTGCGCCACTACATGGGCGTCAAGCGACCCTTCCTCCGACACCAACCTCCAGCCTTGCGGAGCACGAGAGGGAAGGCGATAACAGCGATTCAAGCTCGACCCCCGCCTCTGAAGCCTCTCCTGATGTCACGACCTCTAAAGTAGTGCCGAAACAACGCCTTAGGAGGATGCCTGCGGTGACGAGTCGAGAGGAAGACGTGTCCTCGTCTTCTAGACCTGTTGGAGAGCAACCTGGGGTACAACTATGCGTCATCAAGGATCCAGCTTCGGCTCCGTCTCGATCGTCGAGTGTATCTCTAGAGAGCTTGCTGGCGGTGCACGCAGGTTCTCCACAGGGACAGCATCAAGTAGAGGATGTTGGAGTAGAGGAATTGCAACTTAGAGTCTCTCCGTGGGTCGACTCACCATCTCCAATCACCCAGCGCCCTGCAGAGAAACGCAAGTCGTCGCAGCTCAAGGAAGGTGGCCA
>Ga0307515_10010711_pt1 | contig 17521 bp, 26 predicted proteins | sample 17_EM_MG_FD_194513 | JGI IMG/M metagenome (GOLD analysis project Ga0307515, IMG submission 194513) | Populus trichocarpa ectomycorrhiza microbial communities from riparian zone in the Pacific Northwest, United States - 17_EM | ecosystem: Host-associated > Plants > Roots > Unclassified | place...
AGTAGTCCAAAGAGGTAGACATTTCGAGGGGTGAGATATGAAGATATCGAGGTGGTGGTGGTTGTTGAGGGAAAGGAGGTCGATGGAGAGAAAGGGATCCAAGTATTTGAGTACGGTCGTTGCCGCGCGTTTACTAACACGCTCGGCGATCCCGGCGAGGGTGAGCACCGGCGTCATCGTCATTACAACGACTCGTTCAACATTCGTCAATCGTTTGCGCTATCCGGCATCCGGCCTTGTCGCCTCTCTTGGACCCATTATTTCCCTCACATCCACGCCTTCCAGCTTTAAACCCGCTCTGAGGGCAATCTCAGAGCCAACGGTCAACCTGTATTTATTCCTAGAACACTGCGTACTCATCATGCTTTATCGCTATGACAATTTTCCGTAATCATATCCGCGTAAACCCCCCAATCAACAGAGTAGTAGGTATCTTCCCACGATCACTCATCCTGTCAATCAACTCCATCTAAAGCCTCGCCCTGAGGGATTGGAAAACCGCTGCCGAAGCCACAGAGGTGCCAAATACGAGATTACGGTACTCCTCAACGACACCCGGGCTACGTCCCACGGCTCCAACACAACCATCTGGACGCACGACGGCAATCTTCGTCCCGTGCCCCGCGGAATAGCTCTTCCAGCAGTGTCCAGCAGAATCCCGGACCACACTCGTCTTGCCAAAGACACCTACATCCCCCTCGTCTCCCTGTTGGAGGACAATGACGGGGAGGATGGTATCCTGGGGGTAGTGCTTCAGCAACTCCAGGTAGGGCTTTACGTTCTCGTCGCCCTTGGTGAAAATGAGGGCCGTGTGCCGATTTGATGAGAAGATGTCGAAGAGTTGGGTAGTCCCCGGTCGGAGGCCAGCATTGAGTGGAATCATTCCGGGAGCATCTGGTGCACGGTCTCCAGCACGAAGCCTCTTGCCAGATTTGTAAGACTCCTCATCCAGGCGGTCGACGACGATCGGGCTTCCTCTGCAATTGATGTCTAATTGATAGAGCTCCAACCCTCGATAATAGGGTGAGTCCTCTTCTGGGGTATTGTCATGTGGGTTTGACTCAATCGTCTTCTGGAGCAACTCTTTCGTCAGCTCAAGCATGTGGGTAATGACTGGCAGCCGTTCTGCGGAATAACTGTCCAGAAGACAAAGGGAAGCGAGAGACTTCGTTGCGAGAGCAAGTTTCCAGCCGAGATTGAAGGAGTCTTGGATGCTGGTGTTCATACCCTAAGATCAACGATTAAGACCGAAGGTGCAGCTAGAAGTGAGTGGGATGCGTACCTGTCCACCGATAAAGGGATGAGCGTGAGCAGCATCTTTGCTCCAAATCAGGCAAATAGAAACTAAGGAACGTAAAGTCTACCCACCACCGGTAATAAACACCCGTCCTCTTCTGAACGAATCCGCCATCCGGATGTTAATACTATAGAACCATAGTTCAGCTCCGGGTTCTCACACGGTGAAATGAAACATACCGATAGTAATTCAACGTCATCATCTCCAAAACTTCTAGCGACTGCAAGCCACTAAGCTTTCTAACACCATCAATGAAATTTTCAGGAGAAGTAGACAGGTTCTGCCAATCAATATCCGATCCAGCAATAGCAATCCAAAACTCGTCATTGACCGCATCATCGGTGGGGCGAATCATCAACCTAACAGGCGCGATTACCTTCGACGTCAATTATGAGGAGTGTGCCTAGATCAGCTTATCGCACTCACAGTGTGTTCTGGAAGTCACCCCACATGTGCCAATACTGCATACAACATAAGCGCGGTCAGAGCCTTCTCAACTCAAAAGTGGGTGGAACAACATACGCTTTTATCGAGGTTCTTGATCCTCACGTCAGCAATGACCCAATGTTCTCCATGTCTAGTTTCCCCGAGGAAAGTGAATCCCATCTTCTTCCGGACGAATCCTGCGAATTGTGGGACGGCAGATCAGCCTTGAATCAGACCTGTTCGGCCGTTCCACAAACCTCGTCCACCATCCGCACCAACTACATAATCGAGTTTCAAAGTCTCATATTCGACGGTCCCGTTCGCCTTTGTCTTCTTCAGTCGACACGTGGCATAATCGTCGTTCTGTTCGATATCGACGAGCTCAGTTCCTAGCTCGACCTTATGTCCGAGCCTTTTGAGGTGGTTTCTGAGGATACCTTGGGTTTTGCTCTGACCGAGAAGAATGGGGTTTAACTGATAAAAACGAAAGAGTCAAGTTCATCGTCAGCAGGTTCTCGGGAGCGTTATTGACTTACGTATGGACATTCGGGTGTTGGGACCATATACGGTGAAGTGTCGAACACGGAGATGACCTGGTTGAACCCAGACCCAAGTTCACAAGTTCTGATCTCCGGAACGGGAATGTGCTCCCTCAGGATATCATCAAGGACACCAAGGGACCTATACAACTCCATCGAACGAGGCTAAAGAAAACCAAAACAGAATTCAGTACTCTACACCCGAGGGGCAACGGATAGAGACCACTCGACGTACCTGGATTCCCGACCCCCGTTGACCAATAAAATGCTTCTGTGCCTTGTCGATGATTCTCACCGGTACGCCGTTTTGCAGCAACGAAAGAGCCAATACAAGTCCCGCAGGGCCGGCACCAACCTAAGTCGCATCCACATCCGTTCAGCCTTCCGTGAACCAACGGCCGACTGAGGTGTCACTCACAACGAGAACCTTTGGAGGGAGCTTCGAGTCCACGGGCACAAACATATCGTTCGTGCTGGGAGTGAGAGCACGTTCGGAAGTAGTGGGTTGCTGGTTGTTTCGAACGAACACTGAGCACAACAAGCTTTATAGAGGAAAACGGTGACGCGTACCAGGGTGGGAGGGTGGACCCACTCGAGCGGGAGGGGGGAAACTGTTCTCCTGCCCGGCCCGCTCACCTCTCTCGGAGTTCCACGATACTGTGATTATCCCACGAAGGCCGAGCGAAGCAAGAGCTTCCACAACACAACACAGGGCCGAACTGCATCTTGACATACAATCGACCCATCGATGTGCGAGAGCCAACATACAGTCGTGCGAATTCCCAGTGTAAGTCGGTACGATCTTTGGTTCCCGGTAACAAATTCAGATCGAAGATCGAATGTAATGGGAGCAGGGCGCGCGGCTATTTCAGGGGGTTTCGCTGATCCCATTCACATCCCGCACATCCCCAGACTCGACCCCTTTCGTGCATCCACTTAGGGCGGACGATCTCGTCAAGTTAAGCTTCAAAACGGAATATTGTCTGGTCATTGGCGCGACACGGCCGAGTAGTAGGAGCCCGCCATATCCCGAACCTCCGCCAGCCGCACTTGGAAAACTCACCCTGTGGTAACACCATGACGCGGAAAACAACGGGATTTCTCGAAGTATGGTTTGAATTGAAATATCACATGCTTATAGAGGTCCGTTGAGAGCATACAGAACGACTTTCACGATTCCTCCCGCCTCCACCATGACCAAGTCATTCAGCTTTCGCCATCCACCTCTCAAGGCTCTATGTTTACTCTCAACAGTTGTGACACTGCTCGTGAAGCTACCAGGATGGGCGGTCCTCTTAGTTTTCCGTTCTGCTCGCCAGAAGGCTTCTTGGTCATACAAGCGAGCTCTCCTCATTTCAATGTTCCAACACGTCTCATCAGCCCTAAACAAGTAAGTTCCCATCCACTCCCCACCCTCCAATTTTACCGAGTTTTGAATCTCCCCTCTTCACCATCAGAATCGGACCAATCAAGGCCAGCCCTGATTTCAAGTCCATCACCAGGTCAAAAATCGCCACAGGCGTCTGGTGCGAACCCAAACCAGACCTTATCACCGGACGCGTCAAGAAATGGGCCGAGGCGGCCAAAGTCGAGACCCTGCGCGTGCCGGGGTACTGGTATAACTCTCCTCGCACAAAAACCGCCGCGAGCTCCCGAGCCCAACCAAACGAAAAGGTCTTCTACCACTTCCACGCTGGAGCGTATATCATGGAGACCGCGCACCCAAAGGGCATTTCGACCCCGGTGATCACGGGATTATTGGAGAAGACGAACTCCGTGAACCGCCTGTTCTCCCTTGAATACCGACTATCTTCCTCCACTCCCTTCCCCATTGCCAACCCTTTCCCCGCTGCCTTGATTGACGCTGTTACTGGGTACAATTACCTCATCTCCGAGCTCGGATTTACGCCAAATAACATCTTCATCGTCGCCGATTCTGCCGGAGGTCACTTGTCTCTTTGTCTCCTCCGCTACTTGATTGAGACCTCTGTTCTCCCAGTCCCAGGAGCTTTCATTGGTCTGTCTCCGCTCTGCGACATTTCCAGCTCCCATCTTGCCATCTACGACTCTTCCCTCCTATTCGAGACCGACGTGGTTGGAAGGTTAGACAAGGGTCTGCTCGAATGGGCATGGAAATCGTTTTCCGGCCCACTTCACGACGATCCGAACGATGGCCCGACAAAAAACCCATACCTTTCACCTGCTTCCATCAGTTCCGATATCGAATCTACGATATCCTTCAAGGGATTCCCTGAAGCCTTCCTGGTTTCAGGTGGGGCTGAACGGATTCGCGATGCTGTGAGAACGTTGAAGCAGAGGTTGGTTCGCGACCTGGGTGAAGGAAAGGTCACAGCATACGAGGCGCCAGATGGTGTACATGACTTCTTGACGTTCACCTGGCACGAGCCAGAGAGGACGGAGGTCTTGGGGTTACTCTCCAGTTGGGTTGATAGGAGGCAGGGTTCGCAAGGCGAGTCCTGTCACCCCGTGTCCCCCCTATCCCCGCCTATTCTCGATTCGGGTTTTAGGTAATTTAACCTTGTAACAAAGAAATATCTGAAGGATTTGTTGGAGGGTTTTACGTCTCGAGGACTCCCCCGCAAAGTTATGACTTTATGACTTCATCCTGTCAGTGGGGCAAGAGAATGATCACGGGCCGGGATCCCTCGCCCCGCCGCGGTCCGTTTACCACTACCCATCCTCCGATCCGCGCGACCAACCTTCCCAAATCCGATCCGCTACAAAGAAGCAACAAATCCCACCGCTCAAGATCCCAATTCACACGTTCGTTGAATCCCCTGAGAAGGGATCACACGTTCATGACCTTAAAAAAAGTCCGCGCAACCCATGACCCAAACGCCACTTATCCCATTCTCATCGCCTCAACACCCCCCATCCTATACAGAGCGTCCAGAATTTCAAACGTTCGACTGTCACCCACAACCAACGGAGATTACTTATACACACCCTCAGACTCATCGCGATGCGCGATGTGTCTAATTTGGGAGAAGGGTCCAGACTTCCCTGGGACGGACTCTGTATACCCAAGACGGTGAGATATTTGAATATTGTGAAGGATCGAGAACCCACCGTTTGGGCTGTTCTCAATTGAGTCGGATGGGGTCCAAACGCTTTCAGACGCCCGGGTTTCTATATATTGAAAAAAAAAAAAGAGCGCGATCGTATGCTTCTTCCGCCTTGCGCTACGTAGAGGGTTGGTTCTATGACGAGGGGGTCTTGCTTCTAGGTCTGTGCATTGGTAATTGCTTGCGAACGCCGTCCCGAGGCGCTCTACGGATTGCCTGGTTTAGATGGAGCGGGCGAGAAAAAAAAATCGAGGGTTGTACCGTGTTTCGGCGTCTCAGATCAGTGAAAGCGAGAATCTATCGGGCTACTTAAACTTGTTTTGCGTGGTTCGAGGGGATATGTCGGGGACTCATAAGTCGGCGATATCGGTATCCCGACGCGATGGTTGGGTTCTACGACGTTCAAGTATGCCAGGCGGGGTGGAAATTTCACATCCGACGCCCGGACTGCTGAAGAAAGACGATCATACCAGAGATGTATCATATATAGACTGCAGAATGACCCTGGGAGAACGTCAACCGCTGCAGGTTATGTTCACTGAATATGCGAACGACCATGACTTATAAAATAAGTTTCATTTCTTTTATGAACGCCGTACTGCACATGATTGCAGGGTAGGGAAGGCGAGACGGAGATCTACAGCTTCTTACAATGAGGAATAGGTATCCGGGGTTCAGTTTATGGTCGAAATGAAATAACTTCTCGCTTCGAAGAAAATATTAGAGAGAACGCCGGAGGGTGGGGGGTTCTGCAGAATCTCTCTCTGTGTGTGCGCATGTGTGTGCATGTGGGAAGTCGATATCTGGAAGGTGCGACTCGGAACCGCCATGGGAGACTTTGACCGGAATCAGGAGGGGGGGGGTGGTTTTCGGAAGATCTTCACGGCGTCTTCTCACAAAATAAAATAAATTGGGGGTTTCCCCCAAGGCCCCGTATCGGTTGTGATCCTCGAGCCCCCAAGTTCCAAGATTCAAGATACGAGATACGGGGTCGCGAATCGAATGTGATGGTTAACAACACATCTCCAAGCCAGTTCTGATTCAATACATATCCATTGCGCGCATCCAAAATCCCAATCTACAACAATCGATATGCTAGAAACGCAGACACGCAGACGGAGGATGTACGATGGGGTCGGTTCCCAGCATACTCACCGTCGGATGGAGGAAAACACCATACGCTTATCGCACCACATCTCTCGTACATATCGTGTGTGCATATGATCAACGGATGTTCGCCAACGCTGATTATCTATATACCCCATCTCTCGCGTATACGCGCGTAATTTGCCGTGATACCATATCAAAACACCGGTATCGCTTCTCCAGCCAACCGGGGGGGAGTAGTGCCTAATTTTTTTTTTCTTTTTTCGTGGTCACACATTGGTGGAAGGTACTACACACGTGTGGGCAGACCTATTCCGGAAAATCTTTCCTCCGCGGTCGTGGTCGATTTCGTTCCCCGTCCCACCACCCCCACACACCCCTCTGATCGAGTGAAGAGCTCCGGTCATAACCAACAACGACAATCCCCCGAGGATCCGATTCCCAAAAAACCCTCGAGCTCGGCCCGGTCCTTCTTCGCAAGCTGAAAATTTTCCTTTTCGTGGCTGGAGACCCGGAGGTGGCTCAATTGAACATACTCATGCTTACATTCTCGTTATGTAGCTCCGTTCCTTTCAGAATAAAGGTTGTTTGCGAGTTTTATAGCGTCCGTTGGTCAGGTTACCCGAGAAGATACGCGCATCCGGGTCCCGGTCCGCCGCCTGTTCGCCAGCGTAGATAGTACTATACGGAATAGTCCAGTACGAAGATGGTCTGGTGGATATGGTAAGTGTTGATGGTGCGGCGCGGTTCTTACATAGTTTAGATATGTTTTCGAATGCCGTACGCATCGCGTTACCAGTGACGACGTATACCCGGATGGGACTGATATCGCATCCGATACGATTTCTGTGGCGCGTATAGCTTTCATCCGGTATATCAGATGCGACAGGGAGATGCCGAAAGCCTAGTTAGAACAGGACCCTTGGCTGCGCGTGTTGAAGGTGAGCCATTGAAACACGTACAGCGTCACACGAGTAACCAAAATTTACCTCAAGCTCCGGGTTCTGAGCGATCCGGAGCATCCCTGCGTCCCGATTGGTACTGAAATGAAGCGGCGGATGGCCACCCTGATCCACCAAGGCCGTACAGCGTTGTGTCTCGTGGGTTGGTTACCCAGATCTCAGATCTGATGAACGCCGACGAGAACCCGGTTCCATCCACCCGTCACCATAAAACAGGCAAACCGCAGCGTCGACGTCTGCTTCCGGATCATAAGAGTTTATCTCGCATCTCGCGGTTGCGCCGTGTTTACTGGTAAGTTTCGATCAAAGAACTGCCGAGCAGAGAGGAGTTGCGAGAACACATACTCACCTGCGGATCTTGGGCAATGAAAGACGTTATTGGGACGTTTCATCTATTACAGGATCCGGGCATTATGCTTGGGCCACGTAGTTATGATGTACCACGGGCCGTTGAATACGGGCGTTTCCCCCGCAAGGATGCTGCGCGAGTGCGTGATTTCTAATGACAGGATATAGACGATCGAGGAGGTCAAGACGCACCTGGCGTGACGGTGGGCGGAAGTCGGCCATCAGTTTACCATTCTCCAGGTCCGAATAGAAGGAGCTCGAAAGAAAGTGCCACTCTGATCGTATAAGAATCCTTGCGAACTTGTAGAGCTGCTTACAAGGCGGGTTCATGAGAGGAACAAGATCGGCCAGAAATAACCAATACCTATATCTGGATCATCGAAGTGAATGCGTGCGAAAACGAAAGCACATCGGAAACGCAAATCTGGGGCGAGGGTTCAAAAGCTCCGGGCGTCGGCCACCGACATGCAAATACCCCGGTTTTCCGGCGGAAGGGGGATACGGGGGTGTGTGAAGCCGGACGTCAAAAGGCTCGCATTACTGCACGTGACGGTGGGGTCGTATACAAGGAGAAAGCGAGAGAAAGATGAGCCGAGGAACGGTAACTCATATTGACACAAGGAATAGAAGCTTTGCGTCATCACAGGATGGAGAAGTGTCCAGCGTTCGGTATGGGCGGATACGCGTGGTTGTGAGAACGCGCCGTTTTGGCGGGAAAGTCAACCGTCAGACCCGCCGCAGCAGCAAGAAGCAACCATTGCGATGGCGTAAGGTTGTTCCGGGGAACCCGATTGTTGGTCTCGACCAACAGAGCACGCTAGTGTCCTTGGAGGATTCGCCGATCATCGATCAATCCGTGTCTGGCCGCCGGGATGAGAGGAGAGGTGTCAAACGGAGCGCAGCCATGTCCGAAGGCCTGAAGGTCCGAAAATGCCTCACGAAATGTCTTGCGTCACTCTCGGATATTGCAGAGAGAGAGAGAGAGAGATTTGATCCTTCTTTGATACGGAAGCGCCCCGCCCGTCCCGCTGCGTCACAGGAAGGGACGTCGGTCGCACCACATGGCAGAGAATATTTGGTTTTTTGATAGAGGTTTGGAATTTGATAAAACCGCGGCCCGATTACCCCGTCGAGATGCTTGCTAGCGTGTACGAAAGTCTCGTAACCGTCCGTTTTTTCGTGATGCAGTCTTGTGGGTGGCCTAAGTGTCGGTGCTATCTTTCCGTTGGGGGGTGAGTTGCAGATCAGAACGAAGATGTACCGTGGCAGCTGGGTTTCAGCCTCTGCGCCGAACAAGTCGCTGTGAGCAGTCGAAATTGTTTGCAATAGGTACGACGACTTGGGGTGGAGCATCGGAGTGTTGGGTGTTAGGGCCTGCGCCTTTTTTTTTCGCTCCCATGTGGGGGCGAGTAAGGTGTATGGATGAAGATTTGTACTGTATAGGTTTCGGCGTTGTGTTTCACGGACCATGGGGGCGTGACACCCAAAGCAACCGTTATGGGAAGAAGGGGTGGGAGAATAATAACGTTACCATTTGATGATTGTATACTTTGCATAGAGTCGTGTGCGGGTTACATTCATCAGACAGGTAACGAAATCAAGCGTCCCGCGAACACAAGGAGTAATTGCCGACGGGGAGACGGAGAGAGAAGGGCGAGTGGACGAGATCCCATGGGCTGTCGATCTCGGGAGAAATGGAAAACGGAAATAGGGCGAGACAAGGGCAGATACATCGGCGCGAGGGTCGAGGGAAGAGTTGGAGGGGACGAGGCTAACGGAAGATGGAAGATCCGGAGACCACGTTTTGAGGGGAAGGGTGGTCACATGGGCGTCACCTCCCTCCAAGGATGAAAAGCCGTGATGCTGTTGCACGATTCGAACGGAGTATTCGTTTCGAGTGTCCCCTCAGAGGATGTCCGTCTGGTCGATTGCAACGGGCGGAGAGGGTCGATTATTGTACTCACAAAGGAGAAGAAGATATGAAACCGATAAGATATAATATATGAAAAATAAAATAAAAATTACCGCGGACAAACACGGTCCAATGAGCCGAAGGGAACATGAAGGGAAACAGGCTTTCTCCCCCCCACCCAGGTCAGGACTGCCATCATCCAATCCTTTATTTCCTCCCTTTCCGACTCCCATATCTCCTCCTTCCCACCCCCAGTCCAGGCCCTCCGTCTCCCCCCTCCCCCCCCCCCCCAATCGCTGACGTATCAGTTCCTTATCCATCCCCTCCGTCTGCTTTTGGTCTGCACACTGTCCATTTCACTCTCTCCGTCAGAACCTTTCCCTTCTCTCTCCCTCCCCCAACAACACGACGCCCACACGTTTTCACGCCATCCTACCGGCCGGGCGCCATGACCTCACATTACCTCCCCCTTCTACTCGTATCGGTCACTGACAATGTCCCAACCCCCGACGATTCCAGCGTCACAACCCTCCCCACCGGCCAGGTCGATTACCTCTCACACCAGTGGCGAGAGGAAGACGTCTGGAGTTCCTGGAAGAACATGACTAGGCAGAAGAACGCAATTGCCAACGGTAGCCGTCTCGAGAACGCGAGTTGGAGAACCTGGTGGAAACAGAGGAACAAGCTCAAGACGATCAGCCCCGAAACACTCAATTGGTCCGTATCCTTTGCCCCTCGTTTCCTTGAAGCTATTGCTGACTTTGTTTTCTTTTGTTGTACGACCCTATAGGCTCAAGGACTCCGACGTCACCTGGCTATATGGCCCATTACATCCCGGTTCTGACTGGGAACCCCTCCCCAAGCCAATTGTCCCATCACGGCCTGCCTTGGCACAGGCCAACGCAAATGGAGCATACACCAAGCCAATTTTGAAGCACCGGAGCATCACCGAGATCCTATGCCTCCCCACCGCCCCGTACTTTGATGTTGACGAACAGTCCGCAGGCGAGCCGCCGCCATCATACGAGAAACAGCCACCATCAACTGCTTCCCCGCCCCCATCCCGCCCATTCCTCCCTCACACCAAAAGCGATACCCACATCCTCAGAGTGCGCACTCCACGGGACGCGCTCCGAGGGGACTCCCCTCCTCGCGTATTATCCAAGGAGTCTGCCGAATGCGGTTTATCAGTCGACGAGTCCCCATCGGCCGGTACGTCAACTGGCAGCGAACAAGACCTCGCGCCCCACATTTCCCAATCAGGAAAGAGGAAGCACATCAGCTTCAATACATTCGTGGAGCAGTGCATCGCTATCGAGAAACCGAAAGCTAAGCGTCCTTCGACAAGATTTGTAGACGAGGTATTTGAAGACGACGGGTCAGTCTCTCCTCCATTTACAAGCCTTCTGATTTTTAACCGCATCTCGTCCACCTCACCCTCAGCAGCTATGATCAGGATTCAGAGGGTTTCTTTGATAACCCCCACCTTCCGCTGTCGTCCAAAACCTATTATCCCAAGACCCCCTACGAGGTGGATTCAGACTCTGATTCGGATGACGTATTGGAGATGCGAACTTCCTCTTCCCGATCAAGATCATCATCATCATCCCGCTCTGGTCCCCCAACATTCGCCCCTACATCACACTCCTCCTCTCCAGACCGAAGCACCGTTCTTCATGACGACGACCATCGGACAATCGCATACATTGCTCCCACCATCCTGAAAACCAACGATGTTCACCTTGGTCCGTTCGATCCTACCACTCAGTACCCTGGTGTCGAACTTGTCTATGTCCCGCCAATCAGGACGCCCAAGTACAGCCCCTACCTTAGGAGTGATAGCCTCGCGGGTACCCCCGACATCTATGAGCGACAAACAGACTACTTTGATCCCCGAGGGTCCAGTCCCCAGTCGTCATCGAGGTCCAGCACTAGCCCAAATATCCCTAGCGTTGGTATCCCTCCTTCCGGCTCCACTTTTGAAGAAACTGTTAAATCCGGTGACTGGAACCCTGAATACTCGGATCCCCTCACCCACTCTGACCCCATGTCGATACCTGACGGACCGGAGATCAGTCAGACGGAAGACGCCTTTGACCTCATGGAAGAGCCCGACTTCATGGAGGACTTTCCAAAGAAGGCTGTTCCGATCCTCAGGACTAGGTCTGCCGATGGCCCTGGATTTGTCCGGTACGCTCAGGGCGGCGCTGAGAGTGTGAATGTCGGGCGGTGTAACCCCGAAGATGACGAGTCAGGTAAACTTGGAACTGTCAAACAAGATCATATCATCCGCCCCCCTGAGCAGTTATCCACAGCTGTTTCTCATAAACCTCCCTCTCCTATCCAACGTGCTTCATCTTATGATCGTGTGTCCCCTGACAACAAGTTGCTGGCTCCTCCCGACACCATCTCGCGCGGGAGGTCTTCCTCGTCCTCGGGTCTCAACTCGGTCAGCGGGTCAACTACGAGTCCTTCGACGTCCCATACCAGGTCTTCGGATTCGAGATCAGAGTCTCGAGGTCGGTCATCGACCAGGAACTCGTCCTTCTCGGATAGGGAGCGTTCGAATTCCAGGTCGAGCAGGAGCAACGGATCCCCGATTGGCAGCATCTCTCCATGTGGTTCCACAATCGGAATCGGCGGGCAATCTTCTGGTCAATCGAGGTCCGTCTACCATCAGCCAGGACGGGAACGTGGCCGAGATCGGATTGGACGAAGGATAAACGGCAGTTCCAGCTCATCGAGTTTGAGTCCCCCTGACGTCTCGAGCCCTTCAAGGAGTGTTTCCACCGAGTACGTCCCAGTACAGACGGATTCGTATTCCTCACTGCACGACTCGATGTCGCAATCGATCGTCTCCACCAACTCGAGTTCGTCCACCATTGGACCTAATTCAGATTCGACGGTTACTCAAGGGAGCGACGAAGGCACCGAGAAGGGGCAACTACAAATCCAGCCGCAGCCCCAGTTGACGGGTTCGGTGGTGTCGGTACCTGTGCATGGTCGACCCCCGAAGTCTAGCAGGACGGGGCCGATCGTCATTCCAACCCCAATCCCAGAAGAGGAAGAGGTCCAGAGGTCGAGGAATCCGACGCCGGCGAACTCTCCCACTGTGGGTTGCAAACCTTTACCACCTGTTCCTGACTCGACGAGCACGTCGACCGTTGACATTGCGGCAAATTCTCATGGCAAGCACGAGATGATGGTAGAGGACCACCAGCACGCTGGGCTTGTTGGACGCGCAGTAGACATGGTAGTTTCGGCCAGGGGTCTCATTGGATCTTTCTGGCATCCTGGAACGCTTTAAATGGCCTCATCTCTCTCTCTCTCTCTCTCTCTCTCAGATGTTGTTATCCTCGCTATCGCGTTGAACCGGCACGTACGATGTTGAACTTTTTTGTCCTGGGTTCTCATGCCTGTGGTCTGCCTCTTTGCAAGACCGCCTTGGGGTCGCTTTGCTCCCTGTTTCCTTTTCTAGCTTATACCATCCTTTGTACCACCCCCCGCCGCACCTGTCGCGGCCTTCATATTTCCTCATTGTCGCTTTTTCATTTTTGTTTTCCTCCCACATCCCAAGTTGTTTTGTCAGTATTCTACCACGCCGGTTGTTTTCTTTCTTTTTTGCGACGGTCCCTACCACGAACCCACACCATATAATCTTATCGACTTCTCGCGCAATCAATCTTGTTATAATTCAGAGGCACCGTTTCTGTCTTCCTTCCCGTTTGGATTCTTCCATGTTCAACATGGTCCCATCAACCTCTCTGTGTACTGTTTAACCCCCTTCCCACTCTACTCGCAAGTTACAAGTGCAATCGCAACCAGCAAATATGATTATCCTCTCACCCACAGGCACAACCACGACTCTCCACCATTGTTGTCCAGCTCTCATTTCTCGGTTCCGGCTCGGCCTCGCGTTCGTTTGGGTGGCTCTTCCATTCGTTGTACGTTTCTGTAGGTGTTTACCGGTTCACACATCCAATGGACTAGATCTTTTGTTTTTTGTCATTTTGTTTTCCAATCTGTTTTTCTCGCTTCGGTTCGCTCGTCACCGCGTCACCCTCCTGCGCCTCGTACAGATATAGTTTTGTAAATTCCATTTTTTTCTTTTCTTTTTTTCTTGTGATCTAGGGTTATGTTCATTCACCCTCTCTCCATCCCCCTCATCGTCATGTACTTATCACGCGCATGTTTCATACTTACTACGTATATACAATGCCGACGTTTCATGAACCCTAACACCCGATTCCTGTTGTGTGTGTTGGATGCTGCCACCGCGCCACGCAACGAATCGAGTATATCACATGTTAAGAATTGGCTCGTGGGTGATGACATATCGGGTGTATCCATTCCAACCGCCTCAAAGCTCCACGACAGAGGGGATCCAGGTGGTAGATCCGGGGTTTGAGAAATCAGATGCGTTGCTATATATAATACTGTAACGTTTTGTCGGACCCTGCATGGGTGCGTGCATGTTGGGTATCCGCGGTTGAGCGCTGAGCGCTGGGTCGATTAGCCGACCACGTTCCCCCTATGCGAGATCTCAGTTGGTGTATGACTTAGAGTATCTGGCTGTGTGATTTTGGGAAATCGTTGGATATCCCCCCGGAAGTCCGGATATGCCATCAATGCGAGTGGTTCTCCTCCATCATGCGGTCGTGGTGCCCCCCTGAAGTTGGATTGTCGTCATCTCGTCAATGGTCAAGTGTGCGCGCGTTCTCGAGGTGAACATGTGAATTATATTTTCACGCGACGACTCGCCTGGATCATTTTATGTTGCATTTGTTTCGACCGGGCTGGCTGTCCTGCGGCTGATCGCCATATGACTCACGTTGTGATGTTTCACATCTCTGGTTCCTTCCGAGACGTATAATTTTAATTGTAACTGGTGACCTCCCCAGAGATGGTCTCGGGAGCAAGGACATGTCAGATCTCTTTTGTTGGTGTCAGGTGGTCTTCCCGTCACGTTGATTCTGGTCGTTGGTCTAGTGGTGTTATGGGTCGCTGTGGTTTTGGTCCGGTAGGGGATGTGTGAGCGCGCGTGCTGACTACTTGAGCCGAGGTTTGGCGTCATCGCAGTTCAGATCTAAACACAAATGTCTATTCTTTGCGCGTGCGTTGTTTCATTCTAGTGAAGAGGATCGCGGAAATGAAATCGGTGGGGGGGGGGCAGTGGCCGTGGGAATAGGAATGCCGACGTTGCGCATATGTATAACCCTAAAATTCGATTCCGCGTTGTGTCGCCCTCGCACGGGGAAAGAGTTGAGCATCACACACCGGTCATACTTTTGCGTCGTCCTAGGTCTATAGGAGAGTCTGCAAATGACTTATGGAATGCGTGAACGGGATCTTCCCTGCTGTTCGGTATGAGAAGCACAGAGTGGAGGGAGCGCAGAGCGGCTGGGAACTTCATGTGGGGATGGGTGGGATCTCTCCAGAATGGTGATCGAAACGGTGGTTGAGATGAGCGAGAGCGTCCCCCACCACAGACCGTAAACGGGAATATAACCTGTTGTTTTATGTGTGGACATCGCGAAACGCATGCTCGAGGACCCTGATGCAGAGCTGGTCGACTACAAGGATGCGACAAACCCATCGGCCACCGAGACACAGCCTATAAATTGGGATGAGCTTGGTCAGTCGCTTCGACTCTTGGCGACAGTGGCTAACCGCGTTCGGGATTGGTGTTCGGGCTCCCGCGATGAGGATAGGTGATTCCAAGCAAAATTCGGAACGGCTCCGTGGTTCGGACCGTCCGGTGAAGGAGGACTTGACGTAGGAAATGTCGCCCACATGATGCGAGAGTACGGGTAGAAGTGCAGACTCGATGTCATTGTCTCGAAATTCGTCCAGAACATCGATGGCAATGGAAGTCCGGAGGTGGGAAATTTTGAGTGGGCCAAGGCGAATGATGACCTTCTGTGAACAGGGACTCTCGTCCGACATCAGGGCTCGCCTTCAAGACTTGAAGCAGCTCTTTTCGAAAAGTATCACTGTCGGTCAACACAGAAAGCAGCACATATCTTTCGGACGAAGGATTTCGAAGCCTTCTCACGATTCGCACGCGGTCACGGAGGCAAAGGACCCAGAACAGACCCACCCTTTCAAAGGTTCAAGAATCGGTTGGACCGGAAGCAGCCTGAGGGCCGGCCGAGCTGTCTCATGTTCATGACAACCGGAAGGCTAAGTATTTAAGCCAGGCTTGTTCAGTCTCATAAGACCCAAGGTTTTATTGGAGCCTTCTCACCAACCGCTTTCGCCACCTACACCACAATGTTCCATTTTTCCCTCCGCGCTTCCCTCACCACCCTCGTCGCCTCTGCGGTTGCTGTCTCTGCTGCCCCCAGCTTGTCCGTCAAGACCTCAACCCCCAGCGTCAATGTCGACGGACTGGAGAACTTGAATGTCATAACGACCGTCATCAACACCGGCGACGAGTCCCTCAAACTTCTCAATGACTTCCGTGGAGTCTTGGGCCCCTTCCCCGAGAACGCCTTGATCATCACCAATCCCGCTGGCTCTCGCCCGTTGTTCAATAACACCATGGTAAATCATGCACGTTGTCAGGCAAACACCTGGCTCATGCTTTCGATTTCCGCTTCTAGGTCATGTACGACCCCACATACGACCTTGACGACCCCAGGGTTTTCACCGTTCTCGCCGCCGGCGCTTCTATCAATATCACTTATGATGGTAAGTGGGGTCATATATCGATAAATTTTGCCCCGATCATCATCTCATGCCATGATCACCCAGTCTCCACCGCATACAACTTCGCTCGATCTGGTGCCGGAAACTACTCCATTGAGCCATCAAACCTCTTCACCTACGTCGATGTTGGTGGCACCCTCAAAGACCTCTACGCCACTGTTGGGGATATTGCTGAGGTTAGGCTCTCTGGTAACCTTGCTGTCTCCCGTGCCCTCGATAAGCGGGGTACCATGATAAACTGCACGTTATACCAGCAGCTTGACATCTACCTCGCCGCTCTCAAAGCCCAGATCTATGCCAGGAATGCCTACTGTTTCCTTGATAGTATCGACGAAAAAAACCCCCCGCCCCGATACACTAGGTGGTTCGGTCAATACACCTTCCTTCGCAAGCTCAGGGTCCAGGAAACCTTCAAGCGGATGATCGACTATCATTTTGCAACCTGGACCTATAACTGCGACTGCGATATAGATGACTACGAAGCCCACGTCAGTGCGTAGATCTTCCGGTCGTGGTATTACTGTTATCCGGTCGCTGACAGATCTCTTGATCAGAAAAAAAAAACCCATCCGGAACGATCATTATCTGCCCTGGCTTCTGGAAACTCCCCACCACCGGTTTCCTTTCCCAGGCAGGAACTCTCATTCATGAGGTCTCCCACTTCGACAATATCGGCGACACCGAGGACTACAAATGGGATCCGCAACAGTGCCTGGACCTGGCTATCCGGGCACCATACTTCAGCATCGAAAACGCCAACAATGTCAGGTTCTTCGCTGAGGAAGGCTCCCTGCCGGCATGCCCCGGGCAGGAAGACACTGAGGGAGAGCATGAAAACTCTGCGGTAGAGAATGAAAACCCTATCATACACGACGAGCTGAGAGCATGTATAGACTGCGCACCTTTGTAAGGATCCTCCGAGTTCATATAAGGCCTTTGGTAAAATAGTGATAGCCACTGATCGAAGGAAAAGCGGTGAAAGTCACTGTTGGGCCGTTGCAGGTCGTTTGGGGTGAACAAGTCTTGCCGGGCTTCGCCACGGCGCAAAGGTAGCGGTGCCAGTCAACGGTGGGAAGCAAAGGAATGGAAATACCCTCAAGTGGTATCTTCAAACATAGAAATTATCACCGTGC
>Ga0307515_10010712_pt1 | contig 17520 bp, 17 predicted proteins | sample 17_EM_MG_FD_194513 | JGI IMG/M metagenome (GOLD analysis project Ga0307515, IMG submission 194513) | Populus trichocarpa ectomycorrhiza microbial communities from riparian zone in the Pacific Northwest, United States - 17_EM | ecosystem: Host-associated > Plants > Roots > Unclassified | place...
GATTGGAATAGCCGCGATAGTTGAGAATGCGGGCGCTGTTCTGGTCCTTGACCGCGTCGAGAACCTTCAGCGAATTTTCGTACTGGCCGGCATAGGCAAGTTCGCGCGCCGCCTTGAACAGGGTGTCGTCGTCGAGCCCGCTCTTCTTCGGATCGGCGCATTCCTTCTTCACCTCGTCCCAGACCTTTCCATCCTTGCATTCGGTCGAAGTTTTGGTTTCTTCCGGCGGCTTGGTCGTGTCTTCACCGGCGGCCCAGGCCGTCTGGCCGAGGGCAAAGACGGAGGCGGCTGAAAACAGGGCAATCAGTGCGGTCTTGCGATTGATCATGGTTATCTCCTGGCTGAAAACTGCTTCCGGCAAACCGGGTTGCGCGACGTCCTTGCGGATGCCAGCGGTCCTGTCTTCCGGTCAGTCACGTATGACGGATGACGAGCGCCGATTATTTCGTCAGCATAGCGGTTTTTGGTGTTTTGGCGAGTAACGATCGCAGGATCAAAAGCGCGTGGTTTCGACCAAAGTCACCGAACGGCCGTCCATGGTGAGTTCGAACCGCTCGCGGACCAGGTTCCATTGCCCTGGGCTTCCAGAGATGAAAAACAGGTTGAATCCGGCCGGCGGCTTCTTGCCGCCCCGGCCTTGCGATGCCGACGCGATGCCGACGACAGGTACCGGTTTCACCTGGCCCTTGAGCGAATAGACCGTGTTCAGATGCGTATGACCATGGAGTACCAGTTCGGCGCCGCCGGCGGTAATCGTGGCGGCAAACCGCCTGATGCCGAGCATGCGCTTGTGCATGGAGGTCGCGCCCCGGATCGGCGGATGGTGGATCATCACCACGCGGAACAGGCCGGCTTCGCCCGCCGCGCGCAGCAGATTGACGGTTTCGCGCGCCTGGCGGCTGCCGAAATAGCCGCTGGCGGCAAAAGGCGGCGTGGCAACCGCGGTCGAGCAGCCGATCAGCGCCACGGGACCGCGAACGCGCAGATAGGGATAGCAGTGAAAATCCTCGTCCCATTCCACCGGCCCCCGCTCGCCGCGCATGTAGGGATACCAGGCCCTGGTGGTTTTCTCGTAGGCGCCCGGCACATAGGCATCGTGGTTGCCGGGTACGATCGAGATGTTCTCAGGCTCGCCGGCCTCCTTCAGCCACTCGGTCATCACCTCGATTTCGCGGGAAGAGGCGAGGTTGACCAGATCGCCGGTGATCGCCAGATGATCCGGATCGACCCGCTCGATCTCGTCCATCAAAAGGTTGAGTGTGTCGCCGACAAGGTGGTTGCGGCGGTTGCGGTGCCAGTTGACGAAGCCGGTGATGCGTTTCGATGCGAGTTCGCGGAACGAAAGATCGGGCAGGGGGCCAAGATGAATGTCGGAAATATGCGCGAGTTTGAACATAATTGGTACCTAGCGCATATTCCTGAAAAGGGGAATCACTCGACGCGGTTTATCCTCCCCGAGACGATGGGTGAGACAATGACGGAAGGAACCTGATCGGCATGAGCGAAGCGCCACCGGAAATGCGCAGCTGGAGATCCAGGCTCTTTACACGCCTGGTCCATAGCTATTTCGCGCTTGCGCGGGGCATGACGATGGGGGTGCGCGCCGCCTGCTTTGACAGCGAGGGCCGGGTTTTTCTCGTCAGGCATTCCTACATTCCCGGCTGGCATATGCCGGGCGGCGGGCTGGAGCGGGGCGAGACGGCCTTCCAGGCTCTGGTCAAGGAACTGCGCGAGGAGGGAAATCTGGAAATGACCGATCTCCCCGAGCTCTTTCACGTCTATTTCAACCGTCAGACCAGCAAGCGCGATCACGTCGTCTTCTATCGTTGCCGCAACGTCCGGCAGGTCTCGCCGAAGAAGCCGGGCCTCGAGATCGTCGAGAGCGGTTTTTTCACGCTCGACGCTTTGCCGCCGGGTACGACCATTGCCACGCATCGGCGTCTGGCGGAACTCTCGGGGAGCGCTCCGCCAGACGATTTCTGGTAGTTCAGGCGGCCAGCGTTTCGCGGCCATGCGGCGCGTCGAGGGCGAGGATTGGTCCGACGGGAACCACGCCGGTCGGATTGATCATCGTGTGGCTGCGGTAATAATGCTCCTTGATGTGGCGCATGTTGACCGTCTCGGCGACGCCTTCGATCTGGTAGAGGTCCTGGAGGTATCCCTGCAGGTTCTTGTAGTCGGCGATGCGGCGGATGTTGCACTTGAAATGGCCGACATAGACCGGATCGAAGCGCACCAGCGTCGTGAACAGCCGCCAATCGGCTTCGGTGACCTTTTCGCCGCTCAGATATCGCCGCGTCGACAGCCGCCCCTCCAGTTCGTCCAGCGCGTCGAACAGCACCGTGACGTTTTCCTGATAGGCGTCCTGCGCCGTGGCGAAGCCTGCTTTGTAGACACCGTTGTTGACGGCGTTGTAGATGCGCTCGTTGAGGCCGTCGATCTCGGCTCGCAATTCCTGCAGATAGAAATCCTCGTTCGACCCGGTCAGTCCATCGAACGCCGAATTGAACATGCGGATGATTTCCGAGGATTCGTTCGACACCATCCTGTTCTGCTGCTTGTCCCAGAGTACCGGCACGGTGACGCGGCCGGAATAATGCGGGTCGGCCTTCACATAGACCTGCCAGAGCGCATCCGAGCCGAACAGGTGATCGACGGTGCCGCCGATCTCGTTCTTGAACTCCCAACCCTTCGACAACATCAACGGATCGACGATCGAAACGGTGATCAGGTCTTCGAGTTTCTTCAGCTTGCGGAAGATCAGCGTGCGGTGCGCCCAGGGACAGGCAAGCGACACGTAGAGATGATAGCGCCCTGCCTCTGCCTTGAAGCCGCCTTCGCCGGTCGGGCCTGCCGAACCGTCGGCGGTGATCCAGTTGCGGAACTGCGCGGCCGCCCGCTTGAAATGGCCCTTGGTTTCCTTCGTATCGTACCAGACGTCCTGCCAGACGCCGTCAACCAGCATGCCCATCGTCGCTATCTCCTGCGGCGAGAGCGCCGCTTGTTGCGTGAATTCGTTGTCCTCTAGATAGCGACTATAGGCGGCGCATATAGCCTGCAAATGCTGAACAGTGCGTTTTAGGCTTTGACGTGGCGCTTTTTTCTGCTATCCGGCCATCCAGAATTTTCATGCACACGGATTCAATTTCATGTTTTTCCCGGGAAGCCCACGACGACGCTGATGCTGAAAACGCCTTGAGGGCGAAGCCATCACCTTTTTTCCGTCTCGTATGCCCGGTTTCCCGATGTTCATGAAAAAGCACGATCTCGTCTATCTCACCGAAGACGCCTCCCACGACGCAGCCATCGACCTCATCAATGAGGAAGCGTTCGGTCCCGGCCGGTTCGCCCGCGCCGCAGCCCGCATCCGCGAGCAGGGGCCGCACGACCTGTCGCTGTCCTTCGTCTGCGCCGACGATGGCGAAACCATCGCCTCGGTGCGGATGACCCCGGTTCTCGCCGGTTCGGTCAAGGGGCATCTGCTCGGGCCGCTCGCCGTGCGTCCGTCGCACAAGAACCGCGGCATCGGCCGGGAACTGGTGCGTATCGCCGTCGAAGCGGCGCGGCGCAAGGGTTCGCAATGCGTCATCCTGGTCGGCGACCCGCCTTATTACCAGCCGCTCGGCTTCGAGAAGGTCGCCTATGGCGCACTGACCTTTCCCGGGCCGGTCGATTTTAATCGCGTTCTGGTCGTGCCGATGACTGAGGACGTTCATGCCGGCCTGAAGGGCGACATCCACTGGCGGGCGTGATGGCGGGGTAAGGGAATATCGGCGGATAAGTCCGCCGGTTTCCCAATTCCGCCACAGTGACTGCGAATATCCCGGCCATCGCAACCGGGATATTGTCAATGCGTCTCCTGCCGGCCTTCTTCGCCTCGCTTCTGTTTGCCACTTCCGTGTCGGCGGCTGATCTCATCCACTTCTGGGACGAGCCGCAGCACGGCGGCAACAGTTTTAACCGGCTGCCGCCGGACCAGGCTTATTTCGACGCCTTGAAAGGCTATGGCGCCACCTGGGTGCGTCTGTCCTACGACAAGTGGAAGCCGGCGAAACGCGATTTCCTGATTGGCGATGCCGACAAATACGAGGGCATTCCGGCACAGGACCTTGCGACGCTGAAGGCCGCGCTCGACCGTGCCGACAAGGCGGGGCTGAAGGTGGTGATCACGCCGCTGTCGCTGCCCGGCATGCGCTGGGCGCAGAACAACGGCAACAAATTCGACGGCCGGATCTGGCAGGACAAGATGTGGTGGGCACAGGCCGCCGCCTTCTGGAAAGATCTGGCCACGGCGCTCAAGGATCATCCAGGTGTGGCCGCCTACAACATCGTCAACGAGCCGGCGCCGGAGAAGAACAATGGCGTTGCCGAGCACGGCGGCGCCGACGCGATGGGCGCCTGGTATGCGCAGCAGGCCGGAACGGCGCGCGACCTGCCTGCCTTCTATGACACGGTCATCAAGGCCATCCGCGAGGTCGATCCGTCAACGCCGATCATGGCGGATGCCGGCTGGTACGCCGCCGCCGATGCCTTCAGCTACTGGACGAAGCCGCTTGCCGACGACAAGGTGCTCTACAGCTTCCATATGTACGAACCGTACGCGGCTACCAGCGCACCCAACATGAAGCGCGAAAAGCCATATGCCTATCCGGGCAAGGTGCCGTTTGGCGAGGCCGAAGAGACCTGGGACCGGGATCGTGTCGCAGCTTACCTGAAAACAGCCGGTCGACTGGGCCGACAGCCACGACGTGCCGCGCAACCGCATGGTCGCCGGGGAGTTCGGCTGCATGCGCCGCTGGGAGGGCTGCAAGACCTATCTCGAGGATGTGCTGACCTCGCTCGACGACAGCAAGCTGCACTGGGCGTTCTACAGTTTCCGCGAAGACAGTTGGGATGGCATGGATTACGAGCTGGGTTCGAAGAAGGTCCACTGGAAATATTGGGGCGCTATCGACGCTGGGGAACCGGATCCGGTCAAGCGCAAGCCGGGTCCTGAATTCGACCCGATCCGGAAGAGGCTGTAGGCGGAGTGCTGTAGGAGAGTGCGGAAGAAAATTGTGCGCCAAGTGAAGGTTGAACCCCGTACTCGATCTAGGAGTGGAGAGCCTGACCGAAGAGAATGCCGATGCGATCTCGTAAGATATAATACGCTATGCATTCATAGACAGGAGATTGGTGGGGTATGCTTATTGATGTCACGGCATGGTCGCACTTCTCCTGCCGAGCTGTAGCCGGTTGGAGCGTCTTTTACGCGCTCCTAGCTACCGTTTTGCTCTGGTTTTCTCTCAAAGCTCTTCGGCGCTCAATTGACATACGAGTTACCGGATGGCGGGAGCAAAACATGAAACTTGCGACGCGGGGGTTCTTGTTTTTGCCGGCCCTCCCGGTGGTAATTGTCGTGCTAATTTTTGCATTTCAGCATACCCGGCAGCAGATATTCACCGAGGGAACAAACCTTGTGGAAACAGGTTGTTATCGGCTCTCAGACTTTCGATACTCAATGCCATTGGAACTTGTTCGCGGACGGTATGAATTTGTCATTAGCAAGGGGCGGAGCGACTACGTTGTCTTCTCGGCCGGCAAAAAATATCGCGAACTATGGGTCGACTTAAAAGGATCGCCTTATCTGGACAACATCCGAAAGCTGGCGCCAGTTGCGGTCGATGAGTATTTTCGGGAGTTGAAAAAAGGCGATTAGGTTATGGCCTGCGAGACACCGCCTTGGATGGTCGGAATAAACGGCCCACTGATGATTTAAGGAAGCAGTTGCCGTGCAGGTCAGACAAGGGGTGATACTGGCGAGGGGTTAGCAATATGTTGTGCTGCTAACTCCGGAGCAAAAACCCGAAGGGGCACCACTACAACCGCCGCCGCAAATAAAACTACCGCCCCTCGCGGTGCCAAGTCGCCGACAGCACGAAGAGCAAGGCGGCCAAACCAAGGAACCCGGCAAACAGCGACAGTGAATTGATGCCCTTCAGCACCGTTTCGTCGGTCATGCGCAGCGACATGCGCTGGTCGTCGGCAACGCGGACGGCACCGCGCACCGGCAGGATCGGCGGCAGGTCGACGGGTCCATCGGCATTGGCAAGGCGCTGCACCAGCCCCTTGGTTTTTTCTGCCCAGGGCGTAAGCGTTTCCGTGGTCGAGATCGTCGCCTTGAACTCCGGCGCGTCGACGCTACCGACATGGACCAGCGTGTTGAGTTCACCATTGGTGACTTCGAAAAGGCCGGTCTCGGCCGTGCGGACACTGGCCTTGTAGAGGCCGGGCTCGCCTTCCTTGAGAGCGATCCTCTCCGTCTTGCCCGAGGGGTAAGTCAATGTGGCTTCGCCCGGATCGCCGGCAATGGTCTGGCGGGCGATTTCGAGCGTCCGGCCGCTGGCATGCGCCGTCAGCGCCTCTTCTTCCAGCGCCGGCTCCTGCATCAGCCAATGGGCGGTGCGGCGATACAGCGAAACGCTTGGGCCGCCGCCCTCAAAGCCGCGCGACCAGAGCCAGCCCTGGTCGGACAAGAGCATGGCGACGCGGCCCTTGCCGACGCGGTTGAGCACCAGAAGCGGCTTGCCGTCGGCGGCCTGCATCACCGTCTGGCCCAGCGGCTTGTCGACATCGACCGTGCGGAACCAGCGGCCCCAATGCGGCGGCTCGCTGTCGGCGCCTTCGAGGCCGCGGGTGACCGGATGCTTCTTTCCTTCGTCCGACAGGCGCGGATAGAAAGCCTTTTCGTTCATGAAGCCGGTGGGGCTTGCGGGAAGTACGGCCGACAGCGGCGTCGTGGCAATCGAATCATCGCCGGCATGTTCGGGGCCTGCGGCGATCAAAAGCGCGCCGCCGTTTTCGACATATTGGGCGATGTTGTCGTAGTAGAGGATCGGCAGCACGCCGCGATGCTGGTAGCGGTCGAAGATGATCAGGTCGAATTCCTTGATCTTTTCGACGAACAGTTCGCGCGTCGGGAAGGCGATCAGCGACAGCTCGTTGATCGGCGTGCCGTCCTGCTTTTCCGGTGGTCGCAGAATGGTGAAGTGCACGAGATCGACGGCGGCGTCGGATTTCAACAGGTTGCGCCAGGCGCGTTCGCCGGCATGCGGCTCGCCCGAAACCAGAAGCACACGCAGGTTTTCGCGGATGCCGTCGATGACGTGGACGGCGCGGTTGTTGGCCTCCGTCACTTCGCCGGCAACAGGAGCGACGGCGAATTCGAGGATATTGTTGCCGCCGCGCGGGACGGTGAAGGCGAAGGGCACGTCGGTGCCGGGCTCGGCCATTTCCGTGGCGATCCGGTTGCCGTTGAGGCTGACGGTGACTTCCGCCGTGCCGCCCGGTGCTGCGCCGTCATCGGCGATCCGGAAGGTGACCTTCTGCTCCTCGCCGACGATGCCGAAGCGCGGGCCGCTGACGATCTCGATGCGGCGATCGAATTCGTCTGGCTTGCCGGTGATCAGCCCGTGGATCGGCGCGTCGAAGCCGAGTGGCTGGTTGACGTCCGGCACATCGTGGATCTGGCCGTCGGTGATGAAGATCGCGCCGCCGACGCGGGCGGGCGGGACATCGGCGAGCGCCGTCTGAAGCGCGGTGAAGAGTTTGGTCGACGGGGTCTCCGTGTCCTCGTCATCGGCGGCCTCGACGATGCGCGCCTCGATCTGCGGGAACTTGGCCAGCCGCTGTTTCAGCGTCGCCAGCGCCGCATCGGTCATTGCGCGGCGGCCGGCATTGTCCTGGCTCTGGCTGCGGTCGACGACGACGCCGACAATGGTCGAGAGCGGTTCGCGCTCCTCCTGAAAGAACACGGGATTGGCAACCGCAAGGCACAGGGCTGCCAGTGCCGCCGTGCGGAACGCCGCGCCACGAACACCGCGCCAGAAGCCGAGCGCCGACAGCAAGATTGCCGCGAGCGCAAGAGCGGCGATCAAGGACCAAGGCAATAGAGGCTGGAAATCGAGTGTCATCGCGACGCCCTCACTGGCCAAGCCGTTCGAGCAGAGCGGGGATATGCACCTGGTCGGCCTTGTAGTTGCCGGTCAGCATATACATCATGATGTTGACGCCCGAGCGGAAGGCGAGTTCGCGCTGCTGCTCGTCCGGCGGCACGGTCGGCAAAAGCGGCATGCCATTGGCGTCGATCGCCCACGCACCGGCAAAATCATTGCCGGTGATCATGATCGGCGATACGCCGTCGCCGGAGCGCGCGGGCCTGCCGGTCGGCTGCGAGCCATTGTCCGGCTGCGCTTCGATCCACAGAGGGCTGCCATTGTAGCGTCCGGGGAAGCTCGACAGCAGGTAGAAGGACTTGGTCAGCACGTTGTCGGTCGGCACCGGCTCCAGCGGCGGAATGTCGAGATCGGCGAGGATCGCCTGCAGCCGCTCGCCGTTGGGACTGGTACCGGCGCTCGTTCCCAGCGAGGAGAACTGGTCGCGCGTGTCGAACAGTACCGTACCGCCGGCACGCATATAGGCGTCGATCCGGCTGATCGCCGCCGGGCTCGGCATGGGCGCATTGGCGGAGACCGGCCAGTAGATCAGCGAATAGAAGGACAGCTCGTCCGAGGCGATATCGAGGCCGATCGGCGGGCCGGGCTCGAGCGTCGTGCGGTAGGTCAGGAACTCGGTGAGACCCGCAAGGCCACGCTCGGAAAGGCGGTCGACATCGGCTTCACCGGTGATGACATAGGCCAGATGGGTCTTGTCCAGCTGCCGCAGGATCAGGTCGTCGCCGGGTCTGCTGTCATCGGCAAGCGAGGAGGCGGGGGTTATGATCAGCGTACCCGCTGCCAGCGCCAGGACGATCATGGCCGCGGCCGGCATTCTCAGCCGTGCAAAGGCGCCGCCCATGAACAGGACGACGGCTGTATCGATCAAAAGCAGGATGAGCGCCGCGGCAAACAGCGATGGCTTCAGCGACCACGCCTCGGCACCGATCAGCGGTTCGGCGGTGTAGGGTATGGAAAGACCGGTGGCGTCGATCGGCTTCAATTGCGTGTCGCGGGGCAACAGGTTCAGGGCGGTAAATCCTTCTTCCGAACCGTAAAGGCCGGGCGGGTTTTCGGCGGTGGAGACCGGCGTTGTTCCCGCCGCGATTTCCAGCGGCCGCGCCCTGCCGGTTTCGCTGATCAGCACGCCATCGGCGTTCAGCAGACGGTACGGCGCCAATGTCTGGCCCGCTGCGGTCCCTTCGCTGGCCACACCGCCGCTGCGCGACAATTGTACGCTCCGGCGCAGCATCTCGACGAAATCGCCCGAGATCGGCAAGTTCGACCAGGTCGCCTCGGCGCTGACATGAAAGAGGATGATGCGGCCGGCGCCTTGAGTCTTCGTCGTCACCAGCGGTGTGCCGTCGGCAAGGCTTGCCCAGGTGCGCGACGAGAGATCGGCTGTCGGTTCGGCGAGAACCTGCCGCTTGACGAGGATGCCTTCGGGACGCGGCATGCCTGCGAACGGGCTCAGCGCCGGATAGTCGGCCAGCGGCTGCGGCTCCGACCAGGACAGGGCACCACCCAGCGCGCGTTCGCCTTGCCGCAGGGTGACCGGCACCAGCGGATCGTCGGCAGGGGCGGCGGCAAGGCGCGGACCGGCGAAGCGGATCAGCGTGCCGCCGTTTTCGATCCATTTGGTCACCGGCGCATAGGTCTCTTCCGGCAGGCGGCCGATATCGGCCATGATCAGCATGGATGGCTTCTGCGCCAGCAGTTCGGGGATCGACACCGCCAGATCGGCTTCGTTCGGCTGGATCAGATCTGCGTAGGGTGCGAGTGCCCGGTTGATATAGTAGAGCGGCGAGAGCAGCGGCTGCGACTGGTCGCGCGCCTCACCGCTCAGGAGAGCCACACGGCGGCGACGGAAGCCGTCGTCGAGCAGGAACGTGGCACCGGCCGTGGCCGCGCCGTCGATAGCGATGCGGGCGAAATCGTTGCGCAGTTCGAACGGGGCTGCGAGCGTTCCCTTGGTGAGGCCTTCGCCGGCTGCAAAGGCGAGAGAGCCATTGGCGATCGCCCGGCCGCGTGTGTCGTAGGCGGTGATCGGCAAAGTCCGCGCAGTGGCTGTGTCGAGGCGGGTGGCGCTGACCACCATCGACTCGGCATCGTTGGCGGAATTGCTGATCGCCACGGCCTGGTCGTTGCTGCCCTCGATCAGCCTGAAATTTTGCGGGGAGAGGGCGGCAAGTTCCCCCATGATCTTCGTGCCATCTGCATCGATGCCGTCCGACAGGAAAGCCAGCGTGCCCGGAGCCGTTCCATCGAGACCCGTGCGCAATGCGGTGATCGCGGCTTGCCGATTGGGACGAAGCGGCTGCGGCGCGGCGGCAGCCATACGGTTGCGCGCAGATGTTGCCGATCCAGGCACAGCATTGTGTTCGCTGTCGGCGGTGAAGACGATCGAGACCGGCAGGTCCTTCGATTCCGCGTCGCCGATCAATGCGTCCGCCGTTTCGACACGGCGCTCCCAGTCGGTTGCCGTCGCCCAGCTGTTATCGATCACCAGCGCCAGCGGACCATTGCCGGCAAGCGTATTCGAGCGCGGATTGAAGACCGGGTCGGCGATCGCGAGAATGATGGCAGCGGCCATCAGCATGCGCAGCAGCGTCAGCCACCAAGGGCTTTTCGACGGTGTTTCCTCGCGCTTCAGGACGCTTGCGAGGATGCGCAGTGGTGGAAACACTTCCGTCACAGGCTTCGGCGGCGTCATGCGCAAAAGCCACCAGATCGCCGGCAGGGCGACGAGGGCGGCGAGCATAAGCGGATTGGCGAAGATGAACGGCAGGAAGCTCATAGCTGGCCTCCATGGGTGGCGCGTCCGGGCATGCCGGAGAGATACATGTGGACCGCCACCAGCGCTTCGGAGGCGAGATGGTCGGTGCGGTGCGGCGTGAACGTCCAGCCGAGATGGCGCAGGTTTTCGCCGAGGCTGTCGCGCCGGGCGACGTAGGCACGGCGATAGTCGTCGCGGACGATCTCGGCGCGGCCGGCCGTCAGCTTCTCACCGGTTTCCGGGTCGGTGAATTCGGTGCGGCCGGCATAGGGGAAGCTTTCCTCGGCGGGATCGGCGATCTCGACCACATGGCCGCGCAGGCCGCGGCGGGCAAGCGGCCCGAGTTGTGCCATGATCGTGTCTGCCGGGTCGAGGAAGTCGCCGATCAGCACGAGGTCGCTCGCCCCCCGGATCATCGCCGTCTGCGGCAGGCCGCCGGACAGCGGCGTGTGCATCAGCGCCGTTGCCAGCCGTTCGGCGGCGTTGCGCGCCGAGACAGGCTCCATCACACCGGGGCAGCCGATGCGCTCGCCGGAACGGGCGAGAATTTCGGCTAGCGCCAGCATCAGCACCAGCGCCCGGCTTTCCTTGGAGACGGCACCGAACTTCGACTTGTACATCATCGATGGCGACAGGTCGGCCCAGAGCCAGATGGTGTGGGCGGCCTCCCATTCGCGGTCGCGCACGTAGGTATGATCGTCGCGGGCCGAACGGCGCCAGTCGATGCGTGACAGGCTTTCGCCGTCGCTATAGGGGCGGAACTGCCAGAAATTCTCGCCGATGCCGCGCTTGCGGCGCCCATGCCAGCCGGAGATGACCGTATTGGCGATGCGCTTTGCCTCGACCATGCAATCGGGAATCAGCCGGGCGCGGCTTTGCGCGCGGGAAAGAACTTCTCCGGATGGCGTCGGCTCGACGATTTGCCCTATCGAGGCCATTCATTATCCCTTGGCTTGCTTGACCAGGCCGGTGATGACGTCACGCACCGACATGCCTTCCGCCCGTGCCGCGAATGTCAGCGCCATGCGGTGCTGCAGGACCGGTTCGGCGAGCGCCATGATGTCATCGATGGATGGTGCGAGCCTGCCGTCGTAGAGGGCGCGGGCGCGGGCGCAGAGCATCAGCGACTGGCCGGCACGCGGGCCGGGACCCCAGGCGACGTTCTTGTCCGTTGCCGCATTGCCGTTTCCGGGGCGGGCCGAACGCACCAGCGACAGGATGGCATCGACCACCTTCTCGCTGACGGGCATCTGCCGGATCAGGTGCTGGATATCCTGAAGCTGCTTGGCATCGATGACGCCGTGCACTTCGTTTTCATGGATACCGGTGGTTTCCAGCAGGATCTGCCGTTCGGCGGCAAGCTCGGGATAACCGACATCGACCTGCATCAGGAAGCGGTCGAGCTGGGCCTCGGGCAGGGGATAGGTGCCCTCCTGCTCCAGCGGGTTCTGGGTCGCCAGCACATGGAAGGGCTGCGGCAGGTCGTTGCGCTGGCCGGCCACCGTGACGTGATATTCCTGCATGGCCTGCAACAGAGCCGACTGGGTGCGCGGGCTGGCGCGGTTGATTTCGTCGGCCATCAAAAGCTGCGTGAAGATCGGGCCGGGTACGAAGCGGAACGATCGCCGGCCGTTCTCGTCCTGGTCCATCACTTCGGAGCCAAGGATATCGGACGGCATCAGGTCCGGCGTGAACTGGATGCGGCTGGAGTTGAGGCCGAGAACGGTGCCGAGCGTCGAAACCAGCTTCGTCTTGGCAAGGCCGGGAACGCCGACCAGCAGCGCGTGACCGCCGGAGAGAACGGCAAGCAGCGTCTGTTCGACGACGCTTTCCTGGCCGAAGATCACCTTGCCGACTTCCTTGCGGATCACGGCGATTTCGCCCAGAGCCTTTTCGGCCGCGGCGATGATCGCCTTGTCGTCGATCGCGCCGTCTGTCGTCTTCATCACACCCATCGTCTGTCTCCAGTGGCCGGCAATGGTGCCGAATCGCGAAAAGCGCTCTTTCCGTCTCTGTTTTTCAATCTATGCTCCGCCCGGTGGCTGACAAGACGCAAGCAACGCACTATCTCGTGAGGCGGTGCTCGATAAAACGCAAGAATAGGGCCAAACGGGACGGAACGATGGCGGATGCCGAAATACATGGGACAGGCGATGCGGCGGGCCTTGCGGCGCTGATAACGCGTGCTGCTGGCCAGACCAACGGGCAAACCAAGGGTTTGCCGCCCGTTGAGCGGTGGAATCCGCCGTTTTGCGGTGATATCGACATGGAAATCCGCGCCGATGGCACATGGTTCTACATGGGCACGCCGATCGGCCGGCAGCCGTTGGTGCGGCTGTTTTCGACGGTTCTGCGCAAGGACGAGGACGGCCGGGCCTATCTCGTAACTCCTGTGGAAAAACTAGGCATCCGCATCGTCGATGCACCTTTCGTCGCCGTCGAAATGAATGTGACACAAAAAGATGGCGAGCAGGTGCTAACCTTCCGCACCAATGTCGGCGATGTCGTGGAAGCTGGGAGCGAGCACGATCTTCGCTTTGTCATCCATGGCGAGAACAGGGAGTTGAAACCGTACCTGCATGTGCGCGGACGGCTGGAGGCGCTGGTTTCGCGTGCGGTGATGTACGATCTGGTCGCACTCGGCGAGACCGTGGAAATCGACGGTGTCGCGATGTTTGCCGTCCGCTCCGGCGGCGTGGTGTTTACCATCATGCCTGCCCTGGAACTGGAAGCGCTCTCCGCATGACCGATATCCTGTTTTCAGCCGAGGATTTTCGGCGCCGGGCGTTGGAGCAATCCGGCAGCCCTGTGGAGGATGCCTGGCGCGAGCATGGTGATTTCCTGCTCAATCCGGATGTCGTCCCTTATCTCGAAACACTGAAATTGAAGGATGCGGCCGTTCTCGTCCCGGTCATTGACGATGGCGATGAGGCACGTGTCATCTTCACCCAGCGCACCGCCACCTTGCGCAAACATTCCGGCCAGGTCGCCTTTCCCGGCGGTGCCATCGATCCGCAGGACGACACACCGGAGCGTGCTGCCTTGCGCGAAACCGAGGAGGAGATCGGCCTCGACCGGCGCTTCGTCGAGACCGTTGGCCGCTTACCTCATTACATGGCGATGTCCGGTTTCCGCATCACGCCGATCCTGGCGATCGTGCAGCCGGGCTATGATCTTGCGCTCAATCCCGATGAGGTTGCCGCCGTCTTCGACGTGCCGCTGTCATTCCTGATGAACCCCGACAATCACGGTCGCGGCCAGGCCACCTGGAAGGGTGCCGAACGGCATTTTTACAGCATGCCCTATGGCGAGCAGCATATCTGGGGCATTACAGCGGGCATTGTCCGCATGTTGTACGAAAGGCTTTATGCATGACCTCCGTTGCCACTGAGGCCTGGTTTTCGGCGCCTGCGCTGACGCGCGTCTTCGATCTGCTGAATGCCGATGGCGGCGAGGTCCGTGTCGTCGGCGGCGCGGTGCGCAACAGCCTGATGGGCCTTGCTGTCGCCGATATCGACATGGCGACCACGCTGCTGCCGGAAAATGTTGTGGCCCGTGCCAAGTCGGCCGGCATCAAGTCGGTTCCGACTGGGATCGAGCATGGCACGGTGACGCTGGTGGTCGAGGGTGTGCCCTACGAGGTGACGACGCTGCGCCGTGACGTGGAAACCGACGGCCGCCGTGCCGAGGTCGCTTTCGGCACGGACTGGACGGTGGACGCCGAGCGACGCGACCTGACGATCAATGCGCTCTATGCCAATGCCAAGGGTGAGGTCATCGATCTGGTCGGCGGGCTCGCCGATATCGAAAAGCGCAATATCCGCTTCATCGGCAATGCCGCCGAGCGTGTCGCCGAAGACTACCTTCGAGTGCTCCGCTTTTTCCGCTTCTTTGCCCATTACGGCTCCGGCCGTCCGGATGCCGACGGTTTGCGCGCTTGCGCACAGGCCCGCTCCAAGCTGTCGGGGCTTTCCGCCGAAAGGGTGTGGTCGGAGTTAAAGAAGCTGCTTTCGGCTGAGGACCCGGGGCGGGCGCTGCTGTGGATGCGTACCTCCGGGGTGCTCACCGAAATTCTGCCGGAAAGCGAAAAATGGGGTATCGACGCAGTTCCCGGACTGGTGTCCGCTGAACAGACATTCGGCTGGCAACCCGATCCACTGCTGCGGCTTGCTGCGATGATTCCGCCGGATGCCGAGCGTCTGGAAGCCATGGCAAAGCGGCTGCGGCTGTCGAAGACGGAGGCCGCCACTTTCTCCGCTTGGACAAAGGCGCCGCGTCTTCCGGCAGTCATTGCCGATACGGCTTTCGATCGGCTTCTCTACCGGCACGGCGCAAGCGGGTTGGGCACTTCTCTGCGGCTCGCGTTGGCCTCCTCACGGCAGAAATCCGAAAGCGATCCGGCGCAACTGCCGGAGACGGCACGTCTGCGACGCTTGCTGACGCGGGCGGAGAAATGGCAGAAACCGGTTTTCCCGCTGACGGGTGCCGACGTTCTGGCCGTTGGCATTCCGGCGGGTCCGCGTGTCGGAGAAATACTCGGGCAGCTTGAGGACACCTGGGTGGACGGCAATTTCAATGCCGACCGGGCAACGCTTGTTGCCCGGCTTCAAGCCATGGTCTGAATCAGGCCGCTTTCGTTTCCTCGACGATGCGCGCCTTGATGTTGTCGACCATGGTTTCGCGGATCAGCGTTTCGCCGTGAGACTGACGCAGATGATCGACGGCGCGGCGCACGACTTCGGCGTCGCTGTCGGCGCGGGTGTGCCAGTCGCAACCGGGTACGAGGGACCCGCATTCAAACAATCGCATGATGCTCCTCCTTGTTTTGCACATTCCGCCTCAACGGTGGTTTCCGGCGGGCGGAATACGTCCAGTATAACCGAAAATGGGTGCCGATGGTTCCCTGACTGCGAGAAGCGCCTTCATGTTTTCGACGATGACGTGATCATCGAAAATGGGCGGTCGCCTGCGGTGGGATCGCGACATGGCCTTAAAGCTTCCTTCTCAGGGTCACATTGTCGCCCGATCCATCCTGAAGTTTGGCGCAGGGGTTCGCCCCTCCGGAAAGGCGGCGCAAACCGTCTTGAGACTGACTTAAGGAAGGACACGCATATGACCATTCGCCACATGCCCGTCGCAGCTTTGACCGCTGCAGCACTGAGCCTGATCGTCATCAACTCGCCGGCTTTTGCGCAAGGGGCCGCCGAGCCGCAAGGCACGCAGCCGATGCAGGGCACAGTACCTGCAGCCATCAGCGATCAGAAGATCGAAGCCTTCGCCGTCGCCTATCTGCAGGTCGACAAGGTGCGCCAGGACTACGCCGCCAAGATCGGCGCCGAAAAGGACGCGGTCAACAAGCAGAAACTGCAGAACGAAGCCAACCAGCAGATGATCAACGCGGTCGAAAAGTCGCCCGGCATGTCGCTGGATGAATACAAGACGGTCATCACCGCCGCGCAGACCAACCCGGATGTCGCCAAGAAGGTGCAGGAAAAGCTGAAGGTTACCAACTCCGCCCAGTAGGGGCGTGGTCGGCATCGGAGCAGGGCCACTCTATTGCGCCCTGCTCCAAAGCCCCATGGAAACACCGGATATCGCTGCGGCGAACGGACGATTGCCGGCAAAAATCCACTATAGAAAAATGTGGCTTTGATGCTATGCCTTCGTCTCCCTGAGACGTCCGCAAAGGCATGCCTTCCATCATGAAATCTTCTCTCCAGCAGGAATTGATCGCCTCGATCCGCAATATCCCGGATTATCCGAAACCCGGCATCATGTTCCGCGACATCACCACGCTGCTTGGCAATCCGCGCGCCTTCCGCCGCGCCATCGACGAACTCGTCCATCCCTTTGCCGGCACCAAGATCGACAAGGTGGCCGGTGTCGAAGCGCGCGGCTTCATCATGGGCGGTGCGATGGCGCACCAGATGTCGGCCGGCTTCGTGCCGATCCGCAAGAAGGGCAAGCTGCCGCACGATACGGTGCGCATCGCCTACAGCCTGGAATATGGCGTCGACGAGATGGAAATGCACCGCGACGCCATCAAGCCCGGTGAAAAGGTCATCCTGGTCGACGACCTGATCGCCACCGGCGGTACAGCCGAAGGCGCGACCAAGCTGCTGCAGCAGATGGGTGCCGATATCGTTGCCGCCTGTTTCATCATCGACCTGCCGGAACTCGGCGGCCGCAAGAAGATCGAGGCGCTTGGCGTCAAGGTGCTGACGCTGATCGAATTCGACGGTCACTGAGGCCCAATTTCAGGGAAACTCGATCACCTTGCTCTCGAACCGGATCACCGGTTCGCCATTCTGGTTCTCGCCTTCGCACAGGATGGTGTTGATGCGCCATCCCGGCCGCGATTCCAGGTCCTTGGCCGCGACGAAGGTAACGGAATAGGTGATCGTGTCGCCGGCAAAGACGGGTCGCAGCCAGCGCATGTCGCGAAAGCCGGGCGAGGGGCCAAGCTTGGGGGCGACGATGCCCTTCGCCGCCAGCCGTTTCATTTCCCCCATCCAGTATGGCACGAAGCACTTCATCCAGCCGGCGCAGGTATGCCAGCCCGACGCGCAAAGTCCGCCGAACAGCGATTTTCTGGCTGCCTCGGCATCGAGATGAAACGGTTGCGGATCGAATTTTTCGGCGAAGTGGATGATGTCCCCGGCGGTAAAGGTGACCATTCCGATCGTTTCCCGTGTGCCCTCGGGATGAAGGTCCGACAGCTTCATTCTTTTTCCCCCGCCGGCTGGCAGCGGATCATGTTGGCATAGTCGC
>Ga0307515_10010713_pt1 | contig 17520 bp, 6 predicted proteins | sample 17_EM_MG_FD_194513 | JGI IMG/M metagenome (GOLD analysis project Ga0307515, IMG submission 194513) | Populus trichocarpa ectomycorrhiza microbial communities from riparian zone in the Pacific Northwest, United States - 17_EM | ecosystem: Host-associated > Plants > Roots > Unclassified | place...
CCTATATCGCCAGAAGCCAAGTCTTGATAGAGATATCTATCCTGGCATCCCTTGCATTTTGCCAGAAGTGGGTCTTGCCATGCCAACTGTTGGGAAATTGTTTAAACACGGTTAATGAACACACTTGAGATCAAATTAAAAATGGTGTTCATTCACTTTTAAAAGATTAAAACTTTGTTTGAATTTATTCTTCATGTTTGTAAACCTTGTTTTAAAGTGCAATGTACAATGGTATTGCTGGAATCTTTAAAAATTTATTGTAAATATTCTTTACACTAAATAAAAAACACTAAAATTTTAAGGACAAAGGATTCATCATTAACAACAATAAGTTTAAAGTTTTATTTTACATATTTGATATATTTTTTCTCACTTCAGTTTTAAGTGTTTTCTCTTTTGTTTTGAACTTTATTTTCTTTTCAAATTTAGAATTTAAGTTTGATTTTGTTAAGAGATACTTGAGTTATATTTTTTTTATGTTCGTAGACCTTATTTAGAAATAAAACTAAATAAAATGATGTTGCTGGGATCTTCATAAACATATTGCAAATATCTTTTATACCAAGTGCGGAGCACTAAAATTTTAAAAATAAAATATTCATTATTAACATTAACAAAACTTAATATACATTCTATATCTTAATTTTAAAATACTTCAACAAGTAAGTATTTCTTTTTAATTTTGTTTAATCTAATATATTAGTATGCATAATGTTTTTCAATTTCTTATACTATATTAGATATATGCATAATATACATTCTATAGTCTTCATACGGTTTATAGTTGGCCATGACATACCTATTTATAGCTTTAACTTATATAAATATTATACTTCTCTCAACATTTAATTTATTTAGAATGTTATTTTAATTATTTTATAACATATACTAAAACGTATTAGTATTTTATTGTGCACTGCACAGTGCAGTCTACAGTAAAACATTGATGCTTTAGTTTTTTTTTTTTTTGCTGAGCTATCTTTTTTTTCTGTTTTTTGAGCTGTCTTTTTTTTCTTCTTTTTAGCTTTTTATTTTTTATGCCTTTCGGGTTTTTTATTTTTGCTTCTTTCTTTGTTTTTTTTTCTTTTGATAAATTTTTTTTGTTTAATTTAGTTTGTTAATGTTAATTTTTTTTTTTAGTTATTAGACTTTCATGATACAGATCCCGAGTTTAACAGGTTAACCTAATTTGATGAGTTAGCCCAATTTTATTTTTTTCTTTTTAATTAATTTTTTTGTTTACTTTAATTTGTTAATGTTAAATATCTTTCTATTTAATTATCAGACTTTCATAACATATATCTCAGGTTTGACAGGTTAACCCAGTTAATTATGGGTTAACCCGTCAATTTTTTTTTTGTTTTTTTTCTTTTAATAATTTTTTTTATTTAATTTAGTTTGTTAATGTTAATTTTTTTTATTTAGTTATTAAACTTTCATGATACGGATCCCGGGTTTAACAGGTTAACCTGATTTGACGAGTTAACCTGTAATTTTTTTTTTCTTTTTAATAAATTTTTTTCGTTTAGTTTAGTTTGTTAATGTTAAATTTTTTTATTTAATTATCAGACTTTCATGATACATATCCGGGGTTTGACAGGTTAACCTGGTTTCATGTGTTAACCCGGTTAATTATGAACTAACCCGTCAATTTTTTTTTCTATTTAGTTATCAAACTTTCATGACGCGAATTCCGGGTTTGACGGGTTAACTTGGTTTGAAGGGTTAACCCAGTTAATTCAGATTTTTTTTTTCTTTTTCTTCATTAGTTTTTTTTTCTTGTTGGTTTTTTTTCTTTGTTTTTTTTTAATTAATCTATTTAATTATCACACTTTTATGACACGGCCTTGCAGCCAGATTCACATCCAAAGCTCTTGGGTCTGGTGTTGCAGTCAGACTTACTTAAACTTGAGTCATGTAAGTTTAATATTATTATTAATATTATAAATATTACTTTTGGATTAAGCGTTGCAATTAGATCCAGGGATTTTGGGTATACTTTTGCAGAAATACCTAAAACTCTTAGATCTTAGCATTTTTTATATTTTTTATACAGGGGCATATGCCTTTGTTTGTTTTTTCTTTTTCTTTTTCTTTTTAAGCTTTTTACTGTGGACCGCACAGTTCAATCCACAGTGAAAAATTGATGCATTTAGTTTTTTTTGGCTTTTTTCTTTGTTTTTTTTTTAATTAATTTTTTTATTTACTTTCTTAATATTAATTTTTTTCTATTTAATTATCAGACTTTTATGACACGGATCCCAAATTTAATGGGTTAACCTGGTTTGACGGGTTAACCCAGTTGATTCAGATTTTTTTTTTCTTCATTAGTTTTTTTTCTCTTTGATTTTTCCTTTTTAATTAATTTTTTTTAATTTAGTTCATTAATATTAAATATTTTTTCTATTTAATTATCACACTTTCATTACACGAATCCCATGTTTGACGGGTTAACCTGATTTGGCAGGTTAACCTAGTTGATTCAAATTATTTTTTCTTTTTATTCATTAGTTTTTTTTCTTCCAATTTCATATTTTAATATTATATGTAGTGCATAGTGAAAATGATCATGCCTTTAGTTTTTTTTCTTTCTTTTTGTGCCTTTCATTGTGGACTGTACAATGCAGTCTATGGTGAAAATGTTAATGCCTTTTTTTTAATTTAGTTTATTGATATTAATTTTTTTTTCTATTTAGTTATCAGAATTTCATGATACGAATCTCAGATTTATCGAGTTAACCTAATTAATTTATATATATATATATATATATATATATATATATATATATATATATATTTTGAAGTGCCAATAAATGGAAACCACAATATCTTTATGTATCAAATTAAATTGAAATTTTTTTCACTTTGCCTTTTTAACTGTTGATGTGCCTCATTTCATATATATAAATTTGGATAATCGTTTAAAGTATTATCTTTTTTAAGAGTTTTCTTAAGATTTTTTTTTAAAATTTTGATACCGTCAAATGTGATTGTATTTTCATTTTTTTTTGGGGATAAAATGAGCATATTCCGTATAATGGAACCAGTCACTGCCTTTTTATTTATTTATTGGTTTATTCAAGATAATTAACTACAAAGATAAATTTAATTTTTTTTACTACTATTAATTATAAATCACAGGACAGCAATGAATAATTCTTGCCACCATATAAATGGTAATGGTAAAAACAACCACGAGAGGAAATGTGAGAAATTGTGAATCGGCTACCAACACTGTGTGTGATTACTCTTGAGTCCTCAAAGCTAAAAATAAAAAATAAAAAAAAATACACGATATTGCCCTAAAATCTTCAAAATTATTTTGTATCACTATATTTCCTGTCACCGAAAACAATTAACCTACCTTAGAGTCATAAAAAAAAATGTTGCCTAATTTATGTGAGCATTGTATAATTTTTAATCATAATATTGCTAAATTGAAACCATATAAATAATTGGAGCACTGATTTGTGTATATATATATATTAATGTGAGTCTCCGGGCTAGTTTTCGCGCTCGTTGATTAATTATACGGGCCCTAAAATTAACGATCATGTAAGTTTTCAGTGACTCTGAGGTTTGTGAGACTCGAACTGGTAATTTCTAAGGAGCAATCTCAGAGCTTAACCAGTTAAGCAACACCCCTCAGAGTTTGATCTGAATATTTTTTTAAAAAATAATCTTGAGGGGTGTTTAAGAGTGTAATAACTGTTATTTTTTAAAGTATTTTTTATTTAAATATATATTAAAATAAAAAAAATAAAAAAATTATTTCTAAACAATGTCGGCAATGTTTATTTTTGGAGGTAATATGCTTTAAAAAATTAATTTTTTATTTTAAATGAATTTTTTAAATATTTTTAAATTATTTTAGTTTTTATATTTAAAATAAATTTTAAAAAATAAAAAATACTAATAAAAAATAACAACTATAAAAACACTACCTTACATCTGTAAAATAGAAAAAAGTAACCTTGCATCACTAATAAAAAAAGGTAGTTGGGGAAGCTTTGAATCCTTTAAGGGAATAAAGACAAAAGCCAGCTATAAACTAGAAGAAGTTACATAGATACGTGTCAGAACTAACTGAATCCCTTTCACATTACTCTAATCTATTAGCATCATCACCGTACTGCTCAACGGCTCTGATCTCTCCTCACCACTCCACGCGCATTATTTGAACCTCTCACTCCAGAAACCTCGAAAAGAAGTGAAAAATCGAAGCAGCAAAAGAAACTCGAAAAAAATAAAAATAAAACCCAAAGTTCAATTATATTATACTCCTTAATTTTAATTAATTAGCTTAGGGTTTTTTATTTTGCATATCGAGTTCTTCATCGTCTGGATTTTTATCAGCCGTTCGATGCGATCTGATCTGATCTCGAGATTTTGCTGTTTCATTTTAATGATTGGAATTTGATTTGTTGTTGCGCGAGAGGGAGATCGAGATGATTTCGTTGCAGAACGGAGCTCGGCCGGTTGTGTTTGGTTCGGCTCGCGATGACGCCGTCGGTGGCTTCCAGGTGAAGATCGAGCCGCCCGCTTCGGTTTCGGCGGCTTCTTCGGCTGCTTTGAGCTTGTTGCCTTTTAAATGCCGTGATTCTCATCATGAAGGTTAGTTATTTTTTAATTAATTGATTAACGAGTATCTTAGTTGTCTTTAATCAATTTTTTACCTTTTGTTTTGTTTTTTTATTCAGTTAAAATTTGAATTTTTAGATCGATTTTCGAATTTCGGAGAATTTGAGTATAATTTTGAAAGTTTTGTAACATTTTTGAAAGCAGTTGTGGATGAAGACGCACACTTGGGGCTGGCGCATCAGCTGTACAAATCTGGGAATTACAAACAAGCATTAGAGCATAGCAGTGTTGTTTATGAGAGAAGTCCGCAGCGGACTGATAATCTTCTTCTTTTGGGTGCTATTTATTATCAGGTTGTTTCTTTTTTCATTTCTTTGTTAGGGTTGATATTTTTGTTTTGTTTTGGCTAGAACCATAATTTTATTTTGTCCTTTTCTTGCTTACAGTTGCAAGATTATGATATGTGCATTGCAAAAAATGAGGAAGCTCTTCGACTTGAGCCACGTTTTGCGGAGTGTTATGGAAACATGGCAAATGCTTGGAAGGTAATTAATATCACTTGGTTGTGTGTATGGATGATTTGGTCATTCATGGGATAGGGATCAGTTACTGATGAAGGTGATGTTTTGTTTAATAATAATACAGGAGAAGGGTGATATTGATCTTGCAATTCGATACTATTTGGTTTCCATTGAGGTTAGTGTGCAGTTATTAAACTTATTCTCCCCTAACTATCTATTCTTCATAGACATCAAATAAGTTATTTAGAAGATTTATCATTGCAAACAGAGTTTGTTATCTGATTTAGACTCTGTGAATGCTTACTTCGCAATGGCATCTAATAGTATTAAGTTCATATGAATGGTTCTTGCTTAATATTGAGTATTAGGGAAGAATTAGTATGGGATCTTAACCTTTGTTCCCTCCCCATTTTTTTATTTGAGGCAGTGAGGATCCTGTTAATTGGGTTTGACCCCATCCCTACAAGATTGTAGCATGCTGTGTTGGTCTGGGTTGAGATAGGAATCTTGACCTGATCCAACCTGCCTATGAACCTGGTTGTGAATTGTGATCCTATTTTGTTTCTTAAATCCATCTTTATAAAATCTGATGATTTTTGCTAGTTAGTCACTTGACATCTTCTGTGGTTTCTAATAACTAGAAATCCTTAAAGAAGTTATATTGTGACAATGATTGCAACTGAAATTAGAGGACTAGGAGGAATTAGAAGATCAATGGATGGAATAGGGACATAATTGAGAACCAATTTCTTAGGCAGCAGAAGGCTTGAGAACTATAGTTACTGGTCATAGCTGAATCAAATGACCAAGTCTTGCGAACAAAAACATCAATACGGACATGCATGCATCATACATGTGTTTATATACATGGAGCAAGTGTGTATATATATGTGTGTGTGTGTGTGTACACACTAAACCAGCATGGTTTCCTTAGTGTGCTTCACTGTTATTTTTTCATTTTCAAACTTTTTTTTTCTTTTAATTGAATCCTTCTATAGCTTAATTAGATGAAATTAGAATTGAAATTATGGTACCAAATTAAAAGATAGAGAAAAGGCATAGCCAATCTCAAATTAGTGACAATTTTCATTTTGGCCCCAAAGTTCATTTTGTTTATTTTTTAGTCCCTGGGTTAGAGAGAGGAGAGAGAAACTTACTGGGAAATGGCAGGAGAGTGGTCGATTTTGACGAATGAAATGGCCAAGCTTGGTGTTGAAGGATTCCATTTGATGAGATGAGTTTGATGGTGGTGGTTTTTGGCTTTCATGTTGCCTGAAAAAGTAGCTTGTGGTCGGGAGAGAATTTTTTCAGTTTGATTGTGTTTTTGAATTGATTTAGGGTGTTTTGAGTTAAGAGATTGATTTATTGAGGTTTCTAGGGTGTTTTTGGGTGAAAAATGGATTTTTATGGCGAACCCCACTCTCCTGATTTTTCAGCCACCACGGTGGTGGCTGGATTCAAGTTGCGAATTTGGCAGGATTGCTCAGGTTGGCTTGAGTCAATCAAAGATGTCAACATCTTGATAAATCAAAATTTTGTTCTAAAAAAATAACTGTGTTCTGAAGCTATTACAGTGTTGATATTCATAGACTTTAGAAAAGTTGTGTTCTGAAGCTATTACAGTGTTGATATTCATAGACTTTAGAAAAGTTCTAATCTAAGCAAAAACCAACTAGTACTAGGAAAAAGTAAAGAGAACTCCATAACCATTAAGGAAAAGACCACTAATTGCTATCTATTGCTAAAATCTTAGGAACATAATTAAACTTACATTCCAGCAAACCCCCTATTCTGTGAAATTGCAGAAATACCCTATAAAGGGACTATTCTTCATTAGATTGGCACATGATCTTGAATGTCTAATTGGATCATATCCTTCCTTCTTTTCTTCTATAACTGTACCACCTATGTATGCTGGCTTCTTTCTTATGATAATAATTAATGTTTTTGCATACTTGGTTGCAGCTTCGACCCAACTTTGCTGATGCTTGGTCAAATTTGGCTAGTGCATACATGCGAAAGGGAAGACTTAATGAGGCATCGCAGTGTTGTCGTCAGGCCTTGACATTGAATCCTCATCTGGTATATTTTTTTTTTCTAATGTGGTAGTATGATGATCTGGTTCACTTTCAATTAGATGGGCCAGAGGAAAAGAAAATTTATGGCTTGCGCATTCTTTATTGCTCTATGCTAGCAACCATGCGCAGATGGTATTAGGATTTTTGTGAGAGTTCATTACTTGCTTATTTTCATCAATTGTCTTGTAGGTTGATGCTCATAGCAATCTTGGGAACTTAATGAAGGCACAAGGATTGGTGCAAGAAGTAAGTGTCAATGAATGAAAACTGCACTGCTATTTAGTTTCTTAGTCCTTATTGCTCTTAGTGATTAGCCCAGACATAATATTTTTTGGGCTATTGTATTTGGGTTACTTAAGATTGTTGATACCCTCTTTGGTTGCCATGCCCATAGCTAGGATTAGGATACCAGTGGATCAGTTTGCATCCTGATCGGTTCATTGGCAACTTGGTAATCCAGTTTGAGTGAATGAGCAAAAGCTCTATTGGATTCACCTGGCTCAACTTCTCCTCTTCACTTGTAGGAGGAAATCATTGTTTCCATGTATATGTGTGTATTGTGCATCCCTCTCCTTTCCAGAAAAGTTACTGATCATTATAATTCCTGTGTGGAACTGTGTCTTAATTCACAGTTCGATACAGATATCAAGTTGTTACCAACAGGACAGGGCTCAGATGATGGTTGATCTAGTTGTAACTTCCATGTGAAGACACGAAATTGTCAGAATCTAACATTTTGTGCAGGCATACAGTTGCTACCTTGAGGCTCTACGGATACAACCAACTTTTGCTATTGCGTGGTCAAATCTTGCTGGTCTCTTTATGGAGTCTGGTGATCTTAACAGAGCTCTTCAATATTATAAGGTACAGCTGATAGCTTCAATTTTTTTGCCTTTTTTTCCAGGTCGAGTTTCAATTGTGGTCCTCTTTGCTTTGACAATCTGCGTCAACTGCTGCCACTGTCTCAACTTTTCTTTATTGTGGGAATATTGAATCAAATACTGTGTATAGTCATCATGTCTAAACATTGCCAAAAGTTTTTCTTTTGATTGCTTTAGCAATTAGTTACCATCAATTCTTTCTGTTTGGAGTTTGATTTTGACTGCCTGCTGTGAGCTGTGAATGCCTCCCAGTACCAATTTGCATTTATTTCGTCACCATATATTATATTGAAGTTGCTGAATAGTCTCTGTTTGTAAATTTTCTTGGTCCTGTTTCTTCCTTCAGTGTTTGAATGCTTGCTGATTACATTTTGTACTACAAAAATTGCAGGAAGCTGTAAAACTTAAACCTAAATTTCCTGATGCCTACCTAAATCTTGGAAATGTTTATAAGGTAAGCTGTCATGTCTTGTGCCCTTAAAGTTGAGAAATTGCCTCTGCCTGGTCTGACATTGGCATATGGAGGAAACTAAGGTGTTTTATTTGCCCTTTCCAGGCCTTAGGAATGCCACAAGAGGCTATAGTGTGCTATCAGCAAGCAGTTCAGGCACGACCGAAATATGCAATGGCTTTTGGTGAGTTTGTTTTGCCTTGCAGCCATAGTAGTTCTGGACTTTTGAAATTATTCTCAACACTAAATGCTCCTAGTGAATCTTTGTATGGCTTAACTTGTATTACTGGCATGTCGTTTTTGGAGTGTACATCTGTATTGTCTTTCGGAAAGCTATCTTTTACTGAGTTTCCTTGTTATTATTAAATAATCATTACTACTATTCTTCTATGAAAATGTAAATAATGGTTGCTAGAAGAACCTGTTTATAGCAAATATTGTGCTTAGATCCAGACCTTCCCCTTCCCAACCCTAGCAAGTCTGTTTGTTGCTTCTTTCATCCTCATTCCTGGTTTTTCTGTTGGTTTTTTTATTATTTATTTGATGACTAAATCGAAAATTTTCCGTCTGTCAGAAGAAACTATTATTGATCTATTGGCTGTTTGCTTAATTTCCCCCTACATTGGCAAATTTAGTGTTGGGAGTGACGAGATACTTCTCATCCACTTTCATGTTTTTCTGTTTTAATGGTTGCAGAACTTTTTTCCCCTCAAAATTATGTGACTGATTAGTTTGTTTTTAATACACTGCAGGAAATTTGGCTAGTACATATTATGAGCGTGGCCAACTGGATTTGGCAATTCTTCATTATAAGCAAGCCATTGCTTGTGATCAGAGATTTTTAGAGGCTTACAATAACTTGGTTGGTCTCACTTTATGTTAACAGCCTTGCATTTTCTGTGTATTTTCAATTTTAAATCATCATGTTCATTTTATTTGATATTTACTAATCAGAATTTCGGATTTATTTTCCAACTGGAAGGGAAATGCATTGAAAGATGTTGGTCGAGTGGATGAAGCAATCCAATGCTATAATGTAGGTTGACATTTTGGTTTTTTTACCACTGCAGTTTGCTTGTTTTGTAATTTCTAACTTTTATTTCTTGTTGGCTTTAGCAATGCCTTTCACTACAACCAAACCACCCGCAAGCACTTACCAATCTTGGGAATATATATATGGAATGGTATATGAAATTGAATCTTTGATATTTTAATAAATGATTTTATGATGTCAAATAGATATAGGATATGAAGTAGCTGGGGTTTATATGAGAGTTCTTTGTTCATGCAGGAACATGTCTGCTGCTGCTGCTTCATGTTATAAGGCCACTCTGGCTGTCACAACAGGGCTGTCTGCTCCTTTCAGTAATCTTGCTGTAATCTATAAACAACAGGTAATGGTAGCTGGACTGCTTTCAGTGAGCATTTCTATGATCAATGTTCCATTTGCAATTGAACAGAAAGGACATCTGCACTATAGTTGTGCTTCTCTCTTAGTACTCTGTCTTGATGATAGTGGATTTTCATTGTTCCTTGGATGTTCCTACTACATTCCTTTTTTTACTTGGCAGGGAAATTACTCAGATGCTATATCATGCTATAATGAGGTTCTTCGAATTGAACCTTTGGCAGCTGATGGACTTGTAAATAGGGGCAACACTTACAAGGAGATTGGTAGAGTAAGTGAGGCAATTCAAGACTACATTAATGCTATCACTATCCGGCCAAACATGGCAGAAGCCCATGCAAATTTGGCTTCAGCTTATAAAGACAGGTGCTTTCTAGTTTCTAGTTTGAGAACCAATTTAATTGGAATAGCTCTTATTAGTGATGCTTGATGGGTGGAGAGAAAAGGTTTCATTTGGTTGAGTGAGGCTTGGTTGCTTACCCTACCTTTGATTTCTGCAATGGGAATGTCATCCTGTTTGATCTGCTAGCTATTCATACGATCTCAAAAAGTGGTGTATTTAGCTTCTGATTCAGGAAGCTGCTAAGTTATGATATATTTGGTTTGCTGCAATTATGGGTGCTGTTGAGATGCCCCCCCAAATGTTTCTTCAATTCCACTTGAGGGGAGAAAACTTATTTGTCTATAAATCAACTATTGGATTGGAATGCATCACATGTTATAGTATTGAAAATACTCATGTTGGCAATGACAACTAGCTGTCTGCTGATGAATTTGTTTTCATTGCATGCAGTGGACATGTGGAGGCTGCTATAAAGAGCTATAGGAAGGCACTGCTTCTGCGAACAGACTTTCCAGAAGCAACATGCAACCTGCTACATACTTTGCAGGTATTGTTTAAGTGATGCTCACACAGCGCTGTTCTTGTAGTGGGTTTAACCTGGATTTGCATATATTTGTTGTGTTAGGTTTATAGTGTAAAAGCTGACTTGTCAAACTGAGCTGCTCCTTTCCTTTTATCATTTCACTTGTCCTGATAAATGTTGCTTGTTTTCCATATGCATAAATGATGTGATTTATCTATTATGAAGTACATTCTCTCTCAATTTCTGGTGTCAATTCTGATGAGTTGACCATCAAATATGCTGCATCTTCTCTCGTGTATATGTACATTTTGTTCTCAATTTTTTCCATTTCAGCTTATTTCTGCTAATCAGTTGGATTTTGAAGCATTCTGTTTGCTGTGTGAAACTTTCATTGTGTGTACTGATGCTTTCTTATTGCTCATTTTTCATTTTCTAGTGTGTCTGCTGCTGGGAGGATCGTGATAAAATGTTCAATGAAGTTGAAGGGATTATTAGGAGACAGATTTCGGTAAGAAATTATGATGTCTGTTATTTGTAAGCTTCATTTTGTTTATCACCTGGGTATTGTCACAGGAGTTACAAACTTTTCTAATTGCCTTGTTAATTTCAGATGGCAGTTCTTCCTAGTGTGCAGCCTTTTCATGCTATTGCATATCCTATCGATCCAGTGCTTGCACTTGAAATCAGGTGTTATTATTGTCTTGGACTGAGCTGTACTTGATATCTATGATCTAAGCTTTTGTTCATAATTTTATCCCTCCATATCACAGTCGTAAATACGCGGCTCATTGCTCCATAATTGCATCTCGTTTTGCCCTTCCTCCCTTCAAGCATCCTGCCCCTCTTGCTGTTAAGCATGAGCGTGGAAGCGGGAGACTTAGGATTGGATATGTGAGCAGTGACTTTGGGAACCATCCCTTGTCACACCTTATGGGATCTGTATTTGGCATGCACAACAGAGAAAATGTTGAGGTATGTAAATTTTGATTTGCCACTCTCTGGCCTTCCCTCTTTTTTCCCCCTGTTTTTTCCCACTACATATGCATGTTAAGGCTAACGAGATGTGCAGGTGTTCTGCTATGCCTTGAGTCCAAATGATGGTACCGAGTGGAGGCAGCGGACCCAGTTTGAAGCTGAGCATTTTATAGATGTATCTGCCATGACATCTGATATGATTGCTAAACTAATTAATGAGGACAAGATACAAATCCTTATCAACCTTAATGGGTATACCAAGGTATGCTCAGTTCAAATTTTTCCTAAAACAATTCACCACCTGATGGGTCAATGGAGAAAGACAACAATCAGAATTAATCTTTGATTATTTAGGATTTTTTTGTGTTGGATATTTATTCTAGATTTTTAGTATTTTTTTTCAGAATATTAGCATTAATAAATTAGTGTTAAAATAGGACTTTAGTTTTCTTAATGAATAGAACCATCAAATGGATTTTCCTAATTTTTTTGGTTTGCTGCCTATATTTATATGCACCTTACCTAGGCATTCTGTTAGTGTTATGACTTTACATCTAATAAATTGAGTTTTTTCTTAAAGAATTGGCTATCTTGATTTGTGTTCTGTCGGTGGTTCTACATCTCCATCTTTCTGAGGTTTTGTAGAATGGTAATCATCATTAGATTTAAAGTCTGTTATTTTTATAGGCTGTATGGCATAATATCATATGCTTTTATTCATTATAGATGTATTCACATTAAGTGGATACATCTATGAACATGCTTGGTTTTGGTAAATGACTTTGTACCTATAGTCTGCATGTACGGTTACTAATGGCTTTACCCATTCTAAATTTGCAAATCATTAACTGAATTCCATCTTTTAACTTGCTCTGTGTATATTTATCCAGGGGGCAAGAAATGAAATATTTGCAATGCAGCCTGCACCCATACAGGTTTCATACATGGGATTCCCTGGGACCACAGGAGCAACATACATTGATTATTTGGTCACTGATGAGGTTGGAAGGGAACGGCTTTTGCTGTTTGCTGGGTTCTTTTTTTGTCTTTGTTGTCTGGATTCTGATGCACCTTCTCTTTCCTTTCAGTTTGTTTCACCCACCCGTTTCTCACATATTTATTCTGAAAAGCTGGTTCACCTGCCGCATTGCTACTTTGTGAATGATTATAAACAGGTTAGTCCCAGACTATTTATTATGCTTGCTTTGTTATCGAAAATGTATATTTAAAACCACTACTATTGCTTTCAGAAAAATTTGGATGTGTTGGATCCAACGTGCCAGCACAAGCGATCTGATTATGGCCTCCCTGAAGATAAATTTATATTTGCATGCTTCAATCAGCTGTACAAAATGGATCCTGAAATCTTTAATACTTGGTAATCCAACATTAAAGGACATCCCTTCCATTAGATTCATTTTTATTAATGTGAAAGATTGTAGCATATGGCTTCTTAAAATTCATGTTTATATTTAATGAATGTTGTAGGTGCAACATTCTTAAACGTGTACCCAACAGTGCACTTTGGCTCCTTAGGTTCCCTGCTGCAGGGGAAATGAGACTCCGTGCATGTAAGTGAAAATCTTTATTACCTCTCATAAGGAACACAAGCTCACATAGGTTCTAGCTTGTGGCATTATGTTAACAATTGCTGGACTTTGTTCAGATGCTGTTGCCCAAGGGGTGCAGCCAGACCAAATTATTTTCACAGATGTTGCCATGAAACAAGAGCACATCAGACGAAGTGCTTTGGCAGATTTATTTCTTGACACGTAATTGTTCTTCATCTCACTTTCATTCATTCACTACTGAATGTTGTCAATTTGTTGCCTGGGGGCTTCTTGGATATTGATAGTTGGGTTTTTATTTTAGGCCATTATGCAATGCCCATACCACAGGGACAGATATTCTGTGGGCAGGTTTGCCAATGGTGACCATGCCCCTTGAGAAAATGGCTACTAGAGTTGCTGGATCACTCTGTCTTGCCACTGGACTTGGGGACGAGATGATTGTAAGCAGGTAGTGTATGCAGTTTCTTGAATTGGCTTTGCATGTTCTTATACCATATACATGTTGCTTGTGAGTTTTATCTTCTTGCTTTTTTGCCCTTGTCTGCAGTATGAAAGAATATGAAGAGAGGGCCGTGTCTCTTGCATTAAACCGGCCAAAGCTTCAGTCTCTAACAAATAGACTGAAGGCAGCCCGTATGACTTGCCCTCTGTTTGACACAAGACGCTGGGTAATCTTAAGCTGAAGCTTTCTTTTTTGCAATTACAATGTGTTTTGCATGTACGAGGGACAAAGGTTCAATCTCTTGTTTTCGCAAATGCAGGTTAGAAACCTGGATAGGGCATATTTCAAAATGTGGAGTATTCATTGCTCAGGCCAGCAACCCCACCACTTTAAGGTTGCTGAAAATGATTTTGATTTCCCATAAGATTCGTCAGACGGGATTGTAGATAAGAGCAAAGAAAAAGGAGGTACAGAATATTTAGGAAAAAAATTGGTCAATTATTCAGATGAAATTGTGATGTGTTTCCCGTATCCGTGGATGAATTCAGTTCCTCTCTCTCGCTCGCTCGCTCTCTTTTCAACAACTTTGGGCTAGAAATGAAATGATAAAATTGGTGCTTGTGATCCCATTCTGCTTATTTAGCTAATTATTATATAACTTTGAGCATGCATTTTGACGAGAGAGGGGGTGGGGGGGTAACTGTTACTTCAGCCAAGTTTGTGTAAACCGTTTGATGTGCTTTGATAGGATACAATGTCCGTATTCAATCCGGCCGTTTATGTAGGAGGAAAAGGCTTAATGACGGTTATTAATTAACTAAAACACTAAAAGATCAGGGGTGTCTCTTGCCGCTGTGAATAGTGGAGTTGCTTCTGTTTCTGAATTTTTTGTTTTTTTTTAATACTTTTGTGATTTAAATTTATGAGATGAAGTTTTAAATTAGTGTAGAAAGAAAGAAAATTTAAAGTGAGCATTATATGCGGTCAATTTTGAAGCTTTTATTTAGGTTTAAAAGTTAATTTTGTGTATTTTATTAGTTTTTGGGTTTAAGAGAGAAACTGGCCGGAAATGCTGAACTTATTGGTCGCTGACCTCGTGACCTTCAAGTAATAAAAGTGGACAACTTTTGTGTTGATGAGGTTTTTTCTTAAAAAAAAAGTTTAATGGAAATAGTTTTTTTTCCTCTAAACATGATATTCTTTTTTAGGAGTTTAATGAAAATAGATTCTCTCTCTCTAAACATGAACGGAAAAGTAGATAAGAGTTTATTTTAGTTTGGTTGATTTTTATTTCGGAGAGTGATTTTAGGGTGTGGCGGGGTTAAGTGTTATTTTAAGGTTTAGATGATGTTTCGAAAGTGTTTTCAGACAAAAATAAACCGGGTCTAAAAACATAATTATTTGTTTTCCCTTTAATATTTAATTATTGTTAACATTTTCTTATTTATAAATAATAAATAACATTTTTTTTAATATTTAATAATAACATTTTTTTATTTATTAGTTTATCTTATAAATAATAAACTATTTCTTTTTGTTTTTCAATTAAAAAACATGATACATGAAAACATATCCATAACATATACATATTTTTTTCACATTAAAAATTGACTTGAAATTTTATTGGCAACATAAACATGCATACATTTTTAAATAAAAAAAATCATAATAATTTGAAATGCATCCACAACATTAATACAATATTTTATTATTTAAAAATTAACTTAGAATTCTGTCGCATTTATTATTTAAAAATTAACTTAGAATTCTATTTGCGACGTAGCGAGGGTGATAGAAATAAAAAATCTTGAAATAACAAGCTAAACTTGTTTATATATGTATTTTTTAATTTTCTTTGAAAAATGAAATTAACATATGATGTTTATTATAACTAGTTTATACTTTGTATATGATTATTCAAATATTTTGTTGTATTTTTTTAATATAACATTTATTGAATTATTTGAAATGAATAAATCGGATTTAGTAACAAAACAAAAAAGTTGGGGTGACTACTATTTGCTACACTATTCATGTGAATAGTGCAATTTCTTTTATTTTTTGTTTTTTTTCTTGGTTGATGTATTTTTTTTAATCTTTGCACTGTTTATATGTACAATTCATCTTTCTTTTAGGTTTATTTTCTTTTTCTCAGGTTCATGCAAATGTTTTTCATTGTTTTTTTCTCGGCTGTGGGGTGATTTATTGTTCATTGAATTGTGCAATTTTGTTTTGTTTTTTTTTTCTCAGTTAGTGCAATTATTTTGGTTTTTTGTTTTCCTCCGTTGGTGCATTTTTTTAAGTTCTTTTTTTCCCATGTTCATGTGAATAGAGGTTTCTTTTTTGTTTTAATTTTTTTTTCTTGGTTTTCAACTGCATTGTGCACATGAACGCTTCTCTTTTTTATTATTATTATTATTATTATTTATTGAACTTGATTTTTTTATAATTTTATATATTGTGTTTTTTTTTCTCATATTCTCACATATGTGAAGTGTCCAAGAACATCTTGAGATTAAATTAATGATTGATTTTGCAAGATAGAATTTTAGGTTATAATTAAAAATAAAATTAAATGAAGGACAAATAAAAAACAATATAGCTAAAAGTTCAAAAGGTGCGGAAAACTTCAGTTTTGTCTCTAAAGTTTTAGTTGTTGTTATTTTAGCCTTTGAAGATTTAATATTTTACATTTCAATCCCAAACTTCATTTATCTCATATTTCAGTCCTTGATTGCGGAGACATGACATCTCATATTTCAGTTTAATAATTCTACGCATTTGATGTAATTATAGCAGTTTGTATTTTAGTTTACTGATTTTGTTTCTTAAAATAGCTACATTGATCTTTAATAACTAGTTTTAAAGTATTTTTTTTTTATTGTTTGAGATGTTTTTTAAAAATATTTTATGTTATTTAAGATTTTATATGGTATATAAATAAAAAAACAATGATAAAACAAGATTAAATTATTTTTAGAAAGCAATAAATAATCTTAAATAATTTTATAATATCAAGTCTTTTTTCTTAGTCAAGATGATGCCTGATTTACAAAATTTAGTATAAGAATTAGAGTTGTGGCCCTAGTTCCTAACATTAAAAAATAATTCTTGGCAACATTAGTGTTTTTAAAGAAATAAAAAAAATATGATACTCGATTATTGATTTGATTGGGTTCAATAAACTCGATTAACTAAATAATAAGATAAAAAAGGCAATTATAGTAAATAAACTGAGCAAAATAGTTTTTTTTTGACAATCATTAAATGCAAAAAATAAATGATTACAAATATTATATAAAAAATATCCTATTAGTATTCTTAAAAGATCTTCGTGATCTTGTTTGATAACAAAGAAAAAATAATAATAATGTGATAATCTCTTAGAAAGCAAAATGAAAAAAAAAAAAAACAAAACTTAATTCTCAACAAATTACATGTTGAAGAATAAAAAAAAATAATTTTAAAAAGGAATAAAAAAACACGACCTGACTACACTCGAGTCAGCCCACCAAATTCATGACCTAGTTGTGAGACTGAGATAATATTCTAAAAAGCCAAATTGAATAAAACCACGAAGTTCAATTCTCAAACTAACCTAATGTTGAAGAGCGAAATGAAAAAAAAAAATCAATTGAAAAAAAGTGACGAAAAAAAAAACCTAAGTTATATTAGGTTAACACGTCAAACATGCAACCTGAAATAACTTCATAGAAAAAAAAAGTGAAAACAATCACAAAGCTCAA
>Ga0307515_10010714_pt1 | contig 17519 bp, 15 predicted proteins | sample 17_EM_MG_FD_194513 | JGI IMG/M metagenome (GOLD analysis project Ga0307515, IMG submission 194513) | Populus trichocarpa ectomycorrhiza microbial communities from riparian zone in the Pacific Northwest, United States - 17_EM | ecosystem: Host-associated > Plants > Roots > Unclassified | place...
GCCTTGGCGTATTCGCCGGCGGCTTCACGCTCGAATGCGCACAACACGTCGCACAAGACGACGGCATCGACGAATGGGACGTGCTCGAACACCTCGGCGCGCTCGTCGACAAGTCGCTCGTCATGGCCGAAGGGGATCAGATGCCCAGGTATCGATTGCTCGAGACTGCGCGCCTGTTCGCACTCGAACAGCTCGGGGTCGAGAACGAGACCGACGCGACGCTTCGACGCCACGCGCAGGCGATGGTGTCGTTCATCGAAGAGTTCGAACGCGTCACGCACGATCGCCCGATCTCGATGGCCGAGGAGTTGCAGCTTGCACGCGAGGTCGACAACGTCCGTGCGGCGCTCGAGTGGCTCGAACAAGCGCCCCGTGAAGCGAGCGGTCTCGATGCCTTGGCGATCGAACTGGGCGGACTCGCCGGCCGCGTTCTCGAACAAGGCAGCGGCGCGCAGGAAGCGTTCGATCGCACGCTTGCGCTTCGATCGCGCATCGACGCCTCCACGCCGGCGCATCTGGCGGCGCGGTATTGGTCGATGCTGGCCGAGCTCGGCGTCATCACCGCCCGGGAAGAGAGCTACGACGCGGCCGTGCGCGGCGCGACGCTCTGCGAGCAGTTGAACAACGACGTGAAGCGCTTCCGCTGCCTCGTGGCGCTGATCGCGATCGGCGCGCGGCGTGGTCTCGGCACGGCGCTGGAACCGTGGGTCGTCGCAGCCAATCGAATCGAGCCTGCCGCCGCGCGCCCCCGCATGTACCTGCGCTGGGCGCGCTACCGATGGCTGATGTCGATCGGCCGCGCCGAGGACGCGCTGGACTGCGGGCTGGAGCGCGCTCGCATCGCGCGCGACGCGGGGCTGCCGGCACTGGAGCAATTCATTCTGGGCGACATGGTCGCCGACAGCGAACTCGCGCTGGGCCGCTCGGACAGCGCAGAAGCTCGCTCGCGCGAGGCGCTTGCCGCGTTGAGCGCCACCCCCGGAAACGAGCGACTCATTGCGCATGTGCTCGACACCCTGGCCCGTGCGCTCGTGGCGCGCGGCGCGCACGACGACGCGATCGCCGCCGCACGGCGTGCCGTGAAAGGGTCTCGCGGCGAGGGCTATCACTTTCGGTTGCTGGAACCGCTCGCGATCAACGCTGCGCAGGCCGGGCGCAGCGAGGATGCGGCGTGGATCTGTGGCTTTGTCGATGCAATTTATCGATCGCGCGGCGAAGTCCGATGGCCGGATGCGGCGGCGCGTCGTGATGCGCTCGACGTGCTGCTCGCGCAGTTGCTCGATCCGGGCACTGTCACCCGCCTTCGGAGGGCAGGGGCGAAGGCGACCATCGAGGAATCCTTTGCGCGCGCCTTTGGAGATCTTGAGTGACCTTTGCGGGGGTGGGAATGTCTGCCAAGCAGGCGGTCGAGGATAGGCGCTCTGGGTCGCGAAGAGCAGGCGACATGCACGATCCATTGCCGTTATTCGCTATCAGGCGAAAACGAACGACCGCTCGTTGCAACCCTGGTCGGCACGAATCGACCCATAGCGGCATTCACAACCGATCAAGCGAAGCGACAAACCTGAAGCCTAAGGATGGAAAGCAGCCAAGTACGCGACGTTTTGAACGGGGCGTGATGCCCGCCGAATCGCCTGTTCCGACTCCGCGTCGACCACAAAAGGTCCTGCTGCAACCAACAGGGCGAGTGACCGATGGCGTCACATGTCGCGGGGGTACGTACCATTTTCCCGAGGTGATGGCTTTCGCAAGGAACGAATTGCTCGCGATGCCAGCCATAAGTGGCCGCTCTTTGCGCACGCGTCTCGGCACAGGCTGAGACGCCGCATGCGCCTATGTAACTGACTCCCAAAAGCCCGACCGACCTCATTCCCGCCGATCGGGACCGGGACTGATACACGCCCGCGTCACTCCACGGTCACGCTCTTCGCGAGATTTCTCGGCTTGTCCACGTCCGTGCCGCGCGCGCACGCCGTGTGATATGCCAGCAACTGCAGCGGCACCACGTGCAGGATCGGTGACAGCGCGCCGTAGTGCTCCGGCATGCGGATCACATGCAGCCCTTCGCCGCTCTCGATGCGCGTGTCGGCATCGGCGAACACGAACAGCTCGCCGCCGCGGGCGCGCACTTCCTGCAGGTTGCTCTTGAGCTTTTCGAGCAGCGCATCGTTCGGCGCGACCGTGACCACCGGCATCTCGGCGGTGACGAGCGCGAGCGGCCCGTGCTTCAACTCGCCGGCCGGGTAGGCCTCGGCGTGGATGTAGCTGATCTCCTTCAGCTTCAGCGCGCCTTCGAGCGCGATCGGATAGTGCAGGCCGCGGCCGAGGAACAGCGCGTTTTCCTTGCGCGCGAACTCCTGTGACCACGCAATCACCTGCGGCTCCAGCGCGAGCACGGCCTGCACGGCCACAGGCAGGTGACGCAGCGCTTTCAGGTGCTCGGCTTCCTGCGCGTCGCTCAGATGGCCGCGCCTCTGCGCGAGCGCCAGCGTCAGCAGGAACAGGCCGACGAGTTGTGTGCTGAAGGCTTTCGTCGACGCCACGCCGATCTCGACGCCGGCGCGCGTGATGTAGGCGTGACTGCACTCCCGCACCATCGCGCTGGTCGCCACGTTGCACACCGTCAGCGTGTGCTTCATGCCGAGCGAGCGCGCGTGCTTCAGCGCGGCGAGCGTGTCGGCGGTCTCGCCGCTCTGCGTGATCGTGACGACCAGCGTGCGCGGGTTCGGCACGCTGTCGCGGTACCGGTACTCGCTCGCGACCTCGACGCTGGTCGGGATCTTCGCGATGCTCTCGAGCCAGTACTTCGCGACCGAGCCGGCGTAGTAGCTCGTACCGCAGGCCAGGATCAGCACCGAGTCGATCTCGTTGAACACGCGGTGCGCGCCGTCGCCGAAGAGTTCGGGCGAGATGCCGGGCACCGCGTCGAGCGTGTCGGCGATCGCCTTCGGCTGCTCGAAGATTTCCTTCTGCATGTAGTGCCGGTATGGGCCAAGCTCGGCCGCGCCGCTGTGGGCGATCACGGTGCGCACCTCGCGCTGCACCGGCTCGTAGCGACCGCTGCCGGTGCGGGTGCTGATCCAGTGCTTGCCGAGCTGCAGGTCGACCACGTCGCCTTCTTCGAGGTAGACGATCTGGTCGGTGACGCCGGCCAGCGCCATCGCGTCCGAGGCCAGGAAGGTCTCGCCGGCCCGATCGCCGGCGCCCACGCCGAGCACCAGCGGCGAACCCTCGCGCGCGCCGACCACGCGGTGCGGCTCGTCGCGGCAGAACACCGCGATCGCGAACGCGCCGCGCAGCCGCACGGTGGTGCGCTGCACGGCATCGAACAGGTCGCCGTCATACAGGTGGTCGACCAGATGCGCGATCACTTCGGTGTCGGTCTGGCTGTTGAACACGTAGCCGCGCGCGACGAGTTCGGCGCGCAACTCGTCGTGGTTCTCGATGATGCCGTTGTGCACCAGCGCGATCCGGCCCACGCTGGCGCTGCCGCCGCTGACGGCCACCGCCGCATCCGAGACGCCCGGCCCGCGGCTGAAGTGCGGGTGCGCGTTGTGCACCACCGGCGCGCCGTGGGTGGCCCAGCGCGTGTGGGCGATGCCGGTGCCGGCCGCCACAGCGTCGCGCGCGACCTCGGCTTCGAGCTCGGCGACGCGCGCGGTGCTGCGGGCGCGGCGCAGTTCGCCGCCCTGGTGCACGGCGACGCCGCAGGAGTCATAGCCGCGGTACTCGAGCCGCTTCAGTCCTTCGAGCAGGATCGGGACGATGTTGCGGGTGCTGACGGCACCGACGATTCCGCACATGAGTTTTTCCTGGAAGTAGGGGCAGGCCGAATCGTAGGGCGCCATGAATGATGAAGGTGATCAAATTCTGACTTCACAGAGATGCATAATTTCATCCGGCACGACGAATGGCTAAAAGCGCCATGAATAATAAAGATTTGAACGATTCAGTCACATTGGATGCGATCGATCTGCGCCTGCTGGATCAGCTGCAGCGCGACGCATCGCTGTCGAATCTCGATCTGGCCGCGGCCACGCACACGTCGCCGGCGACCTGCCTGCGGCGCGTCAAGCGGCTTGTCGATCAGGGCGTGATCGAACGCCGGGTCGCGATCCTGTCGCCCGGGCGCGTCGGCGCCGGGCTGATTGCAATCACCGAGGTCGTGCTCGATCGCCAGGGCGCCGAACACCTGGCAGCGTTCGAGCAGCGTGCGGTCGCCGACGCCGCGGTGCAGCAGTGTCACCGGGTGACGCCCGGGCCCGATTTCGTGCTGATCCTGCAGGTGGCCGACATGCCGGGCTGGAACGATCTGGTCGCACGCCTGTTCACACAGGACGCGAACGTGCGCAACGTCAAGACCTTCTTCAGCGTGCACCGCGCCAAGTTCGACACGCGCCTGCCGCTGCCGGCGGCGCGGCCATGAAAAACGCCTCCCGAGGGAGGCGCTTCGATGGGCGAGCCGGTTCGCTTCAGGCGACCGCGCGCTCGCGGCGGCGTCGTGCCGCCCAGCCGACAGCGCCGAGGCCCGCCAGCATCATCGCGTAGGTCTCGGGCTCGGGCACCGCTGCGGCAGCGTTGATGTCCCAGCCGATCGCGTCGAAGGCGGCCAGATCGGCCGCTGTCGCGTCGTAGAACTGGCCGTTGCCGACGAATGGGCGCATCAGGTTCAGCTGGTTCGGGCCGAAGTGGCTCGCCTGCCAGCCGTTGCCGTTGGTCTCGCCAGTGGAGAAGGCCGCGATCGAGCTCACGCCACCATCGACCGACAGATACGGGTTACCGCCGACGCGCACGTCGAGCTGGCCCGCCGCCGAGTAGCGGAACAGGTCGAGCGGCTCGTACCACCAGTCACCTTCGAAACGACCCACGGTGTTCGGCAGGCCGCACACGTTGTTCGCGCCGGCGCAGAAGTCGATATCGTCCACCCCCGAGGTGAAGCCGAGGGCGTGACCGATTTCGTGCTCGGCGACGGTGATGAAGTCGATCTTGTCGGCCGGCACGCCACCTTCGCGGGTGTAGACGAAGCTGTTGGCGTAGCCGGTCGCGAACGTGATGTTCGCGTCTGCGTTCAGCGCGTTGGTCCCGGTCGAGAAACCCATCGCCTTGGCGTTCGCGGTCGTCAGACCCAGCAGGCGGTTGTTGACCGAGCCGTCGTTATCGAAGCGTGAGCTGAGGTCGCCTTGCGTGGCCCAGAACGAAAGCGCCGGGCCGGCCTGCAGGTTGGCCACGGCGCTGGCGTCGAGCGCCGAGCTTGCGTCGAGCGTCAGTGCGCCGCGGATCGCGCTATACGACGCGGTGGTGAAGTTCGACTGGGTACCGCCAAGAATGTTGGGGCCGAGGTTGTTGAACGCGATGTCGATGTACACCGTCACGTTGTCGGTCAGCTTGCTCGACCAGTAGTTGGCGGCGGTCTGGAAGGCGCCCAACTGCTGCGCCGTCATCGCGCCGTTCACCGACACGTCACGGAACACGAAGTCGACCGCGTTGGCCGACGGCGCCAGGCCGGCGAGGCCGAATGCGAGGCCGAGGATCGTCGACCGAAATGCAAATTTCTTCAAGGCATGCTCCTGGAGGTTGAAACGAATGCTGCTTGGCATCTGTCCACATTCTGTGCGCGACACGCGCAACTCCCATGCTGGAAGTTCCCCCTCGTTCGCGGGGTTCGTTGCCTGTCGTCAACGCACCAGCAGCGCCAAGCCCTTCAGATACTGCCCCTCCGGGAACAGCAGCGTGCACGGATGATCGGCGGGCTCCTGCAGCCGGTGCAGGATCGCCGCGTCGATGCCGGCGTCGATGCCCGCGCCGGCAACGATCTTGTGGAACAAGTCGGCGCTGACCCCGCCCGAGCACGAGAACGTGAACAGCGCGCCGCCCGGGCGCAGCAAGCCGAACGCGAGGCGGTTGATGTCCTTGTAGGCGCGCGCGGCGCGTTCGGCGTGTGCTGCGCTCGGCGCGAATTTCGGCGGGTCGAGCACGATTGCGTCGAAGCGCTCGCCGCGATCGATCATCTCGCGCAGCGTGCGGTTCACATCCGCGTCGAGCGTGCGGTGGTGCGCCGGGTCGAAGCCGTTCAGCGCCACGTGCGCGTCGGCCAGCGCAAGCGCCGGGGCTGATGAGTCAACGCTCGTCACCTCGGTCGCGCCGCCGGCAAGCGCGGCCACGCTGAAGCCGCCGGTGTAGCAGAAACAGTTGAGCACGCGCTTGAACCCGAACTGCCGCACGGTCTCGGCGAAGATGCGGCGGTTGTCGCGCTGGTCGAGGTAGAAGCCGGTCTTGTGGCCGGTCGCGAGGTCGACATGGAGGCGCCAGCCGTGTTCGCGGATCGTGATCTGCGTGTCACCCTCACCGATGATCCAGCCGGTGCGCGGCGCGAGGCCTTCGAGGCCGCGCACGCTCGCGTCGCTGCGCTCGTACAGGCGTGTGGCACCGCTCGCTTTCAGCAGCTCGGTCGCGATCACACCCCTCCAGCGCTCGGCCGCGGCCGACGTGATCTGCGCGCACAGCGTGTCGCCGTAGCGGTCGACAACGAGCCCCGGCAGGCCGTCGGCCTCGCCATGGATCAGGCGCGCGCCGTCGCTGTCGATCGCCAGCGCATCGCGCGCCGCGATCGCAGCCGCGATGCGGCGCGCGAAGAAAGCAGCGTCGATGCGCTCGGTTTCGACGAAGCTCCACGCGCGCAGCCGGATCATCGAGGCCGGGCTGTACGCGGCCCAGGCGAGAAAGCGGCCGTCGTGTGCCTGCACGCGCACGGTCTCGCCGCTGTCGGCCTTGCCGCCCGCGATGCTCGACTCGAAGACCCACGGGTGGCGGCGCAGCAGCGAACGCTCGCGCCCCTCGTGGAGGGTGATGACCTTCATGGCGTTTCTCGTTTCTTCGCGCGCGGATGCGCGGCGTCGTACACCTTCGACAAGTGTCCGAAATCGAGCTTGGTGTAGACCTGTGTGGTCGTGATGTTGGCGTGGCCGAGCAGCTCCTGCACCGCGCGCAGGTCGCCGCTCGATTGCAGCACGTGGGTCGCGAACGAGTGCCGCAGCATGTGCGGGTGCACGTGCGTGGGCAGCCCGGCGCGTAGCGCGCGCAGCTTCAGGCGCGTGCGCACCTGACCGGCGCTGATGCGCGCGCCGCGGGCGCCGACGAGCAACGCGGGTTCGTCGTCACGCGCGAGTCCGGATCGCAGCACGAGCCAGGCCTGCAGGGCCTTCAGCGCCGAGGCGCCGACCGGCACGCCGCGCCGCTTGCTGCCTTTGCCGAGCACGTGGGCGGTCGCGTCGGCAGCATCGATCCAGCCTTCGCCGCCGGGGTTCAGGTCGAGCCCGACGAGCTCGCTCACCCGCAGCCCGCAGCCGTACAGCAACTCGACGATGCACTGGTCGCGCGCCTCGACGGCCGGCGAGTCGGCGGCATCGGGCGCATCGGCCAATGCCATCGCCAGATCGACCGAGAGCGCCTTCGGCAACGGCTTCGCAGCCTTCGGCGCGCGCACGCCTTCGACCGGATTGAGCGCGACGAGGCCGTCACGCCCGAGCCAGCGGTAAAGCCCGCGCCACGCCGACAGCACCAGCGCGATGCTGCGCGGCCCGAGCCCTTGCGCATGCAGCGACGCAGCCCAGCGGCGGACGTGATGCACCCGAACCTCGCGCAGCGGCAGCTTCTGCGCGGCTGCAAAATCGGTCAGCCGGACGAACGCTTCGCGATAGAGCTGCAGCGTGCGTGCGGCGAGCCGGCGCTCGACCTCGAGATGAACGAGGTGGCGCCTGACGTCTTCTTCGTCAGCCACGCACCGGCAGCAACCGCGACAGCGCGGCGCCGGCGATCTCGCCGATGCGCACCAGAAACTCGGTGCCCATGTCGGCGGTGTAGCGGGTCGGGTCGGGCGAGGCCAGCACCAGCATGCCGAACGCGGCGGTCGGCGCGCTCTCAGCCGCGTCGGCGCGCAGCGGGATCAGCGCCATCGACTTCGCGCTGGTCGGCTCGTCGAGCCACTGCGCGGCCTCGAAGCCGGAGTTCACGCCGCAGTAGGGCAGGGTCAGGCTGCCGGCGAACAGCTTGATGTCGTCGCCGACCGGCTGCGCGAAGTCGTGCGTTGCGAACGCCGCCGCCGCGCCCCAGACGCGGATGCCGGCCTGCGGAATCATGAACTGGTGCATCAGCTCGCGCACCAGCACGCCCGGCAGCTCGGCCGGCTGCGGCGTGAGCATCAGCGTGCGCGTCCAGCGGTGCAGGCGGTCGGCGATCGAGACGTTGTCTTGCCCATAGCGGATCATCTCGATGATCTTGCCCTCGAGCCCGCGGATCTTGTCGCGCAGCATCTCCATCTGCCGCTCCTGCAGCGAGACCGCGCGCTGGCCGTGCGGGCTCGTGAGCTGCACACTGCCGAGCAACTCGGCGTGACGCTCGAAGAAGCCGGGCGTGTTCGCCAGGTAGTTGGCGATGTCGGTTTCGGTGATGCCTTGCACGCCGCTGGTCGTCATAGTTCGATTTCTCCGTCAAAGACTGTTTCGGCCGGGCCGGTCATCAACACGTGATGTTCACCGCCTTGCCATTCGATGCTGAGGCGCCCGCCGCGCGCGTCGACCTCGACACACGCATCGAGCAGCCCGAGGCGGATGCCCGCGACGACCGCCGCGCACGCGCCGGTGCCGCACGCGAGCGTCTCGCCCGCGCCGCGCTCGTGCACGCGCAGGCGGATGTGCGAGCGGCTGACGATCTGCATGAAGCCGGCGTTCACATGGCGCGCAAAGCGCACATGGCTTTCGACCGCCGGGCCGATGCTCGCGACCGGTGCGCTGTCGATGTCGGCGACGAGCTGCACCGCGTGCGGGTTGCCCATCGACAGCACCGCGACTTCGACGAGCTGATCGCCCACGTCTAGCGGCCACAGCGCAAAGCCGCCGAGTTCACGGGGCTTGAGATCACTCGAATCGAACGGAACGCGCGCCAGGTCGAAGATCGGCGCGTTCATGTCGACGGTGACGCGGCCGTCGTCCTGCAGGCGCAGCTCCAGCGTGTTGTTCATCGTCTGCACACGCAGCGTGCGCTTCTCGCTCAGGCCGTGCTCATTGACGTAGCGAACGAAGCAGCGCGCGCCGTTGCCGCAGTGCTCGACCTCGTCGCCGCTGCCGCCGTTGAAGATGCGGTAGCCGAAGTCGATGCCAGGCGTGCTGCTGCGCTCGACCATCAGGATCTGGTCGGCGCCGACGCCGAAGCGGCGGTCGCCGAGCTTCAATATCTGTTCGGGGCTGAGTTCGACCGGCGCGCGCGTGCCGTCGAGCACGACGAAGTCGTTGCCGGCGCCTTGCATCTTGGTGAACTTCAGCTTCATCTCTCGATTATCGTCAGTACAGCGTCTCTTCACCTTGGGGACGCGTCTTGAAACGCTTGTGGACCCAGAGGTATTGCGCCGGCAGCCGGCGAATCTCCGACTCGATCCACCGGTTCATCCGCGCGGTGTCGGCCAGCGGGTCGTCGGTCGGGAAGTCGGTCCACGGCGGCAGAAAGCGCACGCGGTAACCCTCCCCACCCGGCAAGGTCTCGGCGACGACGGGCTGCACGATCATGTTCAGCGCGCGCGCCAGCCGCGACGGCGCGAGCAGCGTCGCGGCGGGAATGCCGAAGAACGGCACGAACGCAGCGTCGCGCTCGCCGAAGTCCATGTCGGGCAGGTTGAAGAACGCGTCGCCGCGGCGGATCGCGCGGAACAGCGCCTTGCCCGCCTCGTCACGCGGGAAGATCTCGGCGTTGCCCAGGCGCAGGCGGCCGCGGCGGATCGCGGCGTCCATCACCGGGTCGCTCTGTTCCTGGTAGATCGAGATGCCCTTGCGCGTCTGGAACAGCAGCACCGAGACGCCGGCCACGTCGAGTGCCATGAAGTGCGGCGCGAGCCACATGACGGGGCGCTCGCTGCGCTCGGCGAGCTGCACATCGCCTTCGATGTGGATCAGGCGCGTCAGACGCTCGGGCGACGCGTACCAGAGCAGCCCGCGCTCGAGGATGCTGCGGCCGAGCCATTGAAAGTGCTCGCGTGCCAAGGCTTCGTGCTCGGCGTGCGTCTGCTCGGGGAAACACAGCGCGATGTTGCGCAACGCGATGCGGCGGCGGGCGTTGGCCAGCGGGTACAGCAAACGGCCCAGGCCACGGCCGAGCCACGCCTGCGCACCCAGCGGCAGGCAATGCAACAGCCACAGCAGAGCCAGCAGGATTCGCGCGCCCAACGTCACTCCTCGTTTTTGTTCGACCGAATCAGACGTTCGGTTCTGCCGAGCGCGGCTGCTTGTACCGGTTGTAGCCCCAAAGATACTGTTGCGGGCACTGCCGGATCAGCCGCTCCATCGCCCGGTTGATGATCGCGGCGGATTCTGCCTGAGTGGCGTCGCTGGTCGGCAAGGCCTCACCCAACTCGCTCACGCGTACCGCATAGCCTGCACCGCGCGCGAGCCGCTCGCCCCAGATGAGCAGCGGCACCGCGCCGGTCTGCTGCACGAGGCGCGCGGCCAAGGTCATCGTGTACGCCGGCCTGCCGAAGAACGGCACCCACACGCCCATGCCCTCGGGCGGCACCTGATCAGGCAGCAGGCCGACCGCCTCGCCGCGGCGCAGCGCGCGGATCATCTGGCGCACGCCGGCGAGCGTGGCCGGCGCGGTCGCAACGCCGGGGCGGGCGCGCGACTGGTCCATTACCTGGCGCAGCGCCTCCTTGCGCGCCGGGCGATACAAGACCGTGATCGGACCGTGCGCGGCTGCGAGGTCTTGCGCGACCGCCTGCGCGGTGACCTCGAAGCTGCCCATGTGGGGTGTCAGCAGCACCACGCCCTTGCCCGCACGCAGCGCCACCTCGATCAGTTCACGGCCTTGCCAGTTCAGTTGGGGGCCGATCGGCTGGTCGGCGGGGCGCATCCAGAGAAACGGCGCTTCCGCGACCATGCGCCCGGCCGACGCGATGGCAGGCCGCGCATCGGTCGGCGAGACGCCGGCCTGCAGCGCATTTTCGTGAAAGCGCTTGCGGTACGAAGGCGACGCCCAGTAAGTGATCCAGCCCAGTACGGCGCCGATTGCGTGCAGAAACCACAGGGGGCGCCGGGCAAGCCAGCGGAACAGACTCAGCATCTTCTTTATAATCGGACCATCGCCGAGTTAACTTGAACTACTTGCGGGCGATGCGCAGGGGCTCGCAATTGCATTTGCAAGAACGGGCCAGCGCCGGGTGGCATGAAAACCGCTCAACAAACTGGAGTTTAAGAGTGTCGAACGATTTCCTTTTCACATCCGAATCCGTCTCCGAGGGCCACCCCGACAAGGTCGCCGATCAGATCTCGGACGCCATTCTCGATGCGATCTTCGCGCAAGACCCACGCTCGCGCGTCGCCGCCGAGACGCTGACGAACACCGGCCTGGTCGTGCTCGCCGGTGAGATCACCACCAACGCCCACGTCGATTACATCCAGGTCGCGCGCGACACGATCAAGCGCATCGGCTACGACAACACCGAGTACGGCATCGACTACAAGGGCTGCGCGGTGATGGTCTGCTATGACAAGCAGTCCAACGACATCGCGCAAGGCGTCGACCACGCGAGCGACGACCACCTGAACATCGGCGCCGGCGACCAGGGCCTGATGTTCGGCTACGCGTGCGATGAAACGCCCGAGCTGATGCCGGCGCCGATCTACTACGCGCACCGCCTCGTCGAGCGCCAGGCACAGTTGCGCAAGGATGGTCGCCTGCCGTTCCTGCGGCCCGACGCGAAGAGCCAGGTCACGATGCGCTATGTCGACGGCAAGCCGCATTCGATCGACACGGTCGTGCTGTCGACCCAGCACAGCCCCGATCAAAGCGAATCGGCGACCAAGATGAAGGCTTCGTTCAATGAAGCGATCATCGAGGAGATCATCCGCCCGGTGCTGCCAAAGGAATGGTTGAAAGACACCAAGTTCCTGATCAACCCGACCGGCCGTTTCGTCATTGGCGGCCCGCAAGGCGATTGCGGTCTGACCGGCCGCAAGATCATCGTCGACACCTACGGCGGCGCCTGCCCGCACGGGGGTGGCGCGTTCTCGGGCAAGGACCCGTCGAAGGTCGACCGCTCGGCTGCGTACGCCGCGCGCTATGTCGCGAAGAACATCGTCGCCGCCGGTCTGGCGCGCCAGTGCCAGATCCAGGTCGCGTACGCGATCGGCGTCGCGCGGCCGATGAACGTCACGGTCTACACCGAAGGCACCGGCGTGATGTCGGACGACAAGCTCTCGGCGCTGGTGCAGGAGCACTTCGACCTGCGGCCGAAGGGCATCATCCAGATGCTCGATCTGCTGCGCCCGATCTACGAGAAGACGGCCGCCTACGGTCACTTCGGCCGCGAAGAGCCCGAGTTCTCGTGGGAGAAGACCGACAAGGCTGCCACGCTGCGCGCGGCGGCCGGCCTGTAAGACGAGAAGCGCTTAGTCGATGGTCGAAATCCGCCAAGTCGAGACCTTCGACGAAGCCGCCTCGCTGGCACTGACCGAGCCGATCTTCGGCGACGCGGCGCGTCAGAAGTACATGCGCGAGCTCATCGGCCCCGAGGCCGAAGAGCGCGCCACGGCCTTGCGCGCATCGCTGCCCAAGCCCGAGCGCATCCGCCTCGGCGCGTTCGACGGCGAGCGCCTCGTCGGCCTGAGCAGCGGCTGGTTCGAGGTCGGCGGCAACTTCTACATCGGCTTGTCGGCGGTCGACCCGACATATCGGCGGCAGGGCCTGTACACGCGGCTGCTGAACACGATCGAGCAGGGCGTGCGCGAGCGCGGCGGGCTGCTGATCAGCTCGCAGCACGTCGCGACCAACAACGCGGTGCTGATCGCCAAGCTGAAGCTCGGCTATGTGATCGCCGGCACCGAGTACCTCGATCAGATGGGCCTGCTGGTGCGGCTGGTGTTGCAGCTCTCGCCAGAACGACGCGCGCTGTTCGCGTCGCGCGTCGGCACGCTCAAGCCGCCTGCTGCCTGATTCGACAACGCGCCGTCACGGCACTTTCGTGCACTGCTTGTCGATGTACTGAAGCGCATCGGGCAGCGCATCACGGAAGGTCATCCACTCGTGATCGCCGTCGATCACGCGCAACTCGGCGAGCTTCGGCTGGATCTTCAGCATGCGCCAGTGCAGGTTTGCCGACATCACGGCGATGCCGAGAAAGTCGTGGTCGCCCGAGGCGATCCACATCGGCACCTTCTGCGGCGATTGCACGTACTTGTCCAGGCGCGCCGGGTAGTTCAGAGACTTCCACGTGTCGGGGTCGAACTGGCCGTTGCGCACGAACTGCGGCGTCTTGCGCGAGGCCGAGGTTTCGGGCGGCAGCGGGTCGTAGATCGCCGGGCTGATGATGCCGGCAGCACAGAACTTGGCCGGGTAGCTCAGCGACAGGTTCAACGCGCCGTAGCCACCCATCGACAGGCCCGCGATCTCGCGGCCGCTGCGCTCGGACGAGACCTTGTAGCGCGATTCGACGGCCGGCAGCAACTCGGTCATGAACGCCGTTTCGGCCTTCTCGGCCGCGCCGTCGGCCCACCATGAGGACGGGCCGGTGGTCGGCATCACCGCGACCATCGGCCGGATCAGGCCACGCTTGATCAGCCCGTCGAGCGTCTCGACCGCGCCCCCCTTGCGTGACCACTCGTACTCGTCGCCACCGGCGCCGTGCAGCAGGTAGACGACCGGGTACCTGGCCGGCGCCTCCTTGTAGCCGTCGGGCAGGTAAACGGTGAACTTCAGGTCGCGGCCGAGCGCGGCCGAGGCCACGCTGTCGGCGACGAGCTCGCCGGCGGATGCGGCCGTGCCTGCCAGGCACAGTGCCACGCCGCCCGCGATGCGGGCCAGGCTTGAAAACGTCATGTTGTCTCCTGTGGTGTTGAAGCGCCCGCTCTGCGGCAGGCGTCGGCCATTCTGGCGCGTTCGTTGCGAGGCAGTGTTTCTCCCGGGGCGCCGGGAACGCGCGAGGGCGGGCATGATTCGCCTCCATGACGACGCTCACCCTCGACCACCTGCGCCACTACGCGATCGCCCGCACGCTGTTCAAGCCGACCACGCTGGGCCGCGCGATCGACAAGCTCGGCTTCGTCCAGGCCGACCCGATTCGCGCCCCGGCGCGTGCCCAGGACCTGACGCTGCGGCACCGCGTCGTCGACTACCGCGCCGGTGACCTGGAGCGGCGTTATGCGCGGCTCGGGGTGGAAGAGGATTTCTTCGTCAACTACGGCTTCCTGCCACGCCGCCACAACGCACTGATGCACCCACGCACCTCGCGCACCGCGTGGACGCCGGCGCGCTGGGCGCAGGCGAACGCGGTGCTCGAGTTCGTTCGCGAACGCGGCGCGGTGCACCCGCGCGAGGTCGACCTGCACTTCGCGCACGGCAAGACCACCAACTGGTTCGGCGGCTCGTCGAATGCCAGCACGCAACTGCTCGACGGCATGCACTACCGCGGCCTGCTGCGCGTGGCGCGTCGCGACGGCGGCACGCGTGTTTACGCGGTGCGCATCGGCGACGCGATCCCGCCCGATGCCGCGACCGCCGCGGCGCGGATGGACGCGCTGGTCGACCTCGTCGTCGCGAAGTACGCGCCGCTGCCGTTCGCCACGCTCGGCCAGCTCGTCAGCCACCTCGGCGTGGGCGCGCCGCAGTGGCGCGGCCAGCGCGCCGCCACGCTCGCGCGCGCGAAGCAGCGGCTTGCGCACCAGCGCATCGACGGCATCGAGTGGTACTGGCCGGCCACCGAAAAGCCGACCTCGTCGCGCTGGCGGCCCGACGACAACGTGCGCCTGCTGACACCCTTCGACCCGGTCGTCTGGGACCGCCGCCGCTTCGAGCACTTCTGGGGCTGGGCCTACCGGTTCGAGGCGTATACGCCGGCACCGAAACGCAAGCTCGGCTACTACGCGCTGCCGCTGTTGTGGCACGACAAGGTGATCGGCTGGGCGAACGCGAGTGCGACCGACGGGGCCCTGGCCGTGAAGTTCGGCTATGTCGCCGGCAAGGCGCCGCGCGACGCGGCGTTCAGGAGCGGCTTGAGCGACGAGGTCGACCGGATGCGCGGCTTTCTCGGGCTCGAAAGCTGACGCCCTAATCCAGCGGCTTTTGCCCCCACGTGATCAGCGCACCGAGCAGCAGCACGCCGGCCGAAACGGCCAGCCCGCCGCGCAGGCCGCCGGCGCCGTCGGCGACCCAGCCGACCAGCGTCGGCCCGACGATCTGGCCGGCCGCGAACACGATCGTGAACGCGGCGATGCCGGCCGGCCATGCGGCGGCGGGCGCGTTGTGGCGCACCAGCGCGGTCGTCGAGGCGACGACCGACAGAAACACCGCGCCGAACAGCAGCCCCGAGGCAAACACCGCGACCGGGTGGGCGCTCAGCACGGGCAGCACGGTCGCGACCGCCAGCAGCGCGTTCAGCAAGCGCATCGCGCCGCCGCCGCGCTGGCGCTGCAGCAGGCCGGCCCAGATCCACGATGACGCAATCACGGCCAGCCCGAGCAGCGCATAGAACACCGTGATCGCAGCGCCGCTCAGCCGCTGCTCGCGCAGCAGCGTGACGACGAAGGTCATGTAGCCGATGTAGCCCAGGCCGAACATGAAGTACGACGCGAGGCCGCAGGCGAAGCGCCGCCACTCGAAGCGTGCCGACGCGACCGCTGCGGTGCCGGCCGGGTCGAGCGCGCGCGTGGCGAGGCCGGTGATCGCGGTCGCAACCAGCGCCGCCGCGCCGAGCGCGACCCAGGCCCATTGCCACGCGTGGTGCACGGCCAGGGCACTCAGCGGCGGCACCAGCAGCGCCGAAATCACGATGCCGACGCCGGTGCCGCCGTAGTAGATGCCCAGCACCAGCCCGGCCGAGGGCGCGCGGCCGGGCGCAACGCCGGCGCGCGGCGCGCGACCGCTCAGGCGCGCCGCGAGCAAGCCGCCGGAGACGAACATGGCGGCGCTCGCCAGGCCGGTGAGCGCGCGCAACCCGTAGAGCGCGGCATCGCTCGTGACCGCGCCGTGCGCGGCCAGCAGCAGCGCCGAGGCCACGCCGCCGGCCAGCAGCGCGCGGCGCGCGCCGAAGCGGCGCAGCCAGCCGGGTGCCAGCAATGCGCCGGCCAGATAGCCGGCGGCGTTGACCGTGTTCATCGCGCCGGCGGTGAGGTAGCTCCAGCCCAGATCGGCGCGCATCGGCGGCAGCAGCAGCGCGTACGAAAAGCGCGCGAGGCCGAGCGATACTGCGGCGGCCAGCGCGAGCGCGGCGGCGATCACGAGCGTGTCGAGTTCGCGGTCGGCGCGGATGCGGTGGGTCGAGGAAGGGTGCGGCATCGGGGCTGCAGTCTTGCATACCGGCCTCGCACGACGCTTCGGGCCGCGTCGAAATGCGTTCTTGTCCTACCCACCGCTGCGCCCGGGACCGATGGCCGTGCGGTGCGGGTGCAGGCCCAATGGCAGGCCATCTATCTCCAAACCCGTTACCGAGTCGCCCATGCCCGACACCGTCACCCTGACCGCCCCGATCGAGAACACCGCGAACACCGTGCGCGCCATCGCGCCCGACGCGCCTCACGGCAAGACCTTCGACATCGACTGCCAGCTGGCGTACCAGGTCAACGGGCCGAGCGATTTTCTGTTCCAGATCCACGCATTGAACGGCATGGACCAGCAGGTGCTCACCGAATCGCTGGTCGTCACGCCGAACGTGCCCTTGCACATCTATGCCGACCCGACCATCGGCCACCGCTTTCTGCGCCTGCATGCCGAGGCCGGCCCGCTCGCGCTGCACTACCAGGCGCGCGTGCGGCGCACGCCGGTGCCGGCCGACCCCTTTGCTGCCGAAGTGCCGATCGCGCAACTGCCCGACGAGCTGATGCACAACCTGAACCCGACGCGCTATTGCGAATCCGATCACCTCGGCCAGGCCGCGCAGAAGATCTTCGGCGGTCTGCCGCACGGCTACGCGCGGGTGCAGGGCGTGGTCGACTGGATCCACGCGAACATCGAATACCGCGTCGGCTCCTCGCAGGCGACCACGACCGCGCGCGACGTGTTCGTGCATCGCGCCGGCGTGTGCCGCGATTTCGCGCACCTCGGTGTCACGTTTTGCCGCGCGTTGAACATCCCGGCGCGGCTGGTCGTCGGCTACGCCAATTTCGACGAGCCGCCGCCCGATTTTCATGCCGTGTTCGAGGCCTACCTCGGCGGGCGCTGGGTGATGTTCGACTCGACCCGGATGTCGCCGGTCGACGATCTGGTGCGCATCGCGACCGGCCGCGACGCGAAGGACGTGGCCTTTGCCACGATCTTCGGCCCGGCGACGATGACGTCGATGAGCCCGCTGATCACAACCGTCGTCTGAGCGGGCAGCGCTCAAGCGCCGCCGCGGTACGCCGATAACACGCGGAAGCTCCTCTGCCCGCGTCCATGCTGCCCCACACCGGTTCCGTTCTCACCGTGCTCGTCGTCGACGACGACAGCGCGGTCCGCGCGCACCTGGCCGGCCTGCTCGACTCGGCCGGCCACCGCGTGCTCGAAGC